>Ga0209443_1000219_pt1 | contig 37830 bp, 29 predicted proteins | sample LauGreBMM110DCMD_2_FD_187571 | JGI IMG/M metagenome (GOLD analysis project Ga0209443, IMG submission 187571) | Freshwater lake microbial communities from Lake Michigan, USA - Su13.BD.MM110.DCMD (SPAdes) (version 2) | ecosystem: Environmental > Aquatic > Freshwater > Lake | place: Lake Michigan... | reverse complement strand
CATCTACAGAACCAACAAATCCTGTAACATCTATTACTGGAATTTGTGAAATTTTAAATTTACGCATTCTTTCAATAGCGTGAGAAACCAATTCTTCGGTGCGCACAATTATCAATTGTTTGTCGATGTGGTCTTTGATTACGTCTTCGGCTTTGGTAACATCTTCTTCTAGAAAACCACGTTCGCGCATCCAATCGTCATTGAACATTTTCCCAATATAACGACTTCCAGAATCATGAAATAAAACCACCACTACATCTTCTGGTTTGAAATGTTCTTTAAGTTGCAACACTCCTTTGATAACTGCACCAGCAGAATTCCCAACGAAAATTCCTTCTTCCAAAGCAATTTTCCGAGTATAAACAGCCGCATCTTTATCTGTTACTTTTGTAAATCCATCAATAATAGAAAAGTCTACGTTTTTTGGAAGTATGTCCTCCCCAATTCCTTCGGTGATGTAGGAATAAATTTCATTTTCATCAAAAATACCTGTTTCGTGGTATTTTTTAAATACAGATCCATACGTATCAATTCCCCAAACTTTTACGTTTGGATTTTGCTCCTTCAAATATTTTCCAATTCCTGAAATCGTTCCTCCAGTTCCTACTCCAACCACAAAATGCGTTACTTTTCCATCGGTTTGTTTCCAAATTTCCGGACCTGTTTGCTGGTAATGTGCTAGGGCGTTTGACGGATTGTCGTATTGATTTACATACCAAGAATTTGGTGTTTCTTCTCCTAATCTTTTTGAAACTGAATAATATGAGCGTGGATCGGTTGGTTCCACATCGGTTGGACAAACCACAACTTTAGCTCCCACTGCTCTCAAAATATCCATTTTTTCTTTGGATTGTTTGTCGGTGATGACGCAAATTAGTTTGTAACCTTTTATGATTGCGGCTAATGCCAATCCCATTCCGGTATTTCCTGAAGTTCCTTCGATGATTGTTCCGCCTGGTTGTAATCTTCCATCGGCTTCTGCATCTTCGACCATTTTGAGTGCCATTCTGTCTTTTGTAGAATTCCCAGGATTGAAGGTTTCTACTTTGGCAAGTACCAATGCGTTGATTTCGGCGGTGACTTTATTCAATCGAACTAAGGGTGTGTTTCCGATAGTTCCTAATATATTTTCTGAATATTGCATTTAATTTTTAGTTTTTAGCGTTCGAATTTAAAAGAACTTTTACAAAGATAGTACATTGTTCTAAAATAGTTGTGGTTTTCTGGATTTGCGTGAGTGATGGCAGCGGATATCCCACGCTTTTGGGCGTGGATAAGAGCGAACAGCCCGACCGAGTTTAGTACCAATTGCTTCGTGTGTAGCAATGACGTGAACGAGGGCACGCCCAAATGATACTTATTGGAAGAAATTCCAAACTAACCCAAAGCGAATCATGAAATCGTGGTAGGGGTTATTTGGTGAGGAATAGAAGGTGTTTCCGGACATTGCCGAGTTGAAATGTTCTGCTTTTAAATAAATTCTTGTGCGTTGTATTCTTGCATTTACAAATAGGTCGAAATTAGGGAATGCTCCAATTTGTTTTTGATTTTGTGCAAAAAATTCTCCCAGAATTGGGTTGTAATCGTTGGCGTAGAATTTTGTGAAATAATTAAACGTGATTCCTGTTTGCAAAAACATTGCTTTTTTGAAGAAATCATTTGAGTAATAGAAGGTATTTCGAAGGACTACTTGAGGCACATTCAGAATGTTGTCTTTTTGATCTACTTTTTGATAAAGTAAAGTGTTATCGAGTGCAAATTTTCTAAATTTGATTTCTTTGCTAATTTTAAGCGATAAATAGTTGATGGTTTTATCGTATTGTTTTGGAGTAACCAACTGCAAATTAGCTATATCATCATTACTGAAATACAAATAATCGTTTAAAGTATTGAATTGTAAGGAGGCGTTTGCCCATTGTGTATTGACATCAATTTTAATGGTGTTGTTTTTTTCGTTTTTGAAATTGTTGTACCAATTGTAATTTATATAACTGCTTTGGTGCAAATTATAAATATGGTTTGGCAATTTATTACTGTTTTGGTATTCGAAAGACAGGCTGTTTTTCTCATTGTATTTGTATTTTAAATTGACACTAAAATCAAATAACGATTGGTTGGTGATAGCACTTGAATAAAGAAATGTACCAGACCATTTGTTTTTATTGTATTCGTATTGTACGCCAAAAGTATTGATTTTGTCGTTGATCGCATTTGGAATTGTTTGGGCGGTAAGAAAGAGAACTGAATTATAGAAATAATTATATCTGAAATCGTCTAAGAAAAACTGAAATTTCCCTAAAGTGGTGTTTTCATAGATGGCACCTACTTTATTGTACATTCGGTTATATCGAACTTGGTCGTTGATATTCCCAGAAGCAAAAGCCCCACCGAACCTATTAAAAGTAGTTTCGTTACCTGTACTTGAAGTGATTGTTGTAGCAATTGTAGGCTGGTTGAATTCGAAATACTTACTTTCAAAATTTATTTGATGTGTTAAGTAAGCATTGTTTGCACCTTTGGTGGTATTGATTCTGAAATTGTGATCTAGAAAGAGTCGTTTGCCTATAAGTTTGGATTTTGCGTCTTTGAAATAAACACCTAAACGCGCACGTTCTTTATAGGATTCATCATTGCTTTCAAAATTTTCAAGATTGGTAATTCCGCCGTTTTCACCATTTGACATGTCTTGTGACGTGAAATGAAAATTGGAATAATACCGCTTATTTTTGGTATTGTAACTGGCTGTAAATCTAAAATTACCCGTGCTTGATAGTTGATTGATGTATTTTCCTAAAGAGCGAAGTCCTTTATAGGCCAAAGAAAAATTGAATCGTTCAGACGTATTGATAGTAATAAAAGCATCTAAACTTTGTCCTTGTTCCATAACGGTTTTGAAATACAATTCTGTGAATGGTGTGGCAACCGAGTAATATTTAATTTGATTGGGTTGCAAATAATTGAATTGCTTGGCGGTGTAACCAAATTCTGGAAAGGAAGAAGTTTTATTTAAACCATATTGCAAAGTGGTATAGGTTTGCCCTTCGTTTGCAAAAGGCATCAGTCCGAAAATATCCCTGCGTAAATAGTTGTATTCGTATTCCTTTTTTATGGTTAGAGAAGTGTCAACGAATGTAGTATCTCGTTCAAGAGTTATGATTCGGTATTGAGAAATAGATGCTTTAGGCTGATCCTTATCGTGATTGACAATTAGCGATTTTTTATTTATAGTATCTAATGGATTTAAATCGTCAACTTGTGCAAAAAGGGACAATGAAAAAAAACATAAAAAACAAATCAGGACTACTTTCATAATTAAATTTTACAATAGCAAAAATACGGAATTGATTGTTATAATTATTAAAAAAATTAAAGCAAAAAAGGCTGCTCAAATTGAGCAGCCTTTTAGTATTTACAAAACTATTAACTAGTTTTTAATTTTTAAGCTTCTTGCTTTACTAATTGCATCTTTAATTACATTCGCACTTCTTCCTGTAGCTAAAGTTGTATTAAGACTGTTTTGAACTGTAAAAATACCATTCAATAATGTAAATTGAATAACATAATTAGAACCAGTACCATCCAAAGAAGTTGCATAATAATCACTTTCTTGTACAAAGACTGCATCATTGATTGCTCCAGCTTTTCCGTAAGTTACAGTAATTGGAATAAAGAATGGATCATGTTCTATTGTAGACAATCCCGCGTCGCCATAAATGTCATACACTACATAATAGGTTCCGTTTGCAAGAGTTGCTCCATTCAAAGACATTTTTTCAACACAGGCTGATGTTCCAGCTTGAGTATTTCCAGTATCATTAAATGATGAATTTAAAAGGTAGAAATCCAAGTCATATCCTACTTGACATAAATTGTATACCGTTCCAGAACTTGGTAATGTAGCTACCCAAGGATTATTAAATCCTACGTTAAAAGAACGGTTGAAAGCAAATGACAAGTCAAGAAAAGTAGACACATAATTTGTAATGCTAAAAGAAACCGTTTTAGCAACTAGAGTAGCATTTGCATTTGTAATATCCCCAATTTGAAGTGTTAATGTCTCCGTAACTTCTTTAGTTCTGTCTTTTAAGATTTTAATCTTAGCAGTACCCATAGTTGAATATGCAGGGATTACGATTTCGTGATCAAAAGTAAAATCAGCATCTTCTGTTGCAGTTCCAGCAATTTGTTTCACTTGAAAGTGGATATCTTTAGACTGAGCAGCACTTAAAGTTACTTTGTATTCAAATTCGTTATCAGCTTCAGCAACCGTATTTGTAGCTGTAAAGCTAAGTGTAGGTGTTACAGCACTAACAGTAGCTACAACATTTGAAGTTACTTCTAAAGTAGATTCTCCAGTGTTATCATCATTACTACAAGACGTTAAGGTAAGACTTCCCAAGACGAAAAGTAATGCCAAACTTTTTAATTTATTTTTCATATTATTAAATTTTTATAAAATTAGAAGTACTATTATTAAGGTATTGGAGTCATAGTAGTTACAAACTCTCTCTCAACAGTGTTACCAGTGAACCAGATAGAATAGTAAATTTTTAAAACACCAGTTGCAGGATTACGCATGCTTAAAGCTCTTTGAGCAGCTGTTTGGCGCACTTCATTTGAATAAGCATTACCTAAGTTTTGCGTTTCAACCTGTAAATTATTACAAATATCTGTAAAAGTAAAACCAGCATCAGTTGTTCCAGCTAATAAAACTGTACCAGCACTTCCTGGAGTTTGTCCAGCACCGTAATATGCACCCACATAAGTAGTGTTGTACTGACCATCAGCAACTCGATCTAATCTTTCAAGAGCAAATGTATAGGTGAGACCATTACTTGGTCTAAAAGTAGACGTACGGTAATTACCTTCTAAAAGAGATACACACGCTACATTTATTCTAGTAGCTATAGTATTTAAGTGTTCTTTCCCTTCAGATGTTTTTGACAAATACGTTAAAGTCCAGTAAGAACCTGCTGTCAATGTTGCATCAGAAGCTGGTAAAGCTACACCATTGATAGACAAACCTGCTCTTAAATCAGCATACGTGAAAGTATAGTTTAAAGTTTCCATTTGAGAAGTCATAGGGAACGTTAATGTTTTATAAAAAACATTAGCTGATTTTAAACCAAGAGTAGTAGTATATTGTTTGTAAATATCTATACTTACGGTTTTTACAGCTCCTTGAAAAAGAGCAATTGTAGCCGTTTGTTGAGCAGTAGGACTAGATCCTAAAGCATATGTAATAGCTGGTGATGCAGAAGTCAAAAGACCTCCAACAGAAGCATTACCCGTTAGTTCATCACTATCACCTTGACAAGCTACAAAAGAGAAGCCAACAAATAATAATAAAGCTAAAGAATATATTTTTAAATTTTTCATGTTATTTAATTTATATTATTAATAATTAGTTCATCCACCAAAGGCGAGAAGTTAAAACATCACCACCTGAAAGTGTTGCGGCAGCAGCAGTATAATTAGCTTTGTTCAAAGAAACTTCAGTAGAATCAAAATACAATCTTGTAGGAACAACCGTTACACCAGGAGCAGCATTAGTTACCGCTGATAAAACAGGGAAACCAGTTCTTCTGTATTCAGTCCAAGCTTCAAAACCTTGACCAAATAAAGCGATCCAAGATTGCTCAGCAATTTTTTGTCTTCCACCAACTTGAGTGGCAAATCCTAAACTAACTTGAGCTGTATAAGCAGCAGCTAAACCACCAATTCCATTGAATTCATAATTTGCAGTGATGCCTCTAAAGTAGTACGTTTGAGCAGCGGTAACACCACCTGTAATGTATCCTTCATTAGCTGCTTCAGCCAATAAAAATTGAACTTGTGCATTTGACAAAATAACACCTGGCAAAGTAGGATCTAAATATTTAGTTCCTAAAGAAGAGAAAGCACCATAACTACCAGGATTTTCAACACCAGGAATATTTCCTACATACGCACCAGAAGTATTTTTCTGAGCATAAACTGCTTTTCTATCATCGTTTAGTACAGTAAGTCCTTTAAATCCGTTTGGATTAGAAGTAGGATTATAGTTACCTGCTATCAAAACAGAAGTCACTTTATATTCTGATCTAGTACCAAAAATTACAGTTTCGTAAATTGGATTTGAATCTGGCTGTGCAGGTAAATAAATCAACTGAGCACTATCATCATTTGATGAAAACAATTGACCTGCATTTACTAAAGCTTGCAATTGTGCAGATACGCTCTGACCTGGAGCTTTAGAAATTCTCATTAAAGCTTTAAACTTCAAAGAATTTGCAAATTTTCTCCATTTTGAAGCATCTCCTGCATACACTAAATCAGAACTAGCAGGAACAACACCTGTTCCAGAAGCTAATAAAGTTTCTGCTTGTGTTAACATACTCAAAATTCCAGTATACACCACTTCTTGACTATCATAAGCAGGTTTCAAATTACCAGAAACACACGCTTCAGTAAAAGGTACTGGACCATAAAGATCTGTCAATATTTGAAAAGCATTAGCTTGTAGCACCAATGAGATTCCCATAATATTCGTATTTCCTTCAGCTTCAGCCAATGTGTACATTGATTTAGCATCAGATATAACAGAAGCATACAAAGTACCCCAAATAGCATCAATTGCCCCACGTCTTGGAATGTATCTTTCCTCGTCGTTATATTGTACTTTAGATACATGTTGAGCCCAACACATACCCATGTCACCACCTTGTTGCATTCCATAAATTACGTTTTGGTTTATGCGAACAATATTACCCAACATCAAATGTGCTGGAACCGCAACAGGATTGTTTGGAGTAGTATTTACTTCTTCGAAATCCTTGTCACAACTTGCACTAAAAAGGCCTATTAATGCAACAAATAAAATTGATATTTTTTTCATAATAACTTATTATTAAAATTTAACGTTAATATTAAATCCGTAAGATCTTGCAGAAGGAATTTGACCAAATTCTTGACCTTGTTCACCATTTGCACTACTAAATCCAGTTTCAGGATCAATATGAGGAGCGTTTTTAAATAAAATCGCTACATTTCTGGCAACTAATGAAAATTTGAAATCTTCAACAAAAGTACCTTTCAACCATTTTTTAGGTAAAGAATATCCTAATGACAATGATCTTAATTTGATATAAGTTGCATCAAAAATTGCACTTTCTTCGATTGTATTTCCATAAGAAGTTTGGTTGAAAGCTTTTGCACCTACAACTACGTTGTTAGCAACAAACCCACCAGCTCCATCAGACATTACACCATTTCCTACTACACCAGTCTCACGACCGATTAAAGTTTCTTCCAAAACCCCAGCATATCTTCCCCATGCATAAGTCATTGAGTGAACATCACCACCAACTTTAGCATCGATTAAAGTACTGAAATCGAAATCTTTATATCTAACATTGAAACTAGCACCACCAGTCCAATCAGGAGTAATGTTTCCTAATACTTTTTTAGTAGATTCAATTTTAGGCATACCATTTACATAAATTATATTTCCACTAGGATCTTTTTCAAAACCTCTACCTACGATATCGCCATAAGCATTCCCTGGACGCGCTTCAATTGTAGCACCCCATTGTCCACCCAGTACATACGAATCTAAAACTCCTAATGATGTAACTTCATTTCGATTTTTCGCGAAGTTCAAATCAACATCAAAACTAAAATCTTTAGCTTTTAATACGGTAACACCTAATTGTAATTCGATACCTTTATTTTCCATGTTAGCTACGTTATCCCATACACTAGTGTATCCAGATGAAGCAGAAACTTGAATTGGCACTAATAAATCAGAACTTACTTTTGTATAATAAGTTGCGGCAACACGTAATCTGTTGTTGAAACCATTTAAGTCAAAACCAAATTCAGTTCCAACAACCGATTCTGGTTTCAAGTTTGGATTGTACTGAGTGTTTGGTGTTGAAGCTTGATTTCCCCAACCATTATTGGTAAGACCATAAACATTGTTCAAGTTATACGCTCCTAAAGCTCCAGTTCCACCCACTTTTGACCAACCTCCTCTAATTTTCAAATAGTTAATTTTAGTATCTTTTAATCCTAAGATTTCAGATAAAACTACAGATCCAGAAACTGCTGGATAGAAAAAAGAATTATTTTCTACTGGCAATACACTCGCCCAGTCATTTCTTCCAGAGAAATCAACGAAGATATAATCTTTGTATGACAACTGTCCAAATCCTAAAACAGAACCAATTCTAGTTTCTACATATTGATTTCCAACTGTTGCAACCGTTCCTGTTTTGATGTTTGATAAACTATAAAAATTAGGCAACTCTAAACCTGGAATACTTCCGTAAGTTTGCGTTCTAATTCTTTTCATTTGGTTAGCACCAATGTTTAAAGACAAGTTAAAATCAGAATTAAGTTGTTTTTTATAACTCATAATTATCTCGCTATTTATCTCAGAATAACGTAATGAATTTTCACCATAAGAACCATCAGGAGCACTGTTAGTTCCAATAGCCTGACGACCAGTTGTTAATTGAGAATAGTGATCTAACATAACTTTCCCTGTAGCAGAAAAAGCACTGTTAAATTGGTACGTTAAAAAAGTAGATCCTGTAACTCTGTCTCTATTATAAGTATTTGTGTTAGTTTCCAATACCCAGTAAGGGTTGTTTTGGAAATTAGTATTCCAGTTTAATGGAGTACCTTCAGCAGCAGTACCTACAGCAGCAAGTGGAAGATTTCTCCAATCTTTTAAATCTGTAAAATTAACGTTTCTTGCAGACCAAATAAATTGTTGTGCTGCATTCTCGTTGTTATAACCTGCAATTGGCAAGTTATCACTTTTGTCATTCATATACATTAACGATACACCACTACTTAATTTTTCACCAAGTTTGATATTACCGTTCATAGTAACATTGAATTTTTTGAAATCAGTAAAAGGAACCATACCCGTTTCTTTAGAGTTTCCAATAGACATTCTAAAGTTAGCATCTTCATTACCAGCAGACAAAGACAAGTTATTTGTAATTGCAACTCCTGTTTCGTAAAAATCTTTAACGTTGTTTGGATGAGAAATCCAAGGAAGTGGCGCACCACCTACTTTAAAAGAATCCCATTGAACAAAAGATAAACCTCTGTCCAAAGCTGGACCCCAGCTTTCATCTACACCATCATTGTAACCGTTTCCTCCACCATCAACGAATTGAAAGAAATCAGAAGTAGCTCCTTGTCCATAAGAGTTTTGGAAATCTGGAATTACTAAAGGGTCTGAAAAAGTAATGTTTGAGTTAAATGAAGCTACACTTAAAGATTTTTTACCTTTTCCTGATTTAGTAGTAATAATAATAACACCATTACTTGCACGAATACCATACAAAGCAGCAGCATTAGGTCCTTTAAGAACAGTCATGCTTTCAATATCGTCAGGACTGATACTTGCAGCACCGTTTGGTAAATCACGTCCACCACCTGAATCTGAATTTCCATAAGAAGTGTTATCAAAAGGAACGCCATCTACAACAAATAACGCTTGGTTATTTCCTGTGATAGAAGAGTTACCTCTTAATACAATTCTTGATGATGCTCCAACAGCTCCTGAAGAGTTTGTTACTTGAACTCCCGCAACTCTTCCGCTTAAAGCGTTTACTAAGTTGCTTTCTCTTGCTTCAGTTAAAGTAGAACCTTTGATGCTTTGAGCAGCATAACCAACGGCTTTTTCTTTTCTTTTAACACCTAAGGCACCAACTACAACTTCTTCTAGTTTGACACCGTCTTGCATTTTAACATTCAATGTATTAGAAGCACCTACTTTCGCAGTAGTATTAGTCATACCTACAAAAGAGAAAACTAAAACATCTCCAGCTTTCGCTTTGATAGAATATTTTCCATCTACATCCGTTTGTGTTCCGGCTTTTGAACCTTGAACAACTACATTAGCACCTGGTAAAGGTCCTGAACCATCAGAAACCACACCTGTAACAGTTTTCTCTTGTGCAAAAGATAACTGCATTGACAACGCTATTAAAAGCGTAAAAATCCATTTGAACTTTGATCTCATATTATTTTTATTTGAGTTAGTTATAATGCAAACCTCTTAATAATTTCTTAATAAAACAAATTTTTTAAATAAAATATTATTAAACTAATGTTAAACTTATTAAACTTAGCTTGTATTATTATTTAGGAGTGGATAAAAAACATAATAATACGGCATTTATTGCTATAAATTTTTATACTTTTATCAAAATTAATTTAATGTTAAGAAGCCATTTTTTAGAAAACTGCACAGAAGCCGGAACAGACGAAGCGGGTCGCGGATGTCTTGCTGGCCCTGTTACCGCAGCAGCTGTTATTTTGCCGAAGCATTTTACAAATTCGTTACTCAACGATTCCAAACTACTTTCAGAAAAAAACAGAGCTTTTTTGAAACCTATAATAATAGGAGAAGCAATTTCATTTTCTGTGACCCATTTAGAACCTCTACTAATTGACGAAATAAATATTTTAAACGCATCGTTAAAAGCTATGCAAGAAAGCATTTTGAAGTTAAATGTATTTCCGAACCATATAATTGTTGACGGAAACCGCCCTTTAATTTCAAAAGGAAGTCAAAATAACAAAATGGGCAAAATTTTTACCCCTGAAGAAATACAATTTCTAAATTCAATTCCGAGTACTTCAATTATTAAAGGAGATTCAAAATTCATGAGTATTGCGGCTGCTTCTGTTTTAGCAAAAACCTATCGAGATGAATACATGGACAGGATTCACGAGGAATTTCCAATGTACAATTGGAAAAAAAACAAAGGCTATCCCACAAAAGAACATCGGGAAGCTATTTTAAAATATGGGGTGACGAAATACCATCGGTTGACGTTTCGGTTAACCCCCTAACAAGCCCCCTAGCCCCCAAGGGGGGAACTGTCGAAAGTCGAAAGTCAAAGGGACAATTATTCTTTCAGACAATTTAAAATAATTTCTTTGCGCTCCTTGCGAAAACCTTTGCGCTCTTTGCGGTTAAAAAAAAGTCGAAAGTCAAAAGTCAAAGTCCGAAAGTGCGATTACTGTTTCAAATAATTTAAAATTTATAATTTAAAATATTTTTCCCCTTGCGCTCTTTGCGAAAACCTTTGCGCTCTTTGCGGTTAAAAAAAGATAAAAAGATAAAAGACGAAGAGATAAAAGACTTGGAAATCGACAATTCCACTTATTCAAAACTTATAACTCATAATTCATAACTCATAACTATCCTTGTGGTTAAAAAAAACAACTTTCAAATAAAACTGAAAAGTGTTTCAAGATTTTATCTTTCACTTCTTGTTCGTCCACTTTTTCAACACCCAATTCTACATTTAAAGAGGTAACTGCTTTTCCTTTAATTCCGCACGGAATAATATTGTCAAAATAACCCAAATTGGCATTGACATTTAATGCAAATCCGTGCATCGTAACCCAGCGGGAAGCTCGAACACCCAACGCACAAATTTTTCTTGCAAATGGTGTTCCCGCATCAATCCAAACTCCTGTTTCACCTTCGCTTCTTGTACCTATTATATTATACTCTGACAAAGTTAGGATAATGGTTTCTTCAAGATAGCGCAAATATTTGTGAATGTCTGTGAAAAAATTATCTAAGTCTAAAATGGGATAACCTACAATTTGACCTGGGCCGTGATAGGTAATATCGCCACCACGATTGATTTTGTAGAATGAAGCTCTTTTGGCTTTCAATTGTTTTTCGGATAATAGCAAATTTTCTAACGAACCACTTTTTCCTAATGTATAAACGTGCGGATGTTCTACAAACAAAAAGTAATTTGGGGTATCTAAATTGGTTTCCTCTTTTCTATTCTGAATTTTCAAATCAACAATTCCCTTGAACAATTCCTCTTGGTATTCCCAAGTGGCTTTGTAATCTTTTAAACCGAGATCTTGAAATTCAATGTTTTTGTTCATTACATTTATTTGTGGCGCAAAGTTACAAAGTTAAATACGAAATAACTTTAAATGGAAAGTCAAATTAATTTTCAAATTTTCAAATTGAAACATTTTCAAATTTAACTATATTTGCAATCTTAATATATAAATAAAATGGCATTATCCGAGCAAGAAATCCTTCGTAGAGAAGCACTTCAAGAATTACGCAATTTGGGAATTGATCCTTATCCTGCAAATGAATTTGTAACTACCGCTTTTTCAAAGGAAATTTTAGCCGATTTCGAAAAATTTGAAGGTAAGGATGTAGTTATAGCAGGTCGTTTGATGGGAAAGAGAATCATGGGAAAGGCTTCATTTGCTGAACTTAAGGATTCTGAAGGCCGTATTCAAATTTATGTGTCAAGAGACGATATTTCTACCGACGAAGAAAAAACAATGTACAATGTAGTTTTCAAAAAACTGCTTGATATTGGCGATTTTATTGGAATTCGAGGAACGGTTTTCAAAACGCAAGTTGGGGAAATTTCGGTGCATGTTTATGGCTTGACAGTTTTGGCAAAAGCCCTGAAACCGCTTCCCGTTGTAAAAACTGATGCTGACGGAAAAACGCACGATGCTTTTGCAGATCCTGAGCAAAGATACCGCCGTCGCTATGTGGATTTGACGGTGAACGACCATGTGAAAGAAACATTTATTAAAAGAACAAAATTGTTCAATGCGATGCGTTCTTTCTTCAATGAACAAGGTTATTTAGAAGTGGAAACGCCTGTTTTACAACCTATTCCGGGTGGCGCTGCGGCTCGTCCATTTATGACGCATCACAATTCGTTAGACATTCCCTTGTATATGAGAATTGCGAATGAATTGTATTTGAAAAGATTAATTGTTGGCGGTTTTGAAGGGGTTTATGAGTTTTCGAAAAACTTCAGAAATGAAGGAATGGACCGAACACACAATCCTGAATTTACGGCTATGGAAATATATGTAGCTTATAAAGACTACAATTGGATGATGAAATTCACCGAAAATTTGTTGGAACATTGCGCCGTTGCTGTAAATGGAACTTCTGAAGCTACTTTTGGCGAACACCAAGTAAATTTCAAAGCGCCTTACGCAAGAGTTACGATGACGGATTCAATCAAGCATTTTACAGGTTTTGATATTTCTGGAAAATCAGAAACAGATTTATTTGATGCGGCAAGAGGAATGGGAATTGATGTGGATGCGACAATGGGTAAAGGAAAATTGATTGATGAAATTTTTGGTGCTAAATGTGAAGGAAATTATATTCAACCGACGTTTATTACTGATTATCCAAAGGAAATGTCGCCTTTGTGTAAATCGCACCGTGACAATCCTGAATTGACCGAACGTTTTGAATTGATGGTTTGCGGTAAGGAAGTGGCAAATGCTTATTCTGAATTGAATGACCCAATAGACCAACGAGAACGTTTTGAGCACCAATTGAAATTAGCTGAAAAAGGCGATGACGAAGCCACAGAATTTATTGATGAAGATTTTCTTCGTGCTCTGGAATACGGAATGCCTCCAACTTCTGGATTGGGAATTGGAATGGATCGTTTGATGATGTATTTGACCAATAATTCTTCTATTCAAGAAGTGTTATTTTTCCCACAAATGCGTCCTGAGAAAAAACAAGTTCAAATTGAATTATTAGACGAAGAAAAATTAATTATCGACTTATTGAAATCCAATGACAACAAAATGGATTTGGGTGTTTTGAAAATAAAATCGGATTTGAGCGGCAAAAAATGGGATGCTGCGATGAAAGGTTTGTCAAAACACGGATTGGTAAAAGTATCTTTGGTTGGCGATAGTAAAATAGTAGAATTGGCAGTATAAATATTTTATCCCGTTGCTTTAAACCTTTTCAAAAACAAACGGTCTTATCTTTACATTAACTTAAAAAGATATAAAATGAAAAAATTAATTGTAGCTGTATTTTTAGTTGTAGGATTTACAACATTTGCACAAGTTGAGAAAAGAGAAAATGCTAAAAAAGAGCCAATGGAGAAAATGTCTCCTGCTGAAAGAAGTCAAATGGCATTAAAAAAAATGACGAAAAATCTGAGTTTAAATGAGGCGCAACAAAAACAAATAAGTGCTTTATTCTCAGAGCAAGAAGCAAAAAGAGGTGATGGTCAAACCAAACCAACGAAAGAGGATCGTAAGATTATGGAAGATAAAATTAGTAAAATTTTTACTCCAGAACAAAATGCTAAATGGGAGAAAATCCAAGCAGAAAGAAAAGAAAAAATGAAGGAAAGAAGAGAAGGTAAAGGTGAAAAATCTGAAGATAAATAATCAATTATTTTTTTCTTAAGGAAAAATCATTTAGATTTGAATTCAATTTAAATCAATACCCATGAAAAAAATAATTATTGCTAGTTTTATAATGCTTGCTTTTGGTGGTGCTATGTCAGCTCAAAACAAGAAAAAAGCTATTATAGCTGATACTAAAGAAGTTGTAATTTTAACTCCAGAACAAGCAGCTAAAAAAGATGCTTTAGCAATTTCTGAGTATTTAGGTCTTGACGAAAATTTAAGAATTGCATTTATAGGCCTTTTCGAAATGAAACACAATATAATGCAGAGTAGCTCTGAAACTGTTGAAAGCAGAAGAGAGATGTCTAGAATTGTTGGTTTAAAAATTGAAGCTTCAATGGACTCCAATCTATTAGAAAAATTAAGAGGAAATACGGCGCTTTACAACCAGTTACTAAGTACCGATGCAATAGAAGTTAAAAAATAAGATTTTATATTTATATAAAAAAAGGGCTTTCAAATTTGAAAGCCCTTTTTTTATAATGTTTTAGCCACTTTTTCAATGGCGCGAATTGTGAAATCTAAATCCTCATAGGTCAATGCATCGGTTATAAACCAAGTTTCATAAGCCGATGGAGCAATATAAATGCCTTCGTTTAACAAACCGTGAAAAAATTTCTTGAACGTTTCATTATCGCCTTTTGCAGCACTTTGAAAGTCAACAACGGGTTCGGCGTCAAAATGAACCGAAATCATAGAACCAATTCTGTTTATAGTAAAATCAATACCATTAGTTAAAAGTGCTTTTTGAATTCCTTTTTCTAAATAAATAGTTTTTTCTGAAAGCCGTTGAAACACCGCTTCATCTTCATTTAACGATTTCAACATTGCCAATCCCGCAGCCATCGCCAAAGGATTCCCCGACAAAGTTCCCGCTTGATAAACTGGCCCTAAAGGCGCTAAATAATTCATTATTTCTGCTCTTGCGGCAAATGCACCAACTGGCAATCCACCACCAATTACTTTTCCAAAAGTGACTATATCGGCTTTAACATTTAGTAATTCTTGAACACCACCTTTTGCCAATCGGAAACCTGTCATTACTTCGTCAAAAATTAATAGAATAGCATTCTCGGTACAAATTTGGCGTAACGCTTCTAAAAAACCTTTATTTGGCGCAATACAACCCATATTACCTGCAACTGGCTCAATTATTATTGCCGCAATTTCATTTTTATTCGCTTCAATAAGTACTTTTACACTTTCAATATCATTGTATTTTGCCAATAACGTGTCTTTTGCTGTTCCTTCAGTGACACCTGGACTATTTGGCGAACCAAAAGTTACCGCTCCGCTACCCGCTTGTATCAAAAAAGAATCAGAATGACCGTGATAGCAACCGGCAAATTTAATTATTTTATCTTTTTTAGTAAATCCACGGGCCAAACGAATGGCGCTCATACACGCTTCTGTTCCTGAATTTACAAAACGAATTTTATCAATTCCAGGTACCATTTTTATCGCTAATGCAGCAATTTGAGTTTCTATTTCTGTGGGCATTCCAAATGAAGTTCCCAATTTTGCTTTTTCAATAACAGCAGCTACAACTGGCGGAAAAGCATGCCCCAAAATCATTGGTCCCCAAGAATTTATATAATCTATAAATCGGTTTCCATCTTCATCAAATACATAGGCGCCCTTTGCACTTTTAGCAAAAATTGGTGTTCCTCCAACGGCTTTAAACGCTCGAACTGGCGAATTTACACCTCCTGGTATTACTTTTTCTGCTTCCGCAAATAATTGACTACTTCTTTGATACAACATTTTTATTTGATATTTGTGATGTTATTTATTCAACAATTAAAATCTGACCTATGGAAAGCACATTGTCGGAAATATTATTTTTCTTTTTTAAATCATCGATTGATACATTAAATTTCTTTGAAATAGAATATAACGTATCGCCTTGAGATACCTGATATTCTTTGAAATTTGATTTGGACTGATTGGAAGCAACAACATATTCGGTGCCGAGAACTTCTGAGTCATATTGATCCAAATGGTACCGTTCAATAATTGCAATTAATTTTTCAGGATATTTTGGATCTGTAGCATAACCAGCAGCTTTCAACCCTTTTGCCCAGCCTTTATAATCGTCTTTTTCTAATTTAAATAATGGCTCATACCATTTTCTTCCTTTTAGAAAAAGTGCGTGGTCATTATAGGATTCACTTGCTTGATTGTATTTTCTAAAACATTCTTGAGCACTGTCATCATCATATTTTACTGAAGCTCCCGTCCAATCTTTATGGCATTTAATCCCAAAATGATTATTTGCCAATGAACTCAAAGGGCCAGTTCCGGCACCCGATTCTAAAATTCCTTGCCCAAGGCAAATGCTTGATGGAATTCCGAATTGTTGCATGTTGTTTTTCGCAATGTCTTTAAATTTGGCTATATACGCCAAAACAATTTCGGTGGTAACCTTTACTCTTGTTGTGGCTTCAAGAATTTCAGTATTTGAAGAATTATTATCCGAAGAATTAGTTGTTGAAGTCTTATTTTCATTTGATTTTTTTACAACAACATTGATATGAGGTTCTGACTTACCTGATTTTGTGGTTTGAATTACAACTCTTTTAGATCCGCAGCTTATCACAAATAAAACAACAAAAAGTAGGGCCGATTTTCTAATCATTATATAACAATTAATGGTAAATTTTTATTTTTAAGATTCTTATTCATTCCTTCTATTCCTTGTAACCCGCCTGTGTGAATGGCTAGTATTTTTGCTTCTTTCGGAAAATATCCTTTATTGATTAAATCAAAAATTCCAAACATCATTTTACCAGTATAAATTGGATCTAATGGAATATTGGTTTGCTCATAAAAATCATTTATAAAACGGATTAATGCTGCATTTATTTTCGCGTAACCTCCAAAATGATAGTCCAATTGTACTTCCCAATTTGAATTCGATACAAATTTACGAATATCATCTGACAAAAAATCACCTTTTAAGGCTGGAAAACCAATTATTTTTTGATTGCGTTTTGCCGAGTTGATTACACCAGAAATAGTTCCGCCTGTTCCAATTGCGCAACAAATATGCGTAAAATCGTAATCTTCGGGTGTTATTATCTCTTCACATCCTTTCACAGCAAGTGAATTTGTTCCACCTTCTGGCACTAAATAAAAATCGCCATGGTTTTCTTTTAATTCTTCAATAAATGAAAGCGTTGTTTTGGTTCTGTAGGCTTCACGTGTTACAAATTCAAATTTCATTCCACAATTTTGAGCAAAATTCAACGTGGGGTTTTCTGAAATTTTAAATTCCAATTCCTCCCCACGAATTATTCCAATAGTTTCGATGTTATTTTCCTTTCCAGCATACGCAACAGCGGCAATATGATTTGAAAAAGCACCGCCAAAAGTGAGCAATTTTGTTTTTCCTTCTGCTTTTGCTTGAAGCAAATTATATTTTAACTTTCTGAATTTATTTCCTGAAATAAAAGGATGAATCAAGTCTTCGCGTTTAACATGCAAAGTGATTTCATTTGGAAATGGAAATACTATTTGTTTGTTTGAAACTTTAAATTCCATCTGTAAATCATTATTAATACCAAAGGTAAGTTATATCTATCAAAAACAAAATCATATTAATAGAAACCATTGCAAAACAAACTATTGATATTTCAAAGAAAAATTACAAATTCTCTTTTATTAAATATTTCGTAACTATACTTTACTTTCACTTTAAAGTTTATAAATTTGTAGGTATGAAGGAAACTGATAATGAAGAAAAATTAACAGAAGGTGAAGATTATTATATTACACCCGAAGGCTATAAATGTTTTACCGAAAAACACCATTTAAAACGCGGATATTGCTGCAAAAGTGGCTGTCGCCATTGTCCCTATGGTTTTGACAAAAAAACAAATGAAATTAGAAAATAAGGTAATTTAAATTCAAGAAATGACGTTTCAAGAACAAATTAAAGAAGGAATTCCATCTGTTTTACCTCAACCAAAAAGGTTTGAAACAGAAATAAATCATGCACCAAAACGAAAAGAAATATTATCGGCAGAAGAGAAAAAGTTAGCGCTACGCAATGCGTTACGGTATTTCGAACCAAAAGATCATGCGGTTTTAATTAAGGAGTTCTCTGAGGAATTAGAAACCTACGGAAGAATTTACATGTACCGTTTGCGTCCCGAATATGAAATGTATGCACGTCCAATATCGGAATATCCTGGAAAAAGTAAGCAAGCAAAAGCCATCATGTTGATGATTCAAAATAATTTAGATTATGCAGTAGCACAACATCCACATGAATTAATTACTTATGGAGGTAATGGCGCCGTTTTTCAAAATTGGGCGCAATACCGTCTGACGATGAAATATTTATCTGAAATGAATGACGAACAAACATTGACGATGTATTCTGGTCACCCAATGGGATTATTTCCTTCTCACAAGGAAGCCCCACGAGTTGTGATTACCAATGGAATGGTAATCCCAAATTACTCAAAACCTGATGATTGGGAAAAATTTAATGCGTTAGGCGTTTCACAGTATGGGCAAATGACAGCTGGAAGTTACATGTATATTGGTCCACAAGGAATTGTTCATGGAACTACAATTACAGTTTTAAATGGTTTTAGAAAAATTGAAAAAAGTCCTTCTGGAGGTTTATTTGTAACCTCTGGCTTGGGTGGAATGAGTGGAGCACAACCAAAAGCGGGAAATATTTCAGGGTGCATAACAGTTTGTGCCGAAGTAAATCCTAAAATTACGCATCTTCGTCATGATCAAGGTTGGGTAAATGAAATTATTGAAGATTTAGATGAATTGGTCAAAAGAGTGGCAATAGCGAAAGCCAATAAAGAAATTGTTTCAATAGCATTTCTTGGAAACAGTGTTGAAGTTTGGGAAAAATTCGATGAAGATAACATCCATATCGATTTGGGAAGCGATCAAACTTCCTTACACAATCCTTGGGCTGGCGGTTATTATCCAGCAGGAATTTCTTTTGAAAAAGCAAATGAAATGATGGCTAACAATCCTGAGCTATTCAAAGAAAAAGTGCAAGAATCGCTGCGAAGACATGCAGCTGCAATCAACAAACACAATGCAAAAGGAACGTATTTCTTTGATTATGGAAATGCTTTTTTATTAGAAGCTTCTCGAGCTGGTGCAGATGTAATGGCAGGAAACGGAATCGATTTCAAATATTCGAGTTATGTCCAAGATATTATGGGACCTATGTGTTTTGATTATGGATTTGGTCCTTTTAGATGGGTTTGTGCCTCTGGGAAACCAGAAGATTTAGCCAAAACTGATGCCATTGCTTGTGAAGTATTAGAAGAAATGATGCAACATTCTCCAATTGAAATTCAACAACAAATGGCGGACAATATTCATTGGATAAAAGGGGCACAGGAAAATAAATTGGTTGTGGGTTCTCAAGCTCGAATTTTATATGCAGATGCTGAAGGACGTGTGAAAATTGCCGAAGCATTCAACCAAGCAATTGCAAATGGAGAAATTGAAACAGTCATTTTAGGGCGTGATCACCATGATGTTTCAGGAACTGATTCTCCATACCGTGAAACATCAAATATCTATGATGGTTCGCGATTTACAGCGGATATGGCAATCCAAAATGTAATTGGAGATAGCTTTCGTGGTGCCACTTGGGTATCTATTCACAATGGTGGTGGAGTAGGTTGGGGCGAGGTAATTAACGGTGGATTTGGCATGGTTCTTGACGGTAGTAAAGAAGCTTCAAAGCGCTTACATTCAATGCTTTTTTGGGATGTAAACAATGGAATTTCAAGACGAAGTTGGGCGCGAAATGAAGGCGCTATTTTCGCAATTAAAAGAGCAATGGATGCTGAACCGCTTCTAAAAGTTACACTTCCAAATCTTGTTGACGATTCTTTGTTTTAGTGAAATAACAAACCAGTACTTAATATATAAATTCAAATAATTATGAAAACAATTAAAATTATTCCCGTTTTTATACTTCTAATTTTGAGTTCTTGCAGCTCTGTTAGAGTAAATTCAGATTATGATAATAATGTAGATTTCAGTCAATACAAAACCTACGCTTTTCAAAAAAGCGGAGTGGATAAAGTAGAAATTTCAGACTTAGACAAAAAAAGAATTCTTAGAGCCATAGATGGTGAAATGGTGAAAAAAGGATTTACAAAAAGTGAAACACCTGATTTATTAGTTAATATTTTCACTAAGGAAAGAGAGCAAATTGATGTGAACCAATACAATACAAGCTGGGGTTACGGATGGGGTTGGGGTTGGAATCCGTATTTATGGGGAGGTCAAACCTACGTTACTTCATCTACAGAAGGCACACTTTTCATTGATTTAATAGATGCTAAGAAAAAAGAACTTGTTTGGCAAGGTGAAGGTGAGGGCTATTTGACAAAAGTTCGAAGCGAAAAAGAAGCTAGAATTAATGAGTTTGTTTCAAAAATATTAGCTCAGTTTCCACCAGAAAAATAGTTTAACTTTATTGCTTCTGTACTACTTCAAAAGTAATAAAAGCAAAATTATTAACCTCCCAACTCGGGAGGTTTTTTTATTATAAAAAATCAAAAAAATAGTTAAGTATCGTAAATAAATTAATTACAAGTATTTGATTATCAAATATTAACACATATAAACAATCCTTTTAACACTGTAAAGCAATTGAAATTAAGAAAGTTAGGTTGCAAAACAACATTAATTTTGTTGACAAAATAAAATTATAATAGTTAGCTATAAGTTATAGTAATAAAAAAATATGGAATTAAATAAATACAGTAAAACCGTTACTCAAGACCCAACACAACCCGCAGCACAAGCAATGCTCTACGGTATTGGCTTGACCGATAAAGAATTAGCGCAACCTTTTATTGGAATTGCTTCGATGGGTTATGACGGAAATACTTGTAATATGCATTTGAATCACCTTGCATCCTACATAAAAGCGGAAATAAATTCAGCTGAAATGGTCGGTTTAATTTTTAATACAATAGGAATTAGTGACGGAATAACAAATGGAACTGACGGAATGCGATATTCATTAGTAAGTCGAGAAATCATTGCCGATAGTATTGAAAGTGTTGTTGCAGGTCATTATTATGATGCTGTAATAGCAGTTCCGGGTTGCGATAAAAACATGCCTGGTTCCATAATTGCAATGGGAAGATTAAATCGTCCTTCGATTATGGTGTATGGAGGCACCATTGCTCCAGGAAAATATCAAGGAAAAGATTTGAATATTGTTTCTGCTTTTGAAGCTTTAGGAGAAAAAATTGCTGGAAAAATATCTGAGGAGGAATTTAAAGGAATAATTAAAAATTCTTGCCCCGGTGCAGGTGCATGTGGTGGAATGTACACGGCAAACACGATGGCTATTGCAATTGAAGCACTAGGAATGAGCCTCCCCTACTCAAGTTCAAACCCAGCTGTGAGCCACGAAAAAATTGAAGAATGCAAACAGGCAGCACATTTTATAAAATTACTTTTAGAAAAAAATATTTGTCCGAAAGACATTATGACTTTCCAAGCTTTTGAAAATGCAATTACGACATTAATTGCTTTAGGAGGAAGTACGAATGCGGTTCTGCATATTATTGCTATGGCAAAAAGTATCGGAGTAAAAATTACGCAAGATGACTTTCAGAGAATTAGTAATACAACTCCATTAATTGCCGATTTTAAACCAGGTGGTAATTATTTGATGCAAAACCTTCACGAAAAGGGCGGTGTTCCCATGGTGTTGAAATACCTTTTAAGCAAAGGAATGCTTCACGGAAATTGCATCACAGTTACGGGAAAAACATTAGCAGAAAACTTAAAAAATAGTGTTGATATAGATTTTGAGGAACAAAACATCATTCGTCCAATTGAAAATCCGATTAAGAAAACTGGACATCTTCAAATACTATATGGGAATTTGGCCGTCAAAGGTTCAGTAGCAAAAATAACTGGAAAAGAAGGTGAAAAATTTACAGGCCCAGCTAAAGTATTTGATGGTGAAAAGGAACTCATTCAAGGAATTGAAGATAAAAAAATTAAAGCTGGAGATGTAATTGTTATTCGATATGTTGGCCCAAAAGGCGGGCCTGGAATGCCTGAAATGTTGAAACCAACTTCTGCAATTATTGGAGCGGGATTAGGAAAAAGTGTTGCTTTAATTACAGATGGAAGATTTAGCGGTGGAACTCACGGATTTGTAGTTGGTCATATTACTCCCGAAGCCTACGATGGCGGAACAATTGCGCTTGTAAAGGACGAAGACATCATTGAAATTGACGCTGTAAATAATACTATTCACCTTGCGATTTCCGATGAAGAATTAGAAAAAAGAAGACAACTATTTGTCACACCGCCTTTAAAAGTAACCAATGGTGTTTTGTATAAATATACCCAATTGGTAAAAGACGCATCGGAAGGTTGTGTAACCGACGAAGCTTAAAAGAATTTATATAAATCAATTACCAGATTAATAAAATATTTTAAATAAATATGAATAATTCCACAAACACATTAGCGCAAACAGTTCCCCCTTCGGGAGTTAGGGGGCTCACAACAACAGGAAGTTTAGCAGTTATTGATGCTTTATTATCTGAATCCGTTGATTTAATATTTGGTTATCCAGGCGGTGCAATTATGCCGATTTACGATGCTCTTTACGACTTTAATGACAAACTAAGTCACATTTTGGTGCGTCACGAGCAAGGTGCCATTCATGCCGCGCAAGGATATGCAAGAGTGAGCGGTAAAACGGGAGTTGTATTTGCAACTAGTGGCCCGGGCGCAACCAATTTGGTTACCGGATTAGCAGATGCACAAATAGATTCTACCCCTTTAGTTTGTATTACAGGTCAGGTTTTTGCCCATTTATTAGGTACCGATGCTTTTCAAGAAACAGACATCATCAATATTACGATGCCCATCACGAAATGGAATTACCAAATTACAGATGCTTCTGAAATACCTGAAATTTTAGCGAAAGCTTTTTATATAGCAAAAACTGGTCGTCCAGGTCCAGTTTTAATTGACATTACAAAAAATGCACAATTGCAATTGTTTGAATATATTGGTTACAGACCTTGCATTCACATTCGCAGTTACCGCCCCGAACCAATTGTTCGAATGGAATATATCGAAAAAGCCGCTACTATAATCAACAATGCAAAAAAACCATTTGTGGTTTTTGGACAAGGTGTTATACTCGGAAATGCAGAAAAAGAATTCACAAATTTCATTGAAAAAGCGGGACTTCCAGCTGCATGGACGATAATGGGAATGAGCGCTATGCCAACGGATCATCCACTTGGCGTTGGAATGTTAGGAATGCACGGAAATTACGGACCAAATGTTTTAACTAACGAATGTGATGTTTTAATTGCCGTTGGAATGCGATTTGACGACCGAGTTACGGGGCGTTTGGATAAATATGCGAAACAAGCACAAATTATTCATTTGGATATTGACCCTGCTGAAATTGACAAAAACGTACAAACAACAGTTCCTGTTTGGGGAAATTGTAAGGAAACATTACCCCTATTAACTGAATTATTGGATACAAAAACACATCCTGAATGGATGAATGAATTTGAAATTAGAAAAGAAAAAGAAACTTCAACTTTGATAACCAAAGAACTAAATCCAACGGAAGGCGGATTGACAATGGGTGAAGTTATGAATGTTTTGAATGAATTAACAGATGGAAACGCCATTATTGTTACGGATGTTGGGCAACACCAAATGGTGGCTTGTCGTTATACCAAACAAAATATTTCACGTAGCAATATTACGAGTGGAGGTTTAGGCACAATGGGTTTTGCTCTTCCAGCAGCAATTGGAGCAAAATTTGGTGCGCCTGAAAGACACGTTGTTGCCATAATGGGTGATGGTGGTGCACAAATGAACATCCAAGAATTAGGAACGATTATGCAATTTAAATCCAATGTTAAAATTCTGATTTTGAATAATAGCTTTCTTGGAATGGTGCGCCAATGGCAAGAATTATTCCACGAAAAAAGATATTCTTTCACCGATATTCAAAGTCCCAATTTTGTAAAAGTGGCCAATGCTTATGGAATTGATGGAAAACAAATTTCTAAAAGGGAAGAATTAAAAGCTAGTTTGAAAGAAATGCTAGACCATCCAAGTTCGTTTTTATTAGAAGTAGCAGTACTTCACGAAGACAATGTGTTTCCGATGGTCCCGCAAGGAAAAGGAGTTGCAGAAATTGTATTAAGCAAAGAAGAAATTTAAGATTACCAAATTTACAAGGAAATCTAATAAAACATTAAAATGAAAAAGGAATATACATTATCGGTTTACACGGAAAATCAGGTTGGTTTACTCAATAAAATCGCGATTATTTTTTCGAGAAGAAAAATCAATTTAGAGAGTTTGAATTCTTCACCAAGTGAAATTGATAAAATCTACAGATTTACAATTGTAATTATTGAAACAGAAACTGTTGTCAATAATATTGTGCGTCAATTAGAAAAAATTGTTGATGTTTTCAAAGTGTATGCTAATACAAATGAAGAAATCGTTTGGCAACAAATGGCGTTGTATAAAGTTCCAACTTCTATCATTATGAAAGAAGTTAAAGTAGAGCGTTTACTTCGAGAATATGGAGCAAAAGCTGTAGTAATTCGAGAAGATTATACTGTTTTTGAAGCAACTGGTCAAGACGATGAAATTAACAACTTACTTACCGAATTGGGTAAATATGGATTGATAGAATTTGTCAGAAGTTCCAGAATTGCTATCATAAAATCTAGTGAAGGAGTTCATAAAAAGGTTTTGGATATGGAAAAAAATGATCCCACTAAAAAACCAATTAACAACGAATTTTTGAATCATAAGAGTATGATTTTTCAAATGTAAAAATAAATAAACATAAACACTAACCGCTTAAAGCCTATTGCATATAGCTTAAAGCATAATTTTAAAAAAATGTCAAATTATTTCAATTCACTTCCTCACCGACTTAAAGTTCAAGAATTAGGAAAATGTGATTTAATGTTAAGTACCGAATTTTCTGATGGTGTAAACTATCTAATTGGTAAAAAGATTGTAATCATTGGTTGTGGCGCACAAGGATTGGCTCAAGGCCAAAATATGAGAGACAGCGGACTTACAGTGGCTTATGCTTTGAGAAAAGAAGCCATTGAAAGCAACCGTGCCTCTTATCAAAATGCAGTTGCAAATGGGTTTGAAGTTGGAACTTTTGAAGAAATAATCCCTTCAGCAGATTTAGTTTCTAATTTGGCTCCAGACAAACAACATACTTCTGTTATCAATAAAATTATTCCTTTGATGAAAAAAGGAGCTTGTTTGTCCTACTCACATGGATTTAATATTGTGGAAGAAGGAACGCAAATTCGTAAAGACATTACTGTGGTTATGATTGCACCAAAATCGCCAGCTTCGGAAGTTCGTGCTGAATATTTACGTGGTTTTGGAGTGCCAACACTTATTGCTGTTCACTCGGATAATGACCCAAATGGTGACGGTTTACAAATTGCAAAAGCCTATTGCGTTGGAACTGGAGGTCACAAAGCCGGAGTTTTACTTTCTTCATTTGTGGCTGAAGTAAAATCGGATTTAATGGGAGAACAAACCATTCTATGTGGGTTATTGCAAACAGGTTCTATCCTAAGTTTCAACAAAATGGTTGAAAAAGGAGTTGAAGCTTCCTATGCATCAAAGTTGGTTCAATACGGATGGGAGACAATTACAGAAGCCTTGAAAATTGGTGGAATTACCAATATGATGGATCGATTATCCAATCCTGCTAAAATTGAAGCATTCAAATTATCTGAAGAATTGAAAGACATTATGCGTCCCCTTTTTGTGAAACACATGGACGATATTTTATCGGGAGAATTTTCTAAAACAATGATGGAAGATTGGGCTGAAGGCGATAAAAATTTATTGACTTGGAGAGACGCTACTGGCGAAACAGATTTTGAAAAAACCGCAGCAGGAGCAGTAGAAATATCCGAACAAGACTATTTTGATAATGCTACTTTATTGGTTGCATTTGTAAAATCAGGCGTTGAATTGGCTTATGAAACGATGACGTTATCTGGAATTAAAAATGAATCTGCTTATTACGAATCTTTGCACGAAGCACCGCTAATTGCAAATACGATTGCGCGCAAGAAACTATATGAAATGAACCGAGTAATTTCTGATACTGCAGAATACGGGTGTTATTTATTTGACCACGCTTGCAAACCGCTTTTAGCTGATTTTATGAGTAAAGTGGAAACCAATTTAATAGGAAAAAACTATACTACTTCCGCAAATGGAAGCGTTGATAATTTTGAATTGGTAAAAGTAAATGCCGCTATTCGCAACCATTCTATTGAAATTTGCGGAGCAGAACTTCGCGAAATAATGACCGCAATGAAAAAAATTGTTGAATAAAATTTACCATCCTTTTGGATAATAATATGAATGTATTTGAAGAAGTAATGCAAGCAAAAATTCAGTTAAACGGGGTGGTATTCACTACTCCGTTAGCTGAAAACAGAAATCTATCCGAAGAATTTCAAGCAACTATTCTATTAAAAAGAGAAGATTTGCAAGTGGTACGTTCCTATAAAATTCGAGGCGCTTACAATAAAATCAGCACCCTTTCTGATGCCGATAAAACCCGAGAAATTGTTTGTGCAAGTGCTGGAAATCATGCACAAGGTGTTGCGTATTCTTGTCATTTATTAAAAATTAAGGGCAAGATTTATATGCCCAAAACCACTCCAAAACAAAAAATAAAACAAGTGCAATTGTTCGGTAAAGAATTTGTAGAAATTGTGCTTACCGGAGATACTTTTGACGATGCGTATGCAAAAGCATTTGAATATGCAACTGAAAATAATCGGCCTTTTATTCCACCTTTTGACGACCTTAAAGTAATTGCAGGTCAAGGAACTGTGGGCTTAGAAATTTTAGATGTTGCAACTATTGCCATAGATTATGTATTTGTGCCCGTTGGTGGTGGGGGATTAATTTCTGGGCTTTCAACCGTTTTCAAAAAGTTAAGTCCGAATACAAAAATAATTGGCGTTGAACCTGAGGGTGCACCATCAATGAAAACTGCCTTGGCAGACGGCACCAATACGCGATTGGAAAACATCGATAAATTTGTGGATGGTGCTGCCGTGAAGCAAGTGGGTTCGCTGAATTTTGAAATTTGTAAAAATACTATCAACGATGTAATCCTTGTTCCTGAAGGGAAAGTGTGTACAACAATTTTACGATTGTACAATGAAGAAGCTATGGTCGTGGAACCTGCGGGCGCATTAAGCATTGCAGCTTTGGATTTTTACAAAGATGAAATTAAAGGTAAAACTGTAGTTTGTATTGTCAGTGGGAGTAATAACGATATTGAAAGAACCGCAGAAATCAAAGAGCGTTCTTTACTTTATGAAGGATTGATGCACTATTTTATGATACAATTTCCACAACGTCCAGGTACGTTAAAAGAGTTTGTAAATGACATTTTAGGCCCTGAAGATGATATTACCTATTTCCAATTCAAACAGAAAAACAGTCGAGAATCGGGACCAGTAATTGTTGGTTTGGAACTCAAAAACAGAACCGATGTTTTGGCAATTAAAACAAGAATGAACAGCAAAGGTTTTCAATTCAATTATTTGAATGACAAAGAGGAATTATTTGCTCAATTAATTGGATAAAAGATAATTTTATCATTTTTCCTACTCCCCTAGCCCTGATTGAAATGGAAAGCTTTTTGAAAAAACTTGAAATGGAAAGCAGGAAACCTGACTTGCGTCAGGAAGGTAGCTCCTAATAATTTAAAAAAATAGGTTTAAAACTAAGAAATCCGTAATTTTTATTGGATTTTAGGTTAAAAAAATAGTACTTTTACTGTTACCTATTCGGTTTAATTATGAAAGCACCATTTGAAAGTAATCCACTTATAGAGCGACTTCCAGCGCATTTAAAACAGTTTATAAAGCCACAGGAATATTCTGATTACACTCCTATAAATCAGGCAGTTTGGCGTTATGTGATGCGAAAAAACGTGAGTTATTTATCGAAAGTTGCGCATGAATCGTATTTGAATGGGTTAAAAAAAACGGGGCTTGAAATTGATACTATTCCAAATATGTATGGAATGAATCGGATTTTAAAGGAAATTGGTTGGGCCGCAGTTGCTGTTGACGGATTTATTCCGCCCAATGCTTTTATGGAATTTCAGGCGTATAATGTACTTGTAATTGCCTCAGATATTCGTCAATTGGAGCATATTGAATACACGCCCGCACCTGATATTATTCATGAAGGCGCTGGTCACGCACCAATAATTGCTAATCCAGAATATGCCGAATATTTGCGTCGTTTTGGAGAAATCGGATGTAAAGCAATTTCGTCTGCATTTGATTATGAAATGTATGAAGCCATTCGTTTGCTTTCGATTGTAAAAGAAGCTGAAAACACGCCACAATCTGTTATTGATGCGGCAGAAAAAAGCGTAAATGACCTTCAAAATAACTCGGGTGAGCTATCCGAAATGGCACAAATTAGAAATTTACATTGGTGGACTGTTGAATATGGTTTGATTGGAACCGTTGAAAATCCTAAAATTTATGGTGCTGGTTTGTTGTCGTCTATAGGAGAAAGTGCTTGGTGTATGACTGATAAAGTTAAGAAAATTCCATACGATATCTCTGCAGCAAATCAAAGTTTCGACATTACAAAACCCCAACCTCAACTTTATATAACCCCTGATTTTGCTTATTTAAGTTATGTTTTAGAAGAATTTGCTAATAAAATGGCTTTACGAACTGGCGGTTTATCGGGAATTAAAAAACTGATTCATTCCAAATCAATGGGAACAATTGAACTCAGTACAGGGCTGCAAATTTCAGGCGTTTTCTCAAATATTATTGAGTTTGATGGAAAACCAGTTTATATTCAAACGCAAGGAAAAACAGCTTTATCCTATAGAGAAAAAGAATTAGTTGGTCATGGAATTAATCATCATTCGGAAGGATTTGGAAGTCCAATTGGAAAATTAAAAGGAATAAATCTTGCTATTGAGGACATGAGTCCAAAAGACTTAAAGGCTTATGGAATATATGAAGGTAAGAAAGTAACATTAGAATTTGAAGGAAATATTACTGTGTCTGGTAAAATAATCACAGGTTCAAGAAACCTTCAAGGTGCAATTATTATTATTAGTTTTGAAAATTGTACGGTAACTCATAATAATTTACTTCTTTTTAGCCCTGAATGGGGACGTTATGATATGGCGGTAGGCAAAAAAATAGTTTCAGCATTTTCTGGACCTGCCGATTGTAATAGTTTTGATTTGATAACTCATGTGCCAAATAGTAAAACAATTAAAACATTAAAAACCCCTGAACGAACAGAGTTGGAATCTTTATATAAAGAAATCCGTTCCATACGAGAAGGAAAAATGGATACAAAAAAAGCATTTGGAATTTTTGAAATTGTAAGTATTAAGCATTCGAATGATTGGTTATTACCACTTGAAATCGCTGAAATTTTGCACAATGAAAAAAAAGCAGATTTATTGAAAATCGTTTTAAAATATCTTGACAACCTAAAGTCAAAAAGACCCCAAGCGAGCCATTTAATTGAAAATGGGTTAGGATTATTTGAAAACTAAATTACTATTGAAAGTGTTTCAAAGCGGCTTTAGTAAACGGGGACAATACTAATTTTCCACTTATAGCTGCTCGTTCTTGAAGGAGTTCGTCCCAGTTTTCAGTATCTTTCCAAAGTATTTGTTTTAAAGCGATTAATGCTTCAGGGTTGTAATTAGCGAGATTTTGTGCCAATTTTTGGACGGCTATTTCAAGTTCCTTATTGTTTTCATAAAGTGACGCATACAACCCTTTATTATGAGCCCATTCTGCAGTATAAAAAGCAGTTGCATCTAATGTTAATTGTGTTAGTGCTGCAATACCTATTTTTCGTTCTATTGCAGGAGCAACTACAAAAGGTCCAATTCCAATGCTTAATTCACTTAATTTTATTGATGCAAATTTAGACGCTAAACAATAATCCGTAGCTGCAGCAATGCCAACACCCCCACCAACTGCTTTTCCTTGAACACTTCCAATGATTATTTTTGGACATTTTCTAATCGCATTAATAACATTTGCAAAACCAGAAAAAAACAATTTACCAGTTTCTTCTTCATTAATTGCACACAATTCTTTAAAACTAGCACCCGCACAAAATGTTTTATCACCATCACTTTTTAAAATTACAACTTTCACATCTTCATTGGCACCAATCTTTTCAATAGTTTGGGACAATTTGATCAATAAATCGGAAGGCAATGAATTATGTTCTGGATGAAAAAATGAAATGGTAGCAATTCCATTTTTTAAATCTTGTTTTATATATGGTTGTGTCATTTTACTAATTAATAGACTTTCGTTTAGCTATAAATTCAACAAATTATTGAATTCGTTTTAATTACATCAAATGTAGAATTTATTTCAAAGTAAAGTAACTTTTGTTACAAATTTATTCATTTACACACTTTACTTTACGAAGTTAAAAATCGACTTCAATCTTAAACAAAATAGAAATGACGCAATAAATGGTTTAGACTGGCAAAGTTTGCAGAGCAAATTGAAGCTAAAATTTCATAAAAGGAAATTCACTTTTTAAATTGCTTATTTTTGATTTTAATTGATTCAAGAATTTCAAATGGCTTTCAGAATTGGGATTAAAAGGACGATGTTTCAGCCCTTTTTGGATTGTTTCGACAGCTTCCATTGTTGAAAATGCGCTTTCAGAAATTGAAGCTTCACAGAATCGCTCCCAGATATAATCAATTGCTACTTGCGTTGGATGCAACATGTCTTCAGCATAAAAACGATAATCTCGAAGTTCATCCATCATGATTTCATAGGAAGGGAATAGCCCCCTAACCCCCAAAGGGGGAACTTCCAAAACTGAATATAAGGCAGAAATTAAATTTGATTTACTTCGTTGATTTTCTGAAAAACCATCTTTGATGTGGCGAACAGGTGAAACCGTAAAGATAATGGTACAATTTGGATTTACTTTTTCGATTAAAGCAATTGTATTTTGAATCGATTTTTCAATAGTTGCAACTGATAAAATTTTCTTGTCAAATTGATTTTGAGGCACTTTATGGCAATTAGCGACTACTTTTTCCGATAGTTTATTGCTATAAACCCAAGAAGTTCCAAACGTAATAATAATATGTGTAGCTTCTGTAATTTGTCTATTTGTGACTTTGACTAATTCATTTAATGTCTGTAAAAATTCTTCTTTATTATCATTGCTTAAATCTGAATGAACATCAAAACAATGCCAACGATCATTATGAAAAAAAATATCTTCTTCAGTAAAAAAGTCTAAATTAATAGCTTTAGAAATAATTTTTTCAATTGCTATTGGATGAAATAAAATCCCAAACGGGTTACAAGAGTTTTGAAACTTAAAATAATCGAATTTTTCTGCCATATTCACTGCAAAACAAGAACCCAAAGACACAATTTTAGAATTATAATCAATTGGAGAATTTGATTTTGATATGGCTATTTTGGTTGTAAAATTCATGTATATAAGTTATTAATTACCCGTTTTCTGTTAATCAAGAAGTATTGGTATAATGAAAAGCAATATTACAAATTTACTTACTTTAAACTTGAATTAAATCGAATTTAAGAGTGCATTATTAAAAAATTCTTAAAAAAAATATTTTACAGTATTCATTTACAATTTTAATTATATTTGCTGAACTATTTATTAAAACAGTATAGACAAACAACCAAATTAACAAAAATGAAACACTTATTAACAACAATTATCGCAGTTGGTTTTGCTTTTACAGGAGTTCAAGCACAAGAAAAAGAAGCAGTAAAAGCGCCTCAAGAAAAAACAACGTCTAAGGAAGACAAAGCAGCAGCAAAAGCTAAGAAAGAGTCGGATTTATTAGAAGCGTTCAAAACGGCTGGAGTAACTGACGAAGAACAACAAAAAGTTAGAGTAATAATGGACGAAAATGCTGCTTTTGGAAAAACTTTAAAAGCGGATACTTCACTTTCAGATGAGGATAGAAAAGCTAAGAATAAGGAATATTACAATGTTTCTAATGGAAAACTAAAAGAAATATTAGGCGGTGATAAATACAAAGCTTTCAAAGATGTTCAAAAAGCACAAAAAGAAGCAGCTAAAGCAAACTAGTTTTTAGCAAACTTTATTATACATAAAAACCCTTTCAAAAATTAAATTTGAAAGGGTTTTTCTATTTTATACAATTTAAATATTGCTACTTCACAAAATCAATAGCTTTTTCTAAAGCTTCTGGGATTCCAGCGGTATTTTTTCCTCCAGCAGTTGCAAAGAAAGGTTGTCCACCGCCGCCGCCTTGGATAAATTTACCTAATTCCCGAACTACATTTCCAGCGTTCATTGCTTTTTCGGCAACCAATTCTTTAGAAATATAACAACTAACTGTTGGTTTTCCTTCTTCGGCTGTTGCTAAAACTACAAATACATTTGTTCCTAAAGTCCCTAATTCATACGCCAAATCTTTAGCACCATTTGGATCTAAATCCACTTGTTTTGCAAGAAATTGAATTCCGTTTATTAGTAAGATTTCAGCTGTTAAAGCAACTTTCATATTTTTGACTTTCTCTTTAACAAAAACCTCCATTTGTTTTGAAAGTTTTGCGTTATCGTCTTGTAAAGATTGAACTGCTTTCAAAATATCTTGTGGATTTTTCAACGCTTCTTTTACTTCATTCAACGTGTTTTCATAGGATGCAAAATGTGCTTTTACAGCATCACTTGTAATGGCTTCTATGCGACGAATTCCAGCAGCAACAGCGCCTTCAGAAACAATTTTGAAATGCCAAATTTCAGCTGTATTTTTCACGTGGATACCACCACACAATTCCATGCTTTCGCCAAATTTTATTGCGCGTACTTCATCCCCATATTTTTCTCCAAAAAGTGCCATTGCTCCTTCTGAAACTGCTTGTGCAAAAGGGATATTTCTGCGTTCTATTAATGGTAATTGCTCTTGAATTCTTGCATTTACAAAATCTTCTACTTGTTGTAATTCGGTTTCCGTCATTTTTGCAAAATGCGAAAAGTCAAAACGCAAATAATTTGGATTAACCAATGACCCTTTTTGTTCTACATGCGTTCCTAAAATGCTTCGTAATGCTTGATGCATCAAATGCGTTGCCGAGTGATTTCTTGACGATAAGCTTCTTAAATCTTGGTTTACTTTGGCCACAAAACTTGCGTTTACGTTTTCAGGCAACTTTTTAGCCAAATGCATAATCAAGTTGTTTTCTTTTTTGGTATCAATGATTTCTATGGATTCGTTTGCTGAAACCAAAGTACCTTTATCTCCAACTTGACCACCACCTTCAGGATAAAAAGGCGTGTTGTTTAAAACTATTTGGAATAAAACACCGTCTTTTTTACTGTCGATTTTACGGAAACGAGTAATTTTTACTTCATTTTCAGCTAGATCGTACCCTACAAATGTTTCTGTATTTCCTTGTGCCAATAAAGTCCAATCTTCAGTTGAAACTTCTGATGCAGCACGAGATCGAGTTTTTTGTTCGAGCATCGCTTTATCAAAACCAGCTTCGTCCAATTCAAGTCCTCTTTCTCTTAATATCAATGCCGTTAAATCGATTGGAAAACCAAAAGTATCGTATAATTCGAATGCTTTTTGTCCTGAAACCGTTTTTCCATTTGTAGCAGCAATTACATTTTCTAACAATTGTAATCCTTGATCTAATGTTCTTAAAAAAGAATTTTCTTCTTCTCGAATTACATTCATCACCAAGTTTTTCTGAGCAATAATTTCTGGAAACGAACTTCCCATTTGAGCGCTCAAGGTTTCTACTAATTGAAATATAAAAGCTTCTTTAGAATTCAAAAATGTAAATCCGTAACGTATCGCACGGCGCAAAATTCTACGAATTACATATCCTGCACCCGTATTGGAAGGTAATTGTCCATCTGCAATTGCAAAAGCAACGGCACGAACGTGATCGGCAATAACGCGAATGGCGATATTAATTTTTTCTTGTTCTTCGTCTTTGGCTTTAATGGTATATTTTACTCCCGTTATTTTTTCAATATGTTGGATAATTGGTGTAAAAACATCGGTATCATAATTGGACTGAACACCTTGCAAAACCATACACAAACGTTCAAAACCCATCCCGGTATCAACGTGTTGCGCTGGAAGTTTTTCAAGAGATCCATCTGCTTTACGATTGAATTCCATGAAAACATTGTTCCAAATTTCCACCACATGCGGATGGTCGTTGTTGACTAAATCCTTTCCTGAAATTTTTGCTTTTTCTTCGGCAGAGCGAATGTCAACGTGAATTTCAGAACAGGGACCGCAAGGACCTTGCTCGCCCATTTCCCAGAAATTATCTTTTTTGTTTCCAAGAATAATTCGGTCTTCAGAAATTAAGGTTTTCCAAATATCATACGCCTCTTGATCGAAAGGAACATTTTCATTGGGATTTCCTTCAAAAACAGAAACATAGAGAATGTCTTTTGGTATTTTATAAACTTCGGTTAATAATTCCCAAGCCCAATTGATGGCTTCTTTTTTGAAATAGTCGCCAAAAGACCAGTTTCCCAACATTTCGAACATGGTATGGTGGTAGGTATCAATTCCTACTTCCTCTAAATCATTATGTTTTCCTGAAACACGAAGACATTTTTGCGTATCAGCAATTCGGACACTTTTTGGTGTTCCGTTACCCAAAAAATATTCTTTGAACTGCGCCATTCCTGAGTTGTTGAACATCAAGGTTGGATCGTCTTTTAGAACAATTGGCGCTGAGGGAACTATTAAATGTCCTTTGCTTTCAAAAAAATCTAAAAATTGCTTTCTTACGTCTTGTGATTTCATTGTTATTGTTTATTCGGTTATTTGGTTAATCGGTTATTTGGTTTTCGTATGAACGAATACCCAAATCAACGGATTAACGTTTTTGCCCCAGATTGCAGTGGAAAGCTTCGAGATTTTGAAAGTTATTTTTTCTTGAGCTGGCAGAGCGACCAAAGGAAGCTCCTACTGGCTCGTAGAAAAAAAGATTTCAAAAGGAGAACTTGCAACGGAAAGCTGGAATAGGCACATAAAATAGTGTTAAAAAAAGCGGGGAACTACTGAAACATTTACTAAATTTGTTTTTCCAACGCTTTGTAAATTTATAAAACTTATTTTTACAAAGTGCAAAAATAGCATATTTTTAAAACATGGCGAAGGTAAAATATTATTACGACACAGAAAGTTTGGCATATAAAATTATTACCCCTTTAAAAAGAAGGAGTTTTGCTTATTTTATGCTGTTTTTGTTGGCATCGGCGTTATTTGGCTTTTTGGCATTTGTGGTTTTATTGAATATCCCTTTTTTTGAAACACCAAAAGACAAGTTTCAAGCGCGAGAAATTGAGAATTTGAAGATTAGATATGGTATTTTGAATCGGAAAATGGACCAAGTTGATGAAGTTTTAAATTCTATTGAAGAGCGCGATAATAATTTGTATCGTGCTTATTTTAACTCTTCGCCAATTTCTGAATCAGACAGAAAGGCAGTTTTTGGGAGCAAAAATAGATACAAGAATTTGGAAGGTTATGACAATTCAGAATTGGTGGTGAATACGACAAAACGTGTTGATGTGCTCTCGAAACAACTAGTAGTTCAGTCGAAATCGTTAGATGAAATTTTGAAATTAGCAAAAAGTAAGGAGAAATTATTGGCTGCAATTCCAGCGATTCAACCGGTGAGAAATGAGAATTTAAAGCGCATGGCTTCGGGTTTTGGGTATAGAAGCGATCCGTTTACAAAGGCACGGAAATTTCATGAAGGAATGGATTTTACTGCCAAAATGGGAACTCCTATATTTGCAACTGGTGACGGGTTTATAGTTAGGGCGGATAATGCCGCCTCTGGATTTGGAAATCACATAGTAATTCGGCACGGTTTTGGTTACGAAACACTTTATGCACATTTGAGTAGATATAAAGCTCGCGTTGGGAAACGGGTAAAACGCGGAGATATTATAGGTTATGTAGGAAGCACAGGGCGTTCGGAAGCCCCTCACTTGCATTATGAGGTTCATAAAAATGGTGATGTGGTGAATCCTTTGAATTTTTATTATGGAAATATTTCAGCGGCAGAATATGTTGCTATTTCAAAAATAGCGAATCAAGAAAATCAATCTTTAGACTAATGCATATAGAGTTATCAGCGGACAAAAGGTATTACAGCATTGGCGAATTGGCCAAAGCATTTGATGTAAATGCGTCATTAATCCGTTTTTGGGATAAGGAATTTGACATCCTAAAACCTAAGAAAAACGCAAAAGGAAATAGAATGTTTACGCCCGAAGACGTTTCTAATTTGAAATTGATATTTCATTTGGTAAAAGAACGCGGATTTACATTGGAAGGTGCCAAAACCCATTTGAAAGAAGGTCAGAAAAAAACCTTGGATAAATATGAAATTATCAGCAAATTGGAAGGTATAAAAATGCAGTTGAATTCGATTAAATCAGAATTATAGGCCCCCTAACCCCCGAAGGGGAAAATAGAAATCAATAAAAAATAAACACTAATTATTAAACTTAAAATTAAAAAAAATGGAAATGCTTAAAAAATTTTTACCTTGGATTATTGTTGCTGTAGTTGTGATTGGAATGTACAGCTGGGCATCTGGAATTTATAACAAAGCTGTAGGTTACGATCAAGATATTAAAGAAAGTTGGGGTAATGTTCAAACGTCTTATCAACGAAGAAATGATTTGATTGGAAACTTAGTAAATACTGTAAAAGGAGCCGCCGATTTTGAAAAAAGCACTTTGACTGCCGTTATTGAAGCACGTGCAAAAGCAACTGCTGTAACAATTGACCCAACGAATATTTCACCTGAACAATTGGCAGCATTCAATAAAGTACAATCGGGAGTTAGTTCTTCTTTGTCCCGTTTATTAGTTTCAGTTGAAAAATATCCTGACTTGAAAGCCAACGAAAACTTCTTGAAATTGCAAGACGAATTGGCAAGTACAGAAAATCAAATTTTGACAGCAAGAACTCGTTTCAATGAAGCGGTGAAACCTTATAACAACAACATAAATACTTTCCCAAGAAATATTTTGGCTGGTTTTTATGGTTTGAAAGAAAAACCTTATTTCGAGGCTTCTGTCGGTGCTGAAAAACCGGTTGAAGTAAAATTCTAGAGATCTAACACAGATTTCCACAGATTAAAAATTTGCGGAAAAATAAAAAAAACTAACTCAGATTTCTAAAATTATTACAGATTAGAATTTGTGATAATTCGTGAAATTTGTGTTCAAAAAAGAAAAATAATGTCAAAAGAAGTTTTTTTAACCAATGAAGAAGAACAAGAAATTGTTGCTGCTATTAGTATGGCGGAAAAAGAAACTTCTGGCGAGATTAGAGTTCATATAGAAAAAACAACTTCCAAAGTTCCTTATGATAGGGCTTTGGAAGTTTTTGAAGAATTAAAAATGCACCAAACAGAACTCAAAAATGGGGTTTTGATTTATTTG
>Ga0209443_1000218_pt1 | contig 37901 bp, 26 predicted proteins | sample LauGreBMM110DCMD_2_FD_187571 | JGI IMG/M metagenome (GOLD analysis project Ga0209443, IMG submission 187571) | Freshwater lake microbial communities from Lake Michigan, USA - Su13.BD.MM110.DCMD (SPAdes) (version 2) | ecosystem: Environmental > Aquatic > Freshwater > Lake | place: Lake Michigan... | reverse complement strand
AAGTGATGAACTATGAGAATTATATTACGATTGGTCACTTGGACGCTATGACAAGAATCATCATGGTAACAGGAACAATTGTAGGTATTGCCTATTTAACTGAGTTCTTTATTGCTTGGTATTCTGGAAACGTTTATGAGCAATATGCATTTGCAAACAGAGCTTTTGGACCGTATTGGTGGGCTTACTGGAGTATGATGAGTTGTAACTTGATTGCACCTCAGGTATTTTGGTTCAAATGGGCTCGTACTACACCATGGTTTATCTTTATCATGAGTATTGTGGTAAACGTAGGTATGTGGTTTGAGCGTTTCGTAATTATTGTAACGTCTTTACACCGTGATTATTTGCCATCAAGTTGGGTAATGTATTCTGGTTCATTAACAGAAATAGGCTTGTTCTTGGGTACTTTCGGTATCTTCTTTACATGCTTCTTCTTGTTTGCGAAGTTCTTGCCAGTAATTAACATGTCTGAAATCAAATCAATCCTTCGCAATCGCGAATAATAAACAACTATAGAGATTACCATCATGGGAATTTTAGATAAAAAATTAAGCTTACGTGATCGCAATAAAATGTTGATCGGCGTTTGGGAAGACGAAGATCAGTTGGTTGCAACCGCATCTGAATTGGTGCATGCGGGCGTTCACATTCACGACATCTACACTCCATATCCAGTTCACGGGTTGGATAGAATTATTGGTGCGCGTAGAAGTAAGTTGGCACGAATTGCATTTTTCTGTGCAATCACTGGATTTACTTTAATGACCACTATGATTTGGTACATGTATGTACATGATTGGCCCATGAACATTGGTAACAAGCCGGTGCGTTTCACACCAAGTTGGGCGCCTGTAATGTTTGAAGGTACTGTGTTGTGTACAGCATTTGGTATGTCGTTCTTCTTCTTTTGGAGAAACCGTTTGGTTCACGGCATCAAGAATGAAACATTAGATATTCGTCAGACCGACGATCGTTTAATCGTTGCCATTGAAACTGTAGCTGGAATGGATGAAAAAGCCATTTTGGATATGATGAAAAAGGGTGGTGCTGTTGAAATGCGCGAATTTGAAAATGGTGTACAAACTGTAATTTAATTAGATCAACATGAACAACAAACTATATATTTTGTTCGGATCAATCGCTGCATCAGCACTGATGAGCGGTTGTGTAAGTCGTGGTAACAATCCCGGCATGGAATACGCCCCGGATATGTACTATTCAAAAGGGTATGAAGCATACAGTCAAGGCGATAGCAATCTTGTAAATCCTTACGGGATGAACATGAGAGAGCCTGTTGCGGGCACTGTAGCTATAGGTAAATTAGATTATCAATATAGTCTTGAAAACACAGGAGATGGTTATGATGCTTCTGTTGCATTAACAGCCCCCGCTGATGCTACCCTGGAAGATGGTAGAGGTCAGTACTTGTATAACATTAACTGCACTCCTTGTCATGGTAGCACCGGTAACAATGATGGTGAAGTATTCAAAAAGGTATCTACCCTAAAGCCAACTTGGAAAGGTTATAATGATGAGTATATCAAAACTTTGCCTGAAGGAAAAATCTATCACACTTTAACGTATGGTAAAAACAATATGGGAAGTCATGCTTCTGTATTGTCGCCAAAGGATCGTTGGAAGGTGATTAAATATGTAAAATACTTGAGTTCTCAAGGTGGTTCTACCGCATCAGCAGTAGTAGCGACCGACTCAACAATGGCTAAAACTAATTAAGCGAAGAAGCATGGGACACGGACATCATGAAATTGAAGTAAAACAAGAGCAATTTGTTTTTTCACCGAAGGCTAAAAGATTCTCAATCATATTAATGGTTTTGGGTTTAATCCTTACAGGAATTGGTATTGCCACTATGGATAACCATAGTGAAAATCATAACTCAACCACTATCACTGCAGCCAGCCATGCTTCACATGGTGAAGCAACAGTTCATAATGAAGGACATGCTCCCGAGGCAACCGCTTCACACGAAGAAGAGCACGGCAACGTTCCTAATGAAAAATTTGGACCCCGGGTTGTTTTTCATCATCAAGATAAACCAGCATCAACCCGTATTTGGGCGAACATGCTTATCGTTGGTTATTTCTTCTTAATGATTTCATTGACGGCCGTTATGTGGTATGCAATTCAGTACGTTGCAAATGCAGGTTGGTCGTCGTCTATCAAACGCGTACCTGAGGCAATTATGACATTTATTCCAGTGGCTTTTGTCATTTTAATGATCGCATTGTTTATGGGGAAAAATGAAATCTATCATTGGGTACATTATGAGCACCTTGGTTTGAAGCCTGGAGATGCGGGATACGATAAAATTTTGGTTGGTAAATCTGGTTTCTTGAATTCAAATATGTTATTCATTTTCCCAACAGTATTGGTTGTTATTTGGTATGTCATGATGCGTAAACTTCGCAGTCTGTCTGTCGCTGAAGACAATGCAACTAAGGGAGATTCTAGCTTCTTTAAAAAGAGTATCAGTTTCAGTGCTGGTTTTGCAGTATTATTCGGGTTTACAATTTCTGTTGTGGCTTGGTTAATTATCATGTCGGTTGATGCCCATTGGTATTCAACGATATTCGGTTTCTATAATTTCGTAACACATTGGGTAACGATGATCACCATCATGGCCTTTATCGTTGCTTATTTGAAGAAAGAAGGTTACTTGGGCATCGTTACAAATGAGCACATGCATGATTTGGGTAAGTTTATGTTCGCCTTCACTGTATTCTGGGCTTACTTGTGGTTATCTCAGTATCTGTTGATTTGGTATGCACAAATCCCGGAGGAAATGGCTTACTACCAGATTCGTTTTGAAGATTACAAAGCCAATTTCTTGGGTAACTTCTTTATGTGCTTCTGTATTCCATTCCTTGGTTTGTTGATGCGTTCTGCAAAGAGAAACAGATACGTCCTTGCTATCATTGGTAGTATCATGATCATAGGTCACTATCATGACGTTTGGTTGATGGTTACTCCAGGTGTGTTTGGCACAGGAATGACATTTGGTTTCATGGAAATCGGAATGTTGTTACTAGTAGGTGGTATATTTATGTGGTGGGTATTCACTGCACTTACTAAGCGTGGATTGATTGCCGTCAATCACCCATTCTTAGAAGAGTCGGTTCACCACGATGTAGGAGTTTAATTTTAAACAAAAAACTATATGGAAAGGCCACTCAAACGAGTGGCCTTTTTCTTGTACATCAGCATAATAACTCAATCAAATGAAGTTCAATAATCGTAATTTTGAAACAATGGAAATTTCTGCCAAATACAATCCCGTAGATATAGAAGATAAATGGTATCAATACTGGTTAGATCAGAGGTTTTTTAATTCTACACCAGACCATAGACCCGCGTATACAGTTGTAATCCCACCGCCAAACGTAACTGGTATCTTACATATGGGACATATGCTTAACAATACCATTCAAGATGTATTGGTGAGAAGAGCGCGCATGCAAGGATTTAATGCTTGTTGGGTGCCTGGAACGGACCATGCAAGTATTGCTACGGAAGCCAAAGTTGTTAAATTACTCGCCGAACAAGGTATTCCTAAGTCAAGTTTAACCCGGGAAGAATTCTTGTCGCATGCCTACGCATGGAAAGATAAATACGGTGGAATCATTCTAGATCAATTAAAAAAACTGGGCGCGAGTTGCGATTGGGATAGAACACGCTTCACCATGGAGCCTTCGTTGTACGATGCTGTTATTGAAGTTTTTATCGATTTATATAACAAAGGACTCATTTATCGCGGTACAAAAATGGTCAATTGGGATCCAGCGGGCCAAACTACCTTGAGTGATGAAGAGGTGATTTTCAAGGATACACAGGATCAGCTTTTCACAGTGATTTACAAAGGGGTTGACTTTGATGGTGAATTAATGGTTGCAACCGCAAGGCCAGAAACAATTGCAGGCGATGTGGCAGTTTGTGTGAATCCGAATGATGAAAGATATCAAGCGCTAATTGGGAAGAAAGTTATGGTGCCCCTTATAGGTAGGGAGGTTGCGATTATTGCAGATGATTATATCGACATAGAATTTGGTACTGGTGTGTTAAAGGTGACCCCAGCACATGATATTAACGATTACAATATTGGATTGAAATTTCATTTGCCTGTCATTGATACCTTGAATGCCGATGGAACGATTTCCGCCGCCGGCGAATTATTTGTGGGTGAAGATAGATTCGTTGCCCGTAAAATGTGGGTGAAAAAACTGAAAGAAGAAGGACTCCTTTTTAAACAAGAGAACTATTCACACAATGTTGGATATAGCGAAAGGACAGATGCCGTAGTAGAGCCAAGAATAAGTACGCAGTGGTTTATGGACATGCAATTGTTCATGAAGAACAATCCAGAAGTACTTTCATCTGTTATGAACGATGAAATTAAATTCTATCCATCAAAATTAAAAAACACCTACCGCCATTGGATGGAAAATGTGAAAGATTGGAATATTTCACGACAACTATGGTGGGGACATAGAATTCCAGCTTGGTATAATAATTCTGGTGAATTTGTTGTCGCCAAGACTGTAGATTCTGCCATAAAATTATTTGGCTTAAAAGGCATTCACGTCACTGCGCAAGAGATACATCAAGATCCAGATGTGTTAGACACTTGGTTTAGTTCTTGGCTATGGCCCATTTCTGTGTTCGATGGAATTGGGAAAGATGCAAATAAAGCTGAGTTGGATTATTACTATCCCACAAATGATCTAGTAACCGGTCCAGATATTCTGTTTTTCTGGGTAGCTAGAATGATCATGGCGGGGTATGAGTTTGAAGGTAAAATGCCTTTCAAAAACGTATATTTCACAGGCTTGATCCGTGATAAGCAGCGTCGAAAAATGAGTAAGAGTCTCGGCAATAGCCCAGACGCATTGGAGTTAATCGAAAGGTACGGTGCTGATGCCGTTAGAATGGGATTGTTGCTATGTGCGCCAGCCGGAAACGACATCTTGTTTGATGAATCCCAGATAGAGCAAGGTCGTAATTTCTGTAATAAAATATGGAATGCCTTCCGGTTGATGAGCGGTTGGGAAGTGGTAGATCAGACGAGTACATTGGCGGCCAATAAGGCTAAGGTTTTCATTGACAGTAGGATTCAGCAAGTCATTAACGAAAACGAAAAATTCTTTGTCGAGTTCAAATTGTCCGATGCACTTATGAATATCTATAAGTTGATTTGGGACGATTTCTGTGCAGTGTATTTGGAAGCCGTGAAACCTCCGTTTGGTGATCCAATATCAAAAGACACATGGCAGGATACACAAGCGATTTTTGGTCAATTGATGGCGATGCTACACCCTTACATGCCATTTATTTCAGAAGAAATACATCATGCAATTCATCAAGGAAATCCAGCAAAACCTTTGGTTATTAGCGATTACCCAACAGCGAACGAATCTTCATCGGCTTTTCCGATGGAACCTTTGTTATTAGTATCTGAAGTTAGAAATTTACGTAATACCAAAGGTTTATCGCCCAAGGAGTGCATACAGTTGTGGATACCCGGAAATGCTTTGGTTCTGATAGAAAATGCGAGCTTAATTGAAAAGTTGGCGAACGTACAAATCAATGTAATCGCATCGGAAAATATTCCAAATGGCCAACCCATTTTAGTCGGTATTTACGAAGTATGGTGTGAGTTAGACCAAACAATAGATCCCGAAAAGGAGAAAGAAGAACTAAATAAGGACCTGAATTATTACCAAGGTTTTGCGGAATCGGTACTTAAAAAACTCAGTAATGAAAGATTCGTTTCCAATGCAAAAGCGGAAGTAGTTGACATGGAACGAAAGAAATTGGCTGACGCGCAAGAAAAAATCGCATTGATTACCAAGCGATTGGAGTCTTTGTGATCCGATTACTTCCTAGTCTTCAAGTGATTGACATGGTATTGCCCTACGGAGTTACCCAATGTTTTTCCGTGTTTAATGGCATCTACAAAGTGAATTCCTCCATACAGTCTTGAAACACAGGCTTGATTGCTAGCTTCTCTAAAATTTTTGAACCGTCGAACGCCTAATCCAAACTCGGCCTCAGCACTATCTGTAAATTCGTACTCTCCAAACTGCGCTGTTAATACAGTTGCAGCAGCACTCGAAACAACGCTATGACCAGATGGATATTCCGGGAACCCAGGCGTTTGAATTGGCGCAACCCAACTAGAATCGATCAATTGATGTACCGCCGAAATGGGTCGCACATAGTCGGTTTGATATTTCACATACCAACAAGTGATAAACGCATCAAAAATCGCCGATGATAGACGCATCATACCATCTGCCGTCTCAATCAAACTATAATTCTTCTGTCGAGCTACGGTTGAAAACATCGACAACCAATGTCCGGCTGGGCTTACCTTCAAAATATTAATGGTAGCATGGCCATAGTGAACGGATGCATTTGGATTATCGTCCCAATACAAAGCAGTTTGCAGGTTGGCGGGATTTTTCGCATTAACGGTATCATACACCTCTTTGGTAATACGGTAAAAACGAGACTTTTTATCGGTTGAAAATGGTTCGGGTTGTTCCCATGTGAAATCACGGACCGACTTAACCAATACGGGTCTAATTTTACCCCAATTGGGTTCGATGGCTTCCATGAAGTCGGGTGGTGTAGGCTCCCAAGAACCTGGCTTGTTGCGAGTTAAGAAAAATTCGCGTCCTCTAAAGTAGGAAAATGAATCCTTTTTTGACCATTTTACGATATGATTTCCCACTGAATCTCCATAGGCGATGGACGATTCATACATCGAGTTCGACATCTGAGATTTATATTCATCAAGCATACGTTTTCTAAAGTTGATTATGCTGTCTTCTTTATAAACCAATTTTTGACTGACATATGTATGTGCAGCCAAGGCCACTAAATCCAAGCAGTATCGTTTTGAAGTATCCGGCGATGGGGCAGATTTTAATCCATTCATCATGGGTGCCGCGCTTTGATATTCAGAATAGAAAGGCACAAGGGCCTCATAAGCAGCAATAGAAGCGTACACATAACGTCTAGAACCCACTGGAGCCGCTACGTGATCAACTACAATCGCATTTTGGATAGCAAGGTTGCAAGTCGTAAGAATGTCGTTGTGTATGATCTTATTTTCCTTTTCAGCGGGCTTTCCGCAAGACATGGCTAGGAAAATGATGGCAATGGTTAGAATAGGGTAGATTTTTTTCATGACTCTGAGATGTAAATATATAAAAAAAGGCACGCAAAGTTGCGTGCCTTAACTATCTAAAATAATGACATTTATTGGTTTTCTTGATCTTCCAAGATAATTCCTGAAACGCCTTTGTAAGGAGAAGCAATGTTAGTAACCATTTTTAAACGTTTGATGTTATCAACGCGCTTGGTCATTCTGCTTCTGTTTTTTGCTTCTTTTCTTTTGAGTTTAGTAACAGCCATTTTCTTAAAATTAGGACGCAAAAATAATGAAATTCATTGAAGAATGCAATTTTATCGAATAATTACCTCGATTAGATTCGTTTGCCATTAGAGTTATAGAATTCAATCTTGGAAACCCCTCTGGTTTTGTAGACTCCGGGAGCTTGCGACGATAAATATCCTTGTCCTTGATTGAGGTTCACCATCTTGATAGAACCGTTCACCGTGACTTTTGCATAAGATGCGAGGGAGGGTGCTTTTACGAATTCAATCGCTACCGTTTTGCCAGATCCCCGAAGTTCAAAACCTTTTGCAGGTCCATTGTTATTGGCAATCATAAATCTTACCGCTTTCCCCTTGGTTGGTAATGTTATTAATGATTTCCCATCGCCTTGATTGTAAAGCCCCAATTGAGCTCCAGACTTATATTCAAAGCTTCCGCCACTATTCATCAACACAAAGGATGGAATCGCATCGTCTCTGCCATGAGGTACTCGTGTATTGTAATTATTACCCGTGCAAACGATATCATCAAAACCATTCCCGTCCACATCAAAAGCGGTCATTCCAAACACGGGTCCTGCCTGAGCCCACATTGGAAGTTCTACCATGCTGAATTTCCCGCCGTTATTTATGGCGACAAAACTCGAGAAGTAATTGACCGTTAATTGATTCTGTTTAAGAACGTCGGTACCAAAAATCTCATCCATCGTTTTGCCAGCAAAATCGCCATAGGTAGTAAATTTCTTATTAATAAAAAATGGATAGGCTTTCCCCATCTCATCCATTGTGAAAATAGGGTAGTCGCCTCCATTGTATGAATAGCTCATTGTTACATCTTGACTTCCATTGCCATCAAAATCGGCCCAATATACTTTGGTAGGACTGCCTGATTTGGCTTGGATAAAGCTATTGTTTCCTTTGTTACCGACGATATAATCTAAATCACCGTCGTTGTCGATGTCTACAGGTAAAATACTATTCATCCAGCCCGACAAAGACATATCACCGACATCGCCTGTCTTGTTAATGAACTTCCCACCGGTATTCTCCATAAATATCAATGGCATCCATTCTCCAGCAAGAATTAAATCGGGTCTGCCATCTCCATTGTAATCTGAAAATACCGCAGAACAAATCATACCTGCATTTTCTAAGTCGGGGGCCAATGCTGTTGTGACATCTTTGAATTTCCCTCCATTGTTTTGAAGCAAGTAACTGCGAACGCCTAAGGCTGGCCAATTGCCTGGCATAATTCTTCCTGCTACAAAAAGATCTAAATCGCCGTCGCCATCAAAATCGGAGGAAGTCACTGAGCTGGCGCTACTAACTACGCTTGGTAAAGCGCCCTTAGACTCCGAGAAATTCCCTTTACCATCATTGGAATACAATTTATGTTCATATTTATTGGATGGCCAACTAAATTCTGAACCGCCAACCGCAACATACAAATCTTGATCATTGTCGCCGTCGGCATCAAAAAAGACAGCACCCATGACATCGACATCCAAAGTTTTCCATGGTTGTGATCTTGCAGGACTCAACTTTCCTTCGGGGCTATTATCTTGAAGCAACAGAGAAGACCCACTGCTTTCTCGGGCTGCACCAATGAAAACATCTATCGTACCATCGCCATTTACATCAGCAGAAGCCATTCCTGGACCCAAGGTGGTGTATCGATGAGGCAGTAAGGGTTCACGCTTGAAATCTGGGTTTTCCTGCTCAGAATGAACAAAATTTAGATTCCATTTGGATGCATTATCATCAAAATAATTCACTTTGCCTTGATTGCTATAATTGACCCAATTAAACTTTGTATTGGCATCCGCTGATTTGACCGTTAACGTTTGATTTGCTTTGATGTCTATTAAAATCTGACAACCACCATTGGGCCAAACCACTGTAAGTTTTTGTAATTCCGTTTGAGCGCCTAATCCAATGTGAACCATATGCTCCGAAGAACTTTGATACCCTTTGCTTGGCTGGACTTCGAACTTGCGAATTTTTCCTGCGCTGTCTTCAACAATCAACTGACAACCAACGCCAAAGTGGTTTTGATTCTTTTCACCGCGGCATTGAACATTCAAGTAATTGTTACTCGTATTGACATTCTTGTAGATAAAAGGTTTTTCACCTTGGTTACAAACTACTAGGTCGAATCTGCCGTCGCCATCTAGGTCGCCAATCGCAGACCCTGTGCTTGAACTTAAATCTTCCAGACCCACGTCCGATGCTCTATTTGTAAAGCCTTGACCTGCGTTGTTGAGGAAGAAGAAATTTTGGATTTTTTCATACGGCAGTTTTTTGAGTAACTGCTCATGATTCAGACCTTGTTTCTGTTGCTGCTCATATCGTGACTGATATAAAATGAAATCCAAATTTGTCACATCTCTGTAATATCCATTAGAAATGAATAAATCGACAAAACCATCATCGTTGAAATCCGATAATAAAGGACTCCAGCTCCAATCCGACTTAGCAACTCCATATAAGTAGGAGAGGTCTGAAAAATGACCATTACCCAGATTCATTTGCAAGTTGTTTTTCATGTACTGATGCTTGTAGCCGTTTTTGATGCCTACCATCGTGTAGTCATAATCCTTGGGACCCATCAAGCCCATGTAACGCCTTGGACTTTCAGAAAGCATATCCACCGTAATCAAATCGCTCCAGCCATCGTTGTTCACATCAGCAACATCCGAACCCATTGAATTAGTACTGGAATGTTTGAAGAACTCATCAAATTTATCCGTAAAGGTTCCATCTCCATTATTGATGTAGTAGCAATCTGGCACATGGTAATCATTACAAACATATAAATCCATTAATCCATCATTGTTATAATCAGCGGCCGCAGCGCTCAGGCAATATCCCATTCTAACAACACCTGCTTTTTCTGAAACATCGGTAAATTTATTCCCGTCGTTGCGATAAAAATGTTGTTGGCTTGACTCAGTCATATTAAGCGTCCGCGAAAAAGGAGTATTAATATTGGAAAAGAACTGATCTGCGTGGTTTCCTAAGTAGAAATCCAAATCCCCGTCATTGTCGTAGTCAAAGAACGTCGCGCATGTCGCATTTCCGGCATCATCAACGCCCCATTCGGCACTTACTTCTTTAAAAGTCTCGTTTTTTTGATTCAAAAAGAGTCGATTTCGTTTTGAGTCTTTGCCTTTTAATGGCCCCGATGAGCAAGCATAAATATCTAGCCAGCCATCATTGTTGACATCCACCATCGTTACACCACTAATCCATTGCTTTGTGCCGGTGCCACTTTTCTCTGTGATGTCTTCAAACTTGAAATCGCCTTTATTTAAATACAGGCGAGATGATTGTTCATTGCCGGTAAAATACAAATCGTTGAGACCATCGTTGTTTATATCGCCAATCGCTACGCCGTTTCCGTTGTATAGATAATGGTAAATAAATTGGTTCAACGTGTCGTTTTCGGGCACCGTATTCACGAAATCAATGCCTGTGACATCAGATTCCATTTTTTCGAAAAGCTTATCTAAATTTTCATCTGAAGATTTCCCACAGGAAACCATCATAGACATCGCCATTATACCCAATAGCGAAAAGCCACACCAGTGAAACTTATTCATAATTTATTCCTACAATATTAATGATTTATCGATTTACTTCCTTACCTGATCTACCCTTAAAAAGGTAAATAAAAACAAGGTAAATGCCCATAAACTACTTCCTCCGAAAGAAATAAATGGGAGAGGGATACCTATTGTGGGGACCAGACCAATTGTCATTCCGATATTAATTGACAGATGGAAGAAAAGTACACAAGCCAATGAATACCCTAATACCCTGCCAAAGGTTGTAGATTGGCGTTCTGCCAGAATCACAATCCGTGTCAGCAAACCACAAAAAATCAACAGAAATACTATTGCACCAACAAAACCCCATTCTTCTCCAATGGTATCAAAAATAAAATCTGTATGCTGCTCGGGCACGAATCCCATTTTGGTTTGGGTGCCTTTTAAATAGCCTCGGCCCCACATTTCACCCGCACCTATGGCAATTTTAGACTGACGCAAATTGAAACCCAAACCGCGGTCATCGGATTTCAATCCAAGAACAAGTTCAATCCTGTCACGTTGATATGGTTGTAAAATGCTAGAATAAACTGTTCCTACAATGGTATAAAATGCAGCAGATACAACGGCAATGAATGTAATAAGACCGCTAATTCCTCGGTCTTTCCTTGCAAAAAATACCATGATACTACCCAATCCCAATAGCAATCCATAGCCATAATAGCTTGAAATGCCTGTTGCCTCACTCACAATTCTACAAATTGCCAAAAACATCAACCAGACCGCAGAGATCAAAATAAATCCAGGTAATCCTTCGCGATACAAGACTAGAAAGAAGGATAAGAAAACCAATGCACTTCCCGTATCGTTTTGGATCAAAATTATCGCCATGGGAAGTAGGAAGATCAATAAACAAATGGCGATATTTTTGGCGCCTTGAAAGCGAATTCCATAGGTTCCTAAGTATTTGGCAAGTGCCATTGCTGTCGCCACTTTGGCAAATTCACTCGGCTGAATTCCAATACCACCAAATCCAAACCATGATTTAGCCCCAGAGACCTCACGACCTAGAAATAATACGGCTATATTTAATAAAATTGCGACCGCATAAAATCCATAGGTGAAGTAATCAATTACCACAACATTGGAATATAAAATGGTGAAAATGATAACGATAGACCCACCTATCCAAATCAACTGTTTAATTGCGGTTGGGGATAGGGAATAAAATTCCTGATTGACATCCGAGGTTGCGGAACTGATGCTCAAAAAGCCAATAATCACCAAAACAATGAACAGAAAAATAGATAGGCCATCTATTTTTTCTTGCGAATTGTTGTTGAGTGGTGAGTATTTCAAAGCGGATTATTTAATTACGCTGGTTTTTAGTCGCTCTTCCATTGCCGGTTTGGAAGTTTCCACACCTGGTTTGAGGTATTTTTCGATCATCAAATTCGCAATTGGTGCGGCCCAAGTAGCCCCAAATCCGCCATTTTCAACCAATACAGCAATGGCTATCTTTGGGTTGTCCTTGGGTGAAAATGCCATATAAATGGAGTGATCCTTGCCGTGAGGGTTTTGAGCGGTACCCGTTTTGGCACAAATTTCAATATCAGTGATGCCCGTACCATTTGCTGTGCCACCTGGCTTGGCGACATCGCTCATACCATCAATAATTGTCGTAAAATAGGTTGGGTTTATCGTTGTGAATTTTTTGATTTTATACTTTCGGTCCCATCCCGTATCCTTGTATCCGTCAATCTTTTTAACCAAGTGAGGCGCATAGTACCAACCTCGATTGGCAATAATGGCGGCCACATTGCAAATTTGTAAGGGTGTTAATAATATTTCACCTTGGCCAATACTCAAAGAAATTACAGTGCTACTTTTCCAACGATCACCATGTCGACGGTTTAACTGGGCCACCGATGGGATGTTTCCTCTTGATTCGCCCAATAAATCAATATTGAGCTGACTTCCCAAGCCAAAAGATCGCAGGTGCTTTTCTAAGGCAGCATAACCCAACTTCACATCGCCATATTTCGGATTGTCGATAATGTCTCTAAATACCTGACAATAGTAACTGTTACATGAAATTCTAATTGATCCGCGAAGGTCTAGCGGTCCACCATGCGGGTGACAACCTACGCGAATGCTTCCTAGTCGATATCCACCAGCACAACCATGGGTAGTTTCCGGCGATAAAACACCTTCTTGCATTGCAATTAACGCCATTACTGTTTTAAAGGTAGAACCAGGAGGGTAGACGCCTTTCACGGCGCGATTGTACAAAGGTTTTTGATCATCTCTCAACAAAGATTTGAATGTTTTTGCCCGCTCTCTTCCAACCATAGTGTTTGGATCGTAATCGGGATTATTTATAAACGCTATCACCTCTCCAGTACGAGGCTCAATTGCTACAATACTGCCTTTTTTTCCATTTAACAACAATCGTCCGTACTCCTGCAAATCAAAATCCAGTGAACTAATCACATCAGGTCCTGCCGTGGAGGGATAATTAAACTGCGTGTCTTGTACAACGCCACGTTCCGTATACGTTCTATCCTGCCAAACCGTTTTAACGCCTTTGATACCCCTAATCTGTTTTTCGTAATACCGCTCAATCCCAGTAATACCTACCAAATCACCCGGTTGATTATAATCATCCAACTCAATTAAAGATTCATCTGCTTCACCCAAATATCCCAATGCATGGGGCGCGGATGCAGTTGCAAACTGTCGGTCTGTACGCGACTCAATATAAAAACCTGGCAGTCGGTAAATATTCTCCCGCAACAGAGTGAATTGCTTATTGCTCAAATTGGCATAGAAGAGCGCACTGTTGTTGAAAGCATTGTTTTTCTGTCGTTTCTTGGCCCTAATTCTAGCATCTAATATCAAATGCCTCACTGTGGGCAAGTCGATTTCGAGGATCGAACAAAGTAAACCAGTATCTAGCTTCTTGATTTCATAGGGGAAAGACGATAAATCGTACATCTGCGTACTGTATACCATCAACTTACCTTTTCGATCAAAAATATTGCTTCGCGATGGGTATAGTGTGATTTTATTAAGGGCGTTATTGATTGCCATCTTTTTATATGGCACCTCTCCCAATTGAATACTCGCCAACTTTAGGGTATAGACAACAAAAACGAACGCGATTAACCCGATATAAACAATCTGACGCTTACTACCTTTTTCCATGATTATTATTTATGACCCAGGAGCAAACGGAATATTTGTATAAACAGCAAAGAAGCGATGGCACTGCAGACCGATACAAAAAGTATTGTAAATAGCGATGACCAACTAAAATAATCAAAAATGAAATATACCAGATGGTGAGTGAAGAGAATCGCAAAAGAGTAAATACCGTACCATTGCCAGCCCTTATAGTCGATTTGTATATACCTCATACCTTGTAATTGCATGGAATTTTCATCTAAGAAATACAAATCAATATAATTCTTGACAAAAACGGTAGTTACGCATGCGGCGGTGTGCATACCCAAGCTGCCCCCAAACGCGTCAATCGTCAACCCAAAGAAAAACGCCCCAATCAATACACCAAACCGGTTGGAAGAAAGAGGTAATATCAAAAATAAGTAGACATAAGGCATTGGCTTAATCCACCATGCAATATTCACTTCTTTGAAAATCAGTGTTTGAATCAGCGCAAAAAAAAGTCCGCCTACAATAAATCTAACAACTTCAATCATTGGCGCCTCCTTCTTGAGTTGGTATGATTTGGTTCAACACGTCCAATTCGTTTTGATGGATGTTTTTTATGACTGTTACGACATCTAACTGACTAAAATCAGTAGCCAATTTTACTTTGATGCTATAAAAGTTTGATTTCAAATTGGATTCGGATTTTTCAATTGTACCAATTGGAATGCCGGCAGGGAACAACAATGAATAGTTACTCGTATAAAGTTTCATGCCATTTTTCAGTTTTACAAATCGATTCACTTCTTCCAATTCTACATAACTGGGATCATCACCATCCCAGGAAATTACACCTTGGCTGATTTTTAGGTTATAAAAATAGGGGGTAATTTCAAATTTAGAATTCAATACCGACATCACCAATGAGTAATGAGCGGCTGATTCTACAACAACTCCCACAATTCCCATAGGGCATATAACCGACATGTGCTTTTTGATACCATCCTTGTACCCGCGATCTAGAACGATAAAATTGTTTTGCTCATTTACTGAGTTTCTAATTACACGGGCGGGAATATATTCGTACTTGATAAGGGTATTTGTGAAAGTATCCTTGTAGGTGGATGCTCCCTTAGGTGAATTGCTTGTGAGATTCCAGTTTAATTGATTTCGTAGTAAGCCATTCTCTTTAACCAACTGCTCATTCGTAGTTCGCAACTTGAAATAACTTGTGATGCCGGACTTCCAAACATCGATACTTCGGTGAATGCCCAGGGCATGACCAAAATATATACTGTGTTGGTAAAAATGATACCTAAAAATCTGTGTAACCGCACTCAACAGCAGTAAAACATAGAGTAGGGGGTATGCTTGATTCCGTATCCAACGGAATATCACCAACATAATGGACTAAAATTAAGCTGTCATTAAAAACTTGAAACGACCGATGTTCTTTAATGCAGTACCAGTACCACGAACAACAGCACGAAGAGGGTCTTCCGCAATATGCACTTTCAATTTCGTCTTGGCTGCAATTCGCTTGTCAAGTCCTCTTAACAGAGCACCACCTCCGGTAAGCCAGATTCCATTTGTCAAAATATCAGCGCTCAATTCTGGTGGAGATTGCTCCAAAGCACGTAAAACCGCTTCTTCCACTTTCATAATGCTCTTATCCAACGCTCTTGCTATCTCACTGTAGCTCACGATAATCTGTTTCGGAATTCCCGTCATTAAATCTCTACCAAACACAGCGTAGTCTTCAGGTGGAGTATCTAATTCTTGTAAAGCCGATCCAATATGAATTTTGATTTTTTCTGCAGTACGCTCACCGATCAACAAATTGTGCTCTCTGCGCATGTACTCCAAAATATCCAAGTTGAATTCATCCCCTGCAACGCGAATGCTTTCATCGCAAACAATACCACCCAAAGCAATAATTGCAATTTCAGTAGTACCACCGCCGATATCAACAATCATATTTCCTTGAGGCTGGGTGACATCGATTCCAATACCAACCGCCGCCGCCATGGGCTCGTGTATCAAATATACTTCTTTTGCACCACTGCGCTCCGCACTGTCCTTTACGGCACGTTTTTCAACTTCAGTGATACCAGATGGAATACAAATAACCATTTTAAGCTGAGGTGAAATCCAGCGTTGTTTCTGATTCATCATCTTGATCATTCCACGAATCATATGCTCGGCTGCTTGGAAATCCGCAATTACGCCATCTTTCAATGGCCTTATTGTCTTGATGCCCTCATTTTCCTTTCCAAACATCTGCATTGCATCTTTGCCAATGGCAATCACGTTGCCCGTATTTCGTTCAATTGCGATGATACTAGGCTCGTCAACAACAACCTTGTCCTTATGGATGATAAGTGTGTTCGCTGTACCTAAATCGATGGCAAGTTCCTGGGTTAGAAAACTGAAAAAACTCATGGTGTATATATGATCTGCAAAATAAACACAAATTGGCTATTTTAACTCATCATTTCGTGAGTATTTAATTAAAAAAACCACGACATACAAACTTGTTGGATTGGAGGCATCAATTTACCTTCTTTCAAACCAAAAGCCAATTCATAGCGTATTGGCGTTCGAAGTACATTTGCACTGACTCCTAGCCCTGTACCAACCAAATAAGGATTGCGTTTTGAGGTAATCGATATCCAATAATTGGGAGTTGTTATAGCCACACTATTAAAAGGATTCATTGGATTGGCCGGCGAATTGCCAACAAATGCAGTCCCGATATCTAAAAATCCGTACAAAGTCAGCGATTCGTAAAAATGCTGCTTGATGATTTTTTGACCAAACTGCTTGAATGGCTGCGTCAGAATTTCATTTTGAATTGATACGGAACCCGTTCCAATCCGCTCACCCGAAAGAAAACCTCGAACAAAACCACCGTTGGCCCGATACAAATATTTCGTATTTGAATATTCTGTAGAGATATCAGTTTGCCACATATCTTTAGAAATCCAACCTTCAGATCCGCCAACCCAAAATAAGGTTAATGCATTTCCTGCCGATTTGTTTGCCATAATGTTAGACTTAAAGTAAATACCCCTAACCAATTGTTTTTCAATCTTTAATGCCAAATTAAATAGATATGATGTCCCCAAGATATTGCCGTTGACATACACTCTGTTGGGTATCACGTTGGCCGTACTCACTTGATTGATTTTAATGCTGGACTTTAAAGAAATGAGCCATGAATTTTCCAATCGCATTGCTCGCTGTCGATTATTCCAATCAAGCCCAAAGACAAGTCCAGCTGTTTTGAATCTATAATTCTTAAATGACGAAAATCCGGGATTCACTATCTTATCGAAATACATGTCTTCCATGATTTGAATACCAGATGATAAACTAAAATTCGAAATCCAATTCCTTCGAATCGAAACTATGAAAAAATTGGTTGCATTTTTCTTTAACGACATCTCGTTCAAATAAAATGTTCGACTACGCGTAAGAAGTTGTTGATCAATTTGATATTTACCCCAATTCAATGTCTGCTGCATTCTGAGACCCAAGCGATTCAACGCTAAGTTTGATAAGATTCCAAACGACATCCGATAATTATGATTCTTATCTATCAAATAGAACCGCATTTCAGGGGTGAATGGCTGATTATAAAGTAAATATTGCTTAATTTCATTCAGATACGGCAGAGGAAAATCGTAATTGCCAAAATACAGACCGCCTTGATTTAAATAATACGAATTCCTGCCCTTTGAACTGTCGTATTTACCCGAATAATGTGGGGTCTTTTCATTGTTTAACGTTGATGTCCATGTTCGCTTAGGGAAGGCAACCAAATACTCCCAAGTACTGTGAAGAGAATCAACTTCTACCAAATTGATTGAGATTTTGTTTGGAACATCTTTTTTCTTCCGATTTTCAATGCTATCATTTTTTGCTAATAGTTCCAGTTCCCTGACAGTCTCTTTTGCGGGGTCCAATAGACGAACCAATGATCGTGAACTCCCAAAACTCGATTCGATAATATTGTCCAATCCATCTACAGAATACTGCATATAGAAACTGTTTTTCACTTCAGATTGCCAGCGGTAATCAGAATTGTCTTTAAAATGATAAAAGCGCAGTCGCCAAACCTCACCCTCATTTTGGACATAACTCAATTGTCCTTGGCCTTCAATAACCAATCCACGAACGATAGGTTTTTCTGTCAATGTATCCACACGAAGTGTTTTTGTGGCGTTACCTATCAACTGGTCAAACAGCATGATCCAACGATCTTTATCAATTTTCTTTATATCGATTGCGTAATAAATTGAATCATTCTGTTGATGAGCAATATCCAGACGTTCCATGAGCGACCTCTCTATTTTCACTTCTCCTAAATCCACCGAGTTTCTTCTTTTACCTGCGCTATCAATAAAAATCAGTGTTCGATGGCGATTTACTACAAACTCCAATGATAGCAATTCAACTGCAGAGTGGGGCAGGCTTTGTGATGATTTATCCGTAACAAGAAACCCCACCAAATGTATTGGCTGAAAATTCAATTCATCAAGCAGGGCAGGGTATTCATAACTGATTACATCGTAGAGTTTTTTGGAAATTGAATTGTACATCGAAACCTTGAATAATCCGGGAGTATACCATTGGATTGCGAGTTTTTCATGGTGCTTTACAATCTTCTTGATGGGGATGGATCTATACTTCAATGGCAAATCAATCTCGGTATTAATAGGCGTTCCCAATGGTTGATTTTGGCCAGACAATCTCTCCTTATCCCAAACATCAAATGACTTTCCAGTGACATACTCAATAGCCGATTCCGCATTCCCGGTATACTTGAGAACAAACATCATCGTAGAAACGACGGACTTCCCATAGGTTTGAAACAAATCACGCCAGATTTTCTTACCATAAACTTGCGCACCCATAGGTGCAATTTGATTTGGAGATTTAAATCCGCCCTTACATTCATAAAATGCATACTCATCGGCTGAATTCGCATTCCATCCAGATGCCAAATATGCGCTCAAGCCTTGTAGGAACCAATTTGGAATGGTATGGGAGCCTGTTTGACTTAGTTTTTGACGTACACTGATACCCAGTAAAAACTCATGTAATACAAAGTGAGAAAGAGAATAAATAAATTGTGATCTTATCTGATCGTAGGTACAGTTTGCATATATCGGATAATTGTACTCTTGAGAATAATTTACGGTACTAGAAATCCGCTCTAACCAAACGGCATTTACCTTGAGTGCTTCATGATAATCATTGATGTCGTTGTAAATCGTAGCGTTGAATTGCAAACTAGACTTATACCCCAACAAACCCTCTAATTCGTGATAGTTAAGTTCTGCAATTCTAAAAATTGAGTCTATAAATGGTTTGTTTTGAATGATGGCCGAATCACTACTATTGAAATTTAAATGGACTCTTCCATACGCTAGCTCAATTGATCCTGCCTTCGCATTTATTGATGAATGCGTTAACATAACAAAGAATAGCGAGATCAAATTCTTAATTGAATTCCACATAACGCGTTGTTGATATATTAAAACTAGACCCCTCACAAACATCCGAATATACAATTGTTTTGGGGCAAAGACAAATGAGGATTCTTACTTACCTTCGTATCATGAATATCAAGAATAGTGCTGAATTCATTGCCCTTGAGAACCAATACGGGGCACATAATTATCATCCATTACCAGTTGTTTTGCACAAGGGTGAAGGGATTTTTGTTTGGGATGTAGAAGACAAAAAATACTTCGATTTTTTATCTGCCTATTCCGCAGTCAATCAAGGACATTGTCACCCCAAAATCATTGAAGCACTTAACGTTCAAAGTAAAAAATTAACTCTTACTAGCAGGGCTTTCCATAACGACCAATTAGGACCATTTGAGCAATACATCACAAACCTATTGGGATATGATCGTGTATTGCCTATGAATACAGGTGTAGAAGGAGGGGAGACTGCAGTAAAACTTGCCAGAAAATGGGGCTATACGGTTAAAGGGATTGCTTCAAATCAGGCCAAAGTGATTTTTGCATCGGGGAATTTTTGGGGAAGAACCATCGCCGCTATTTCTACATCGCAAGATGAGGACAGTTATGCCGACTTTGGACCTTTCGTACCAGGTTTTGAAATCGTAGAATACAACAATATCGAGGCGCTTGAGCAATCGTTTCAAGATTCAAATGTTGCGGCATTTATGGTTGAGCCCATACAAGGTGAGGCAGGAGTGATAATGCCGAGCGATAATTATTTGAAGCAAGTTCGTGCGCTTTGTATAAAATATAACGTGCTGTGGATTGCCGACGAGGTACAAACTGGATTGGGCAGGACAGGGGCGATGCTTTGTTGCGACCATGCTCATGTAAAGCCAGATATTCTGATTTTAGGCAAAGCGTTGGGCGGTGGAGTCTTTCCGGTTAGTGCAGTATTAGCATCAAATGAAGTCATGGGTGTGCTTCATCCAGGTCAGCATGGATCAACATTCGGTGGAAATCCTTTGGCCTGTGCTGTAGCAACAGCTGCGTTGAAAGTGTTGGTAGAAGAATCTTTGCCGCAAAATTCTTCTGAAATGGGTGAGCTATTTAGAAAAGGGCTGAAAGAAATCAATTCTCCCATCGTAAAGACAGTAAGAGGAAAAGGCTTGTTAAATGCGATAGATATTGAACCATTTGGCAACGGTAAAACCGCATATGATGTTTGTATCGCTCTAAAATCAAATGGGTTACTAGCGAAACAAACACATACTCACACCATTCGATTTGCACCTCCTTTGACAATTAATGCGGGTCAAATCGAGGAAGCGTTGCAAATCATCAACTTTTCTATTCTCGAAATTGCAAAATAATCGGCTGTAATTTTCTATCTTTGCAGACCAGCTCGGGTGGCGGAATAGGTAGACGCGCAGGACTTAAAATCCTGTTTTCAGTAATGAGAGTACGGGTTCGATTCCCGTCCCGAGCACAAATGAAGAAGATTGTTTTATCAATCGTTCTAATCGCTGTTCTTTCTTGCAACAGCAACCGAAATTCCGGCCGATTTATTAGTGAAACAGATACAACTTTTTCGGAAGAAATTCGAGCTATTTCATTGAAAATCAACAGTAGTGCAGATGATGCCGAATTGTATTACAAAAGGGCAAACACCTTCTATTTCGAAAAGAAATACAATGATGCAATCTTGGATTTTGAAACGGCAATCTCAATTAATCCCAATCAAGCGCTCTATCATTACAGATGTGCAGAATCCTTGATTTCAATGGATTCAACAAACTCAAACAAAACCAAAGAGCATTTAACACAAGCCATAAAAATCAAATCCGACTACCCAGAAGCGTCGTTTTTGTTGGCGAAATACTATTTGGCAAGACAGGAATATGATAAGTCCATCGAATTACTTAAGCCATTAACGAATCAAACAGATTTTTCCGACAATGCCTACGTGTTGATGTCGATCGCTTTTAAAGAACAAAAAGACACAGTCTCTGCGAAAAAAGTCATTGAGAATGCACTTTTAAAAAATCCGGAGAATTTTAATGCGGTAATGCAAAAAACACTGTTTCTATACCAGAGCAACGACCCAACAACAGAGCAGTGGGCATCCAAGGCAGTTCGAATGAACGAGTTCAACGATGAGGCGCTTTATACTTATGCTTTGGTTATGCAGCAAAAGGAAAAATACGCGGTAGCCATAGAATATTACGATAGAGCAATCAAAGTAAACCCAAATCATATTTTAGCGCATTACAATATTGCCGTTATACAGTCGCTTTTTGATAACTATGAGGAATCCATCGACTGGTGCAAAAAAACCCTAGACTTAGAATCTAACAATGCAAATGCGCATTGTTTAATTGGCTACAATCAAGAAAAAATGGGCAATAAAAAAGCGGCTTTGCTATCATACAAAACCGCTCTTTCGATAAACCCCGCTTTGGAACTCGCCAAAGAAGGTATAAAGTCAATTAATTAATGCTTTTTCAATACCACCTTGGAGAACATATCAACGGTAGTTCCTCCGATATTAAAGTAGTATTTACGACGTAATACGATCTGCTCACCCGTCATTGATGTAATATCCCAAGTGTAGGTAAACAATGTAACTTTTGTATCATTGGGCGCAGTCATGCTCCAAGGAAATACATCATTGGCTTCACCAGCAGTGCATTTAACGGTATTGCGGTTCACTTGAACTTGTGATGTAGTGTTGAAAGTATAAAAATCGTCTTTCGAGCAAGCTTCGATATTCTCAACTTGATCTTGAGATGAACTGTCTAACCAGGAGCTCAACTCCCAAGAATGTAGCATAAATACTTCTTGTTTGGTTTTTCCACTGATGTCGATAGCATTTCCATTTGACTTTGAATCAGGATCACATCCAGTGATGAATAATAAAGCAGCAGCCGATAATGTTAATAGTGTTTTTTTCATAATCATGTTTCCAAATATATGTCAGCCATTTCGATTCTCAAAAAATCAGCGTAAGTCTTCGATGACCTCAGCCGCCATTCTTAAGCCAAAAAGGGCTGGCATATAGGAAATTGTACCATAAAAGGACCTTTTAAAATTACTCCCATCGGTGAGCTTAACCGAGTCCCTGTGCACCAATTCCGTATTAAACACAGATTTGAAACCGGTGTAGATGCCATACTTATGTAATCTTTTTCTAACCAATCTAGCAAATGGGTCATTATAGGTATCCTTGATGTCTGCCACCATCACCGAAGAGGCATCCATTTTACCACCCGCACCCATACTAGATATCAATCGTTGGCCTTGTTCAACGCATGTTTTTATCAAATAGACCTTAGGCGTAATTGAGTCGATACAATCCATCACATAATCGAATTTATCCGATGATACCAATTCTTTCGTATGTTCCGGACGTTGAAATGTATCAATCACGGTAAGTGAAACATCTGGATTGATATCTTTAATCCTCGCCGCCATCAAATCCGCCTTTTTCATACCAATTGTACTCGTAAGCGCTGGCAACTGTCTGTTCTTATTGGTGACATCAACAATATCGCCATCAATAATGGTTAATTCCCCTATCCCAGCTCTGGCAATGAATTCTGCGGCAAAACTGCCAACACCACCCAATCCCACGATTAATACCTTGCTATTCGCCAATTTTTCAAGCGATTCTCTTCCAATGATGAGTTCTGTGCGTTCCAACCACGATAAATCCATGCAGCAAAGTTATATTCTAACTCGTTACCTTTGTTTCATGCAGAAAATCAAGATGAAATTTCTATTCATTGCTATCCATATTTTTTCTTTTACCCAGGTATCTGCCCAATCTCAAACTGCCTTTAATAGCATTCTATTGCCTCGATCAAAAACGATGCAAATCCTAAGTCCAACCGCCCAAATTTTTGCCGATGCGTCATTAAGGAAACAACTTATTCCGCTGTTTAATGATCGATTTCATGCGCAAGCGGTTGTAAATGAAACGTTTATATTAGATAATTCCGATTTCATTGTAAGCAGTTTAATTGATCCAGAAAATCCCAATTACCGAATTGCCCATTTGATATTTACGGCTGACAATTGGAATCAAATCATCGAACATTCAGGTTTAATTTATTTGGATGTATCCTCAAGATTAAACAGCCCCAAGCCATTAAACGATACCGCTAGAATTAACAGCAGGGTAGACAAAGCGGAAAATGGCATCAGCAACGGATTGTCGCAGAACTACACCGGAAAGGGTGTCGTAGTTGGCATAGTTGATATTGGATTTCAAACAGACCACCCAACTTTTTATAGTCCTGACGGAAAATCCTTGAGAATACAACGCTTCTGGAATCAGCAAAAGTTGGGAAGTACCCCTGTGTTATATAATTATGGTGCCGAGTATAAGGATTCTATTAGTATCGCGTCAGCCATCGACGATGATGGTTCACATGGTACGCACGTAGCTGGAATAGCTGCGGGTTCTGGCTTGGGTTCACCAAATTTAAAATATCGTGGCATGGCGCCAGAGTCGGATATAGTAATGGTTGGAATCAAATATGCCAATGATACCCTAGGTGGAAGTGGCCTCGGGGATTATATTGTCGCTAACCCAACCATTATAGATGGATACAATTATGTCTTTAAATATGCCGAACTTCAAAACAAACCCAGCGTTTGTAATTTGAGTTGGGGTATGCACACTGGACCTCATGATGGTACTTCACTGTTTGATCGATCTGTGAAGGCAATTACTGGTTCGGGTAGAATTGTGGTTGGCGCGGCAGGGAATGACGGCAGAAATCAAATGCATATCAATCAGACATTGAATGGCGATACGGCTTATACGTTGGTCGTTGACAACAATCGAAAAGATTACCCTCGTGAGAATATATACATGGACATTTGGGGTGGTATCAAAAATGGGAGTGGGGACAAACTAAAAATTCAATTGAATTTGGTAGACACGTTTGGTAATGTCCTAATAAATACTCCATGGAATTTGGCTGGCGACTGTGTGAATTGTGGAGCGTATAAGTCTGTTTACATCAATGGGAAGGATACGCTCGCATTGATTATCACAGAACAAAACTACCCATTCAATGGCAAGTCGAATTTTTTGGTCATTGCAGAACACAATAGACCCTACAATGGCTATATCCGTTTGGGTGTAACCAGTAGCGGGGAGTTCAATGCGTGGAATTCTGGACAGGCATATCGTTGGACATCGGGCCATTTTTGGAAAGGGCATAAAAAGCAGAGTTTTGGTAAGAAATTTATTGAAGGAACTCCCGAAGGATCGGTTGGTGAGAATGGTGGATCTGGGGTTCATACTTTGACAGCTGGAGCTTATATAAACAGAAACGAATGGACCAATTACAAAGGAGAGTATTTTAATCAGCCTTGGAATATAGTAGGGGATATTGCGGGTTTCAGTAGCCGAGGACCGATGCCAAAAAGCACTACGCATCCCAATGGCAGAATCAAGCCCGATATTATTGCTCCCGGCCAGAGTATAACGTCGGCTTTGCATCGAAGACAAGTACCAGGTTGGTTAAATAATGAATTGATGCATAAAACGCAATACAATGGAAACGATGTCTACTGGGCGATGTTCTCTGGAACTTCGATGGCTGCGCCACATACTGCTGGGATTGTAGCACTTTATTTACAAGCAAATGAATGGCTAACCCCTTTAGAAATTAGAAGCTTATGGCGACTTACAGCGAGAAAGGATCAATACACAACCAATGATTCTAATGGCAACAGCGGCTATGGTAAAGTTGATGCGTTTGAGACCCTAAAAATCATTGACCAATATGCAAATATACCCAAACAGCAATTAAATCAAGGTTGGGTTTATTTTGTAAATGGCGATCAACAACTGATTGTATCAAACATTAAAAACCCAGATAATTATAAGGTATTCATTTACAACTGCAACGGCCAATTGATTAAAAATCGCAGATTGACGCTGGAGTTAAACTTTACAGACATATCCGACCTGTCTTCAGGTGTTTATTTCCTCAAAATTGAAGACCTTTGGGGCAATAACCAACTTTCAGGAAAGTTCATCAAGTAATTAAATTACTGTCGTTTAATGAATATTCGGCGAGATGAAAGGCAATCAACTATCCTCCATACAAAGGAATGGGCCACGATTATAGAGACTCGAGGTACTCCGTATAAGATCGTACATGCCTGTCTTTCTTCTGGACATAAATATCATCAATGGATACCATAATTCCAGTTTCTTCAACATCGCCAAAATGGTGATTGATCGCAGTACCGAAAGTTCTCATCGTAGGACTCAAATTCATGTAACTGTTGAAAAGAGGTGGGATATTCTCACCCAATTCGCGCACTTTTGCGTTAAGTAATTTATGTCCTTCCTTGTATTCTAGACCATCTAATTCACTTAAAAATGAGGAACAATCAAACATCCTCTGTATTGGTGATGGAATGCTAACCAAATCATCTTCATTCGGGAAATAATGATCCATAAAACTCAGAATTAAGTCGCGCGCTTCTCTGTTGAAGTCGGTGTACATGGTGATTTTCCCGAAGAAATACTTGTATTCCGTATTCATAACAACCAAAGCACCCAAGCCGTCCCATAAATTATCTAAGCTAAAAAGGCCCTTACGGCTGCTCAAGCTAGGTTGATATTCGGGCTGAACAAAGCTCCGACCCAATTCTATGGCATAGGGGAAGTATGTGTCCTTAATTTTTTGAGTATAATTAAAAATCTCGGTGGTCGACAAATGGAAATGTCCTGTTTCATCTTGCGATTGAGGCACCATCACAAATCGATATCCACCAACCAATTGATTTTCTAGAGGATCCCAAACAATCAATTGACTGTAACTATAAGACCCTGAATCATATTTATCAATATCAAAAGACTTCCCCGTACCACCGCCAGCAGCTCTAAATGTCAATTCTCTCAACCGCCCAACTTCAGCCATCAAGTTTGGCTTATCATCCCCTTTGAAAATGTATATTTCATTGGATGCGTTATTCGTAGGTCGTATAAAAATATCCCGTGTAAGTTCTTTCAGTAACTTATCTGTAGGTATAGGTTCAATCAGATTTTCTATCATTGCATCGCCGCTCAAGCCGTGAAAATAATGAATTTATTGCTATTGTTTCAATCAATTAGAAAAGTTCGCCAATGGGTTCCTAGACAATTCGTAGACGTGTGCTTTGATTTTTTGAGCATCCTCCATTGCGTTTTTCTTGTTGAACGTACTGGGCGACAAAGGTTTGCCTATGGTAATTGTAAGTTCATTGTCCTTTTGCTTAAATAATTCATCGGCCAACGTCATCATTTCTATATTAAATTTTATTCCCAAAAATTTCCTCCAATTTGCGATTCGATAAAAGCGATTTGAATTGGCGCCATTTATATGAACAGGGATAATTTGCAGATCATATTGAATGGCTTTCATCAAAAAACTCTTTTGCCATTCCAAGTCTATTATTTCCCCTTTGATTTTTCTTGAACACAAACCTGCTGGAAAAACCATCATCATACCACCAGCAGCATAGGCATTATCTATGCGAATCATGGATTCTTTGGGTGATTTCCCCAATTTATTCACTGGTATAAAATAGTCATTAAAAGGAGGGATGTTAGCGAGTACATCGTTGGCAATTAGCATTATATCACTTCTAACTTGACCTATGGAACTATACAAACAAAGTGAATCCAAACCGGCCATCGGGTGATTTGCTACCAATACGCACTTGCCAGTGGTTGGAACATTTTCAATGTTAACAAGGTTAACTTTTGCGCCCAATTCCTTTACTAGACTAGTTGCGAATTGAATTCCAAACTCATTGTGATGTTTGCGCAAAATTGCATTAACCTCTGCTTGATGAACAAAACGCTCAAACCAATTGATAAAAAAATTCGGAATCCACTTCAAAATCCTAGCATTTTTAGAGGCAATGACATCTCTAATATTGACCTGCAGTGGAGCGTTGTTTGTCATAGTTTTATGATTACCCCAATATTGAAGCCTTAGTAGCATCGAGAATTGCAAAGGACGAAGCCGAATCCTTAGATTCTGAATACACCCGCAATACTGGCTCAGTACCACTTGGTCGAATCATAACCCAAGAGCCATTGTCGAGTCTAAATTTATATCCATCTACATCCTCAACCTCCACAACCTTGTAGGGACCAAATGAATCATAACTCCTTGATTTACATTTTTCTATAATGCTTTCTTTCAACTCATTGGTTAAGTACAAATCGTAACGCTCAACTGCAAAAGACCCAACTTTAGCATACATATCTTGAATCAATTCGGACACGGACTTACCCGTTTTTGCCATGTATTCCATCAAAACCAAACCCATCCAAACACCATCGCGCTCAGGTATGTGTCCTTTGATTGCAATACCACCGCTTTCCTCAGCACCAATAAGTACATCTTCGGTAACCATGTATTCGCAAATGTATTTGAATCCAATTTTTGTCGTAATAGACTCTAATCCTTTAAGGTCACACAATTTTTGAATCTTATCACTGACAGAAAAACTCTTCACTACCTTACCGGAATAACCCTTAAAAGTGGTTAGGTATTCAATCAACAACAATATCAAATGGTGTGAGTCGACAAAGTTCCCTTTCTCATCAAACCAACCAATTCGATCGGCGTCACCATCCGTTGCCAATCCACACAAATAGGAGGGACTAGAATTGATAAGTGGACCAATTTCGGGGAGATTTTTCAATATTGGCTCAGGCGCACGCCCATCGAACCAAGGATTATAGCTGCCGTGCAAAATGGTAGACTCGGGCAACAATCGTTTTACAATCGATAGTCCGGCACCATACATCGCATCGTAAACCAAACCAGAAGAAATCGAGGAAAGGGCATCCATATCGAAAGAATTCAAACAATGGTTGTAATACATGGTTTCAAAATCCCCGTATTCAATCATTCCATTGTTAAAATACGATTCAAAACTATCGCCTGCATCGACGAGGGTAGGGGAAATCAAATTTTCAACTTTGCTAACCTCTGAAGGAACTGCAGGACCGCCATAATTTGCTTTGATCTTGTAGCCGTTATAGGTTGGGGGATTGTGACTCGCGGTCAGAATAATTCCCGCACCGGTTTGAAGTTGATGGGCGGCCAAGGAAATCATTGGTGTTGAAACAAAGCCTTTTGAAACCACAACTTTTATACCTTGCGCTGCCAACTGTCTCGCTGTTTCTTTTGCGAACATTTCGCCACCGAAACGACAGTCATATCCAACAACGCAACTTTTTGGTAATTCGCTTTGATTTAGCCATAGCGCGGTGGCATTGGCTACACGTCGTACATTCGCCACAGTAAATTCATCGGCGATTATTTCGCGCCATCCATCGGTTCCAAACTTGATTTGATACATATTATTGCAATTTCAATTTATAAAAAGGCATTCTCGCCTGTAATTTCCATTCCCAAAATCAATAAATGAATATCGTGCGTTCCTTCATAAGTCACTACAGATTCCAAATTCATCATATGTCGCATAATTGGATATTCTCCAGTAATTCCCATACCGCCTAACATCTGACGGGCTTCCTTGGCTACATTCATCGCAATTTCTACATTGTTTCTTTTTGCCATAGATATTTGTGCGGGTGTGGCTAAGCCTTTATCCATTAATTGACCCAATCTCCAAACCAAAAGCTGCGCCTTTGTAATTTCGGTTAACATTTCAGCCAATTTCTTTTGCTGCAACTGAAATCCTCCGATTGGCTTACCAAATTGAATGCGCTGCTTAGAATATCGAACTGCAGTATCGTAACAATCCATAGCGGCACCCAAAGCACCCCAACTGATTCCATATCTAGCGGAATTCAAACATGTCAAGGGGCCTTTCAAACCTGTAACACCTGGGAGAATATTCTCTTTTGGTACTTTAACGTTATCAAAAACCAATTCTCCGGTACAACTTGCCCTTAAACTCCATTTATTGTGTGTAGTAGGCGTGGTGAATCCTTCCATTCCGCGTTCCACTATTACTCCATGAATAACACCGGCCTCGTTTTTTGCCCAAACTACAGCAACATCGGCAAAGGGGGCATTGCTAATCCACATTTTCGCTCCGTTCAAAACAACATGATCTCCTTTGTCTACAAAGTTCGTTGTCATTCCGCCTGGATTTGAACCATGATCAGGTTCAGTCAATCCAAAGCAACCCAACCAATCTCCTGAAGCGAGCTTAGGCAGGTATTTATGTCTTTGTGCTTCGCTTCCAAATTTAAAAATTGGATACATCACCAACGAACCTTGCACAGAAGCAGTTGAACGAACTCCACTATCGCAGCGTTCAAGTTCTTGCATAATGATTCCGTAGGTGGTATAGTCCATCCCGCCACAACCATATTCGATAGGCAATTGGGGACCAAAGGCTCCAATATCACCGAGCTGCTTTACGATATGTCTAGGAAATTCGGCGTTTTGTGCATAATGCTCGATGATTGGGCTCAGTTCTCGTTTTACATATTCTCTTACTGAAGCACGAATCAACTTTTGTTCATCCGTTAGCAAATCGTCCACACCATAAAAATCGGGGGCTACGTAACGGTCTTTTCCTTGATTGGCCGCTAGTAAATCTGAAATATCGTGTTCACTCATAATGTTATGTCCACAAATGTAATATACTTACTTTCTTTGCATCTGATTTTTACGACAAGAATATGTTAACAACCATTTTTATTGACCAACAACTTGTGCATTCTAACATTGGATATTTCGAGATTGAAAGAATCGTAGGTGTTGAATTATACATCAGTGTGAGGGTCGTGTTTAAATCATCGTCAATATCAGATGATATAAATAATTCGTTAGATTATTCAACGCTATGTCAAATCATAGCATCAGAATCTAAGAACTCGATGGAATTATTGGAGACATTGGGCGAAAACATCCTTACTCGCATTGAACAAGTGGGGGTGGTTGGACACCAATCGACATGGCTAAAAATCGAAAAGAAGCAAATGATACAAAAAGGATTTCATGCCAAGGGATTTGGAATAGAACTATCCAAAGACTATGGTCAATAACCCACGAAAGGCTTATCTTTGTAAAGATGAGAATTGCGAAATTATTTTCGTTGGTATTGAGTTTGAATACTGTCGGGCTTTTGGCACAAATTCCGGCCATTACAGGTTGGATCTACAATAAAAAAACGCTAGAAACTGTTCCCGGTGCAATCCTTATAGATTCCACCACAAATGCATCCGTTGAGTCGAATGATCATGGATATTATCAATTTGGAACAACTCGAGGGAACAAAATTATCATTGTGGCTGCCGCGGGTTTTAAGACCCAGAAAATTGAAATTGAAGTAGAAGCCTCAGTAAATAAGAACTTCTTTCTAAAACCCATAGGTTACAACGAATTAGATTCAGCCGAGCAATACCTGTCTTTGTTCAACATGAAACCTTCTTTCTATTCTCCAACACAGAAGCAAATCATTGAATCGCCAAGTATCGGGAGCGTGGCCGATCCAGTAAAATATCTTCAGTTTCTACCCGGTGTTTCTGGCGGCGTTGAGGGTTTGTCGGGACTTGTAGTTCGAGGCTCAAACCCAGATCAAAATTTACAATTAATGAACGGCTTGCCCTTGTACGGCAATGGACATTTGTTTGGCTTTGTTTCCAATTACAATCCGCACATTCTGAAATCAGTACATTTTTACCGTGGAGTGGCACCTGCTAGATACGGCGGAAGAGCCGGGGGTGGAGTTCTGGATATTCAAACTTCCGGGGGAGCAGCGAAAAATTGGACCGGTAAAATCCATGCCGACCCTGCTACATTTACAATTGCGATGGATGGCCCACTGGACCATAGAGGAAAGGTTACAAGTTCAATTTCGGTTCGAAGGAGCTATTTAGATTGGATAATTGGAGCAGGTAGCAACAGCAGTAGTGGTTTGATTGGCAATATTCACGACATTAATGCAAGGGTTGACTACAAGAAAAATCAATACACACAGTGGAATTTCTGGGCCTATAACGGACGAGACAAATATGGTCTTTCCTTCTCGGTTGACGAAACGGATAGCTTGGGGCGTCGATTAGTGTACACCCTAAAAAATCTAACCTCTTGGCAAAACACACAAATTGGGGCACGCTGGTCGCATGAATTTTATTCCAATCATTTCGGCTCCATTACTACAGGCCTTTCAAGGTATAAATACTACACCAACTTTGATTTAGATGGCAGCATTACTCAAGGGGGCAATACAAAAACCGCAAAATTGAGCGAGAAATCGAGCAATTCAATCGCAGACTATACGGTAAATGGCGATTTTACTTATGTCAGAAATCCACGACAGACCATAAATTACGGTAGCCAATTCACATTGCATCATCTAGAACCTGGCCAACTTCGACTGGTGGACCAAACAAATACGGGGAGTATAGATACCGCTTATGGAATGGCCAATGTGCAAACGAATTTGGAATGGGCTAACTACGCAGAATTAGAGGTACATCCAAATATTGGATTAAGCATGAACCTAGGTGTTCGGTTATGGACATTCATTACCCCAACAAAGACATACTGTCGTCCAGAGCCTAGAATCATCATTAGTCAGCTGCTAGAAGGCAAAAAAAGATTACAATTGGGATATTCGGTTTCTAACCAAGGCCTGCACCAATTATCTAGCGTGAATGGGGTATTGCCGAGCGATGTATGGTTCCCTAGCAGCGCTACCTTTAAGCCTCAGAAAACGTCACAATTTACAGCTGCCTATATTATGCCGGTGAGTGCTGGACTTGAATTCTCGACAGAATTTTATTACAAAAAATACAACGGAATTACTGATTTAACAGGGATCGATGAAGACCCATTGGTAAAGAATTTCTGGGAACGCAGTGTTGTACAAGGCGATGGAGATAGTAAGGGTATCGAGTTTTTGCTTTCTAAAAAATCAGGAAAAATCACAGGCCTAACAAGCTATACATACTCACAATCCAATCGAACCTTTGAATTCATTAACAACGGGGAAGAGTTCAGGTATCGTTGGGATAGACCGCATCAATTTAAAACTCAATTGACGTTTCAGATTGAGACTTGGTTAAAAATCAATTTCGCGGCCATGTATATGAGCGGCAATGTTTATAGCGTACCCACCGGTAAGTATATTACCACAGACAATAAATTGGTTTACGATTACAGCGAGAAAAACAACTATCGAATGCCCGCATACCGACGAATTGACTTGGGTTTTACCAAACAAATCAAGCCCTTTTACAACAGAGGATACAAAGAATTTTGGGGAATCCAGGTTTACAACATAATAGGCGTAAACAACCCTATGAATGCAAAATTAAGTATTGACCCCAATACCAACAATGTTGTCCTTAAAGGTACTTCCGCCTTTGTTTTTGTTCCATCTGGCTTTTATAGAATAGAATTTTAACCATGAAACGATTTAAATCAATTAGTATCACTGCCGTTATTGCTTCAACACTATTTTTGGGTTGCGATACCAACTTGGACATGTCGAGCATTCAACATACTCCCAAGCTAGTAGTAAATTCATTTGTAAATAGCGATGAATTGTTTTCGGTGCAAGTGTCTTCTACGATTCCAATCAACGACACCAATCCGCCAAAGATGATCGAAAATGCAATTGTTACGGTTAACGACGGTTCATCAACATCAACATTAGTCTACGATCTTTCAGTTCAGAAATACTTGGCCAACTTCAAACCCAGCCCAGGACGAGTTTATACCGTAAGAGTTGAAAAAGGCAATTTCAACACAGCCTCTGGCACATTAACAATTCCCAATAGAGTGGTAAGTGCGAAATCAATTTGGAAAGACAGAACCGGTTTTGATTCGATGGGTTTTGAAACTGGGACTTTAACCTGCTTTATTTCCGACCCAGGCTCTGAGCGAAACTACTACGAAATTAACTTGTATCGATTTGATGACTTTACCCAAGAGTGGTTAGTTATGCCGCCCACAACAACAGATCCATTTTTAAATGAAAATGGAATCAAAACAGATTTAGGAGGACTTCTAATTGATGACAGAAGTTTCAACGGTTCCGCCAAACAATTTGATTTCATCACCAGTTACGGAAACGCCGGAATCCAATATAAATTCCTAGTTGAAGTGCGATCTCTAAGCGATGATTACTATCGTTATTTGCAATCATTGGCGAGTTATAAAGCCCAAGGGGGAATTTTCTCAGATCCATCACCAGTATATAGCAATATCACCAACGGAAGGGGCATTTGTGCCGGCGCTGCTATCCAAAAAGACACGATTCAATAAATATTTAAGAATTACCCTGCCTGTGTCTTCAATAGAAAAGAAAATTAAAATTATCAATGCCCAACAGCATAATCTACAGCACGTTAGCGTAGATATTGATCATGGTTCTTTTACCGTGGTTACTGGCGTTTCGGGTAGTGGGAAGTCGAGTCTGGTTTTTGAAACCTTGTTCGCCGAAGGTCAACGTCGTTACGTGGAAAGCCTCAGCAGCTACGCTCGGCAGTTCCTTGGAAGAATGAAAAAGCCTTTGGTGGACGACATTCAAGGCCTATGCCCAGCAGTAGCCATCGAACAAAAAGTCAATACTAGAAATCCTAGAAGTACTGTCGCCACTTCAACGGAAATTTACGATTATATTAAATTGCTTTTTAGTCGTGCCGGACATACAATTTCACCGGTATCGGGTAGGGAGGTAAAACGCGAATCCTCAGAGGACGTTTATCATTATTGCATCGGCCGAAAAGACGGGGAGCGATTACTGATTCTAGCGCCACAGGTATTAAAAACTTATAGCCATGCGGACTGGGACTTACTCATTCAGAAAGGGTATAGTCGTGTTTGGGTAAATAACGAAACGGTTTCCGTTCAGACATTAATCGACGATGCCATTTCGATAGCCACAGAGTTGTTTATCATCGTTGATCGTTTGACGATACAAAAGGACGACGATGAGTTTCAATCAAGATTGTTCGATGCTTGCGAAACCGCATTTTGGGAAGGCGAGGGCAATTGCAGCATAAACCTAACAGACACAAAAGAGAAAATCGAATTTAACAATCGTTTCGAAATGGACGGTATGAAATTCGAACTTCCAACACGCGATTTCCTTAGCTTCAACAACCCTCATGGGGCTTGCAGAACTTGCGAAGGGTTTGGATCCGTGTTGGGTTTAGACAACGACCTAATAATTCCTGATACATCGCTGAGTGTTTTTGAAGGCGCAGTAGCCCCTTGGAAAGGCGAAGTGATGGGCGAGTGGCGGAACGATTTTATCCGATTGGCAAATAAAGTTGATTTCCCTATCCATAGAGCAATCAGAGACTTGAACGAGGAACAAATCCAACTCCTTTGGAATGGAAGCAAAGCCTTGCCTGGTATTTACGATTTCTTCAAATACATCGAAGAAAAATCATACAAAATTCAATACCGCGTCTTAGCAGCTCGCTATCGTGGAAAAACCACCTGTCCAGATTGTTTGGGAACCCGACTTAGAAAAGAAGCGGCCTACGTAAAAATCATTTCCACGTTTGAAGATAACAACCATCCAAAGCACCTGAATATCCAAGAGCTTTTGTTAATGGAGGTCGATAAAGCATTAAATTATTTCAATCATCTACAATTAAACGATACCGACCAATCCATTGCTTATCGAATCATTGAGGAAATACAAAATCGTCTCCAATTTTTGAGCGATGTGGGTTTGGGTTATTTGTCGTTAAATCGTTTAAGTAATACCCTTAGTGGTGGAGAAAGTCAGCGAATTAACTTGGCAACTTCATTGGGAAGCAACTTGACAGGTTCAATGTATATTCTCGATGAACCAAGTATCGGATTGCATTCAAGAGATACAGAACGACTCATTACAGTGTTGAAAGCGTTGCAAAACGAGGGAAACACCGTGATAGTTGTTGAACACGACGAAGAGATCATGCGCAGTGCTGAAAACCTCATTGATATTGGGCCTTTGGCTGGAACACATGGAGGAAAATTGCTGTATCAAGGAACTTTTGAAGGTTTGAGAGATTGTGAAAGCAGTTTGACATCAAAATATCTCAATCATATCGAAGAGATATCCGTACCAAAATCGCGCAGAAAAACACCGCATTATATTGAGATTGAAGGCGCTACTGCGAACAACCTTAAGAATGTAACCGCTAAGTTTCCATTGGAGTCCCTAACTGCAGTAACAGGCGTATCGGGTTCAGGAAAAACAACATTGATCAAACAGGTTTTATTCCCTGCATTGAGTCGTGAATTGGGCCAGTTCAGTACGATAAAGCCTGGCAAACACAAAAAACTATCCGGGTCGATTTCATTGGTTAAAGCCATCGAAATGGTAGATCAGAACCCCATCGGCAAGAGTAGTCGGAGTAACCCCGTGACATACGTCAAGGCCTTTGATGAAATTCGCGACCTTTTTGCCAATACTCCAACGTCTAAATTCAACGGATTTAAACCTTCCCATTTCTCTTTCAATGTGGATGGCGGAAGATGCGATAACTGTCAGGGTGAAGGTGAAACCGTGATTGAAATGCAATTCATGGCCGACATCAAGTTAGAATGTGAAGCTTGTGCCGGACAGCGATACAAAAAAGAAGTGCTCGAAGTTGAATACAACGGAAAGAACATCTTTGATGTACTGGAGATGACGGTTGATGAGGCGATGATTTTCTTTGATGACTTAAAAAATATCAGGGATCGACTAAAGCCTTTGCAAGATGTTGGTTTGGGCTATGTAAAACTCGGACAAGGTTCAAATACCTTGAGTGGGGGCGAAGCACAGCGGGTTAAATTGGCCTTTTTCTTAAGTAAAGCGAGTCCAAATAAAGAGGGTGGTACCTTGTTTATTTTTGATGAACCCACTACAGGTTTGCACTTTCACGATATCAAAAAATTGATGGCATCTTTTCAGGCATTAATTGCTCAAGGAAATACTGTGATTTGCATCGAACACAATTTGGACGTTATCAAATGTGCTGACTGGATCATAGATTTGGGCCCTGAAGCGGGTAATGCTGGGGGTAATTTGGTGTTTCAAGGTCTGCCTGAAGATATCCATTTGGCGGCCGACAGCATCACCGGTCCTTATTTGATGGAAAAACTGAAGTAAATTATTAACTTCGCGAAACTTATGAAAAAACTGTTAGTTCTCTGCTTGTCGATGGGGTCATTTATCTCCCTAACACAAGCACAAGCAACACTTATCGAAAAGGTTGATGCAAAACCTGGTAAATTGATTGTCCCTTACCAGAAATTCCAGTATCCCAATGGCTTAACGCTTATGGTAAGTGAGGATCACAGTGATCCCGTAACTCACCTAAATGTAACTTATCACGTTGGATCTGCGAGAGAAACCCGCGGAAAATCTGGCTTTGCGCACTTCTTTGAGCACATGTTGTTTCAAGGTTCTAAGCACATCGCCGATGAAGAGCATTTCAAAATAATCAAGAATTATGGGGGAGATGTCAATGGAAACACCACTAGAGATCGTACCGTTTATATTGAAACTTTCCCGAGCAACTTTACCGAGACAGCCCTTTGGATGGAAGCAGATCGTATGGGATTTTTCCTTGAAGCTTTCACCAATAAGAAATTCGAAATCCAACGTAGTACCGTTAAAAATGAAAAGGCTGAGCGTTATGATGCTCCCTATGGTTTCTTGATGGAGGTAAAAGACCAGGAATTGTATCCAAAAGAGCATCCTTATAGTTGGTCAACCATTGGTTTTGTTGATGATTTGGATCGTGCGGATAGCAATGACCTTAAAAACTTCTTTTTGCGTTGGTACTCTCCAAACAATGCCTGCGTTATCGTGAGCGGTGATGTCAACACAAACGAAGTCGTAGCATGGGTTGATAAATACTTCGGAAACATTCAACGCGGCCCTGAAGTGAAAAAACAGGCGGTTCCAAGAGTGAAAATTCTAGAAAATAAGGTAGCCACCTATCCTGATGCGAATGCTTATGTACCGTTGATTTATTCAACTTTCGTTGGTGTTCCAGTTGGACATGCGGACGAAGCGGCTTTGGACGTGTTGACCTATTTGATGGGTGGAACAAGAAGCTCTACTTTATATAAGAAGTTTGTTGATGCCGAATGGGCATTGCAAGCCAATGCAAGTAACAATCCATTGAGTTCAATTAACCATGAGTTGGCGGGTGAAATTTCTTTCACTGTCGTTGGTTATCCCTACTCCGATGTACCTAGACTGCAAAAAATGATGAAAAGCGCCATCGATTCTTTCGGAATCATTGGTTTCTCTGATGAAGATTTAGATC
>Ga0209443_1000217_pt1 | contig 37969 bp, 32 predicted proteins | sample LauGreBMM110DCMD_2_FD_187571 | JGI IMG/M metagenome (GOLD analysis project Ga0209443, IMG submission 187571) | Freshwater lake microbial communities from Lake Michigan, USA - Su13.BD.MM110.DCMD (SPAdes) (version 2) | ecosystem: Environmental > Aquatic > Freshwater > Lake | place: Lake Michigan... | reverse complement strand
ACGAACGTTCAGCTGCATTTGACGCTGTAAAAGAAGAAGTTAAAGCTTTATTTACTGAAGAAGAATTAGCAGAAAACGGAGATTTAGTTTCTAAATACTTCTACAAAACGAATAAAGAAGCGGTTCGAAATGTAACTTTAGATTTAGGTACACGTTTGGACGGTAGAAAAACTACTGAAATTCGTCCTATTTGGAGTGAAGTAAATTACTTACCATCGGTTCACGGATCGGCGTTGTTTACACGTGGAGAAACACAAGCTTTGGCTACAGCTACTTTAGGAACTTCTAGAGAAGCCAACCAAATTGATTCGCCATCAGAGCAAGGAGAAGAAAAATTCTATTTACACTATAATTTCCCACCATTTTCAACAGGAGAAGCGCGTCCGTTGAGAGGAACTTCAAGAAGAGAAGTAGGTCACGGAAACTTGGCACAACGTGCCTTAAAAAACATGATTCCTGCTGATTGTCCTTATACGATTCGTGTAGTTTCTGAAGTATTAGAATCGAATGGTTCGTCTTCAATGGCTACCGTTTGTGCTGGAACTTTATCATTAATGGATGCTGGTATTCAAATGATTCGTCCCGTTTCTGGAATTGCGATGGGATTGATTACTGACGGAGATCGTTTTGCTGTTTTATCTGATATTTTAGGTGATGAAGATCATTTGGGAGATATGGATTTCAAAGTAACTGGAACTTCAGAAGGAATTACTGCTTGTCAAATGGACATCAAAATTGACGGATTGAAATATGAAATCATGGAGCAAGCTTTGGCTCAAGCTCGTGATGGTCGTTTGCATATCTTAGGAAAATTAATGGAAACATTAGACAAACCAAATGCTGACGTTAAAGTACATGCACCAAAAATTATCATGAGAACTATTCCTGGTAACTTTATTGGAGCGTTAATTGGACCTGGAGGAAAAGTAATTCAAGAATTACAAAAAGCTACGGGTTGTACTATCGTAATCAACGAAGTGGATGAGCAAGGTGTAGTTGAAATCTTAGGTACTGATCCAGACGGTATTGCAGCTGTATTGGCTAAAATTGATTCGATCATTTTCAAACCAGCAATGGGAGAAGCATACGAAGTAAAAGTAATTAAAATGTTAGATTTTGGTGCGGTTGTAGAATACACAGATGCGCCAGGAAACGAAGTTTTATTACACGTATCTGAATTGGCATGGGAACGTACTGAAAACGTAACGGATGTAGTAAATATGGGCGACGTATTCCAAGTGAAATATCTTGGTCTTGACCCTAAAACTAGAAAAGAAAAAGTGTCAAGAAAAGCACTTTTACCAAGACCTCCAAGAGAAGAGAAAAAAGAATAATTAATTTTTTATAGTTTACCAAAAACCCCAATTTATAATGTGAATTGGGGTTTTTAACTTTAAATAAACATAAATTTGTAGTTTTTGGTTAGTAATTTGTTTTTTTATTTATAGGATTTTTTTAACTTTTGTTATACTTTTAAACTTTTATAAAAAATTAATTTTACGTGAGTATTTAATTAAATAAAATGACGAAAACCGTTGGTATAATTGGAGCTGGAATTGGTGGCCTTGCATTAGCAATTCGACTAGCCAATCAAGGGTTTAAGGTAACAATTTTTGAAAAAAATAGTTATCCAGGCGGTAAATTGAGTGAACTTAAAATAAACGGATTCCGATTTGATAAAGGGCCATCCTTATTTACAATGCCTTCGTTGATAGATGAATTGACTAATTTACAAGGAAGCGCCCATTCATTTGAATACCAGAAATTAGATGTCATTACCAATTATTTTTATTCGGATGGAACGCAGCTAAAAGCGTCTGCTAATTTGGAAGAATTTGCAGAGGAAGTGCATTTAAAATTAAAAGAAAAAAAAGAAACAGTTTTAAATCATATTAAACGCAACGCATTTTATTTTAAAACCACAGAAGATTTATTTTTAAAACAATCACTTCATCAACTGAAAAATTTTATAAATTTTAAAACTTTAAAAGGTATATTATTTTCTCCTTTTTTGGGATTATTCAGTACAATGCACCAAAAAAATTCAAGAACGTTTTCAAATCCAAAAACGGTACAACTTTTCAATCGATTTGCGACTTATAATGGTTCAAATCCATACAAAGCTCCTGCATTAATGAATATGATTTCGCATTTAGAGTTCAATCTTGGGGCTTATTTACCAAAGAAAGGCATGCATCAAATTACAACACATTTGGTCAAACTAGCAGAAGAAGCTAATGTAGAAATTAAATATAATGCTGCTGTTGAAAACTTAGAAGTTGGAACTAATAACAGAATTTCCGCAATTAAAAGTAGTGGAGTAAGTTACACTTTTGATATTGTGGCAAGTGATGTAGATATTCATTTACTTTACAAGTATTTGTTGCCAAAATCTTATACTCCTAAAAAACTAATTCAACAAGAAAAATCAAGTAGCGCTTATGTTTTTTATTGGGGAATAAATAAAGAATTTGCAGCTTTGGGACTACATAATATTTTATTTAGCGATGATTATAAAAAGGAATTTGATTATTTGTTTTCAAAGCAATTTCCAACTGATGATCCTACGATTTATATCAATATTACTTCAAAATATTGCAAAACTGATGCGCCAGAAGGTTGTGAAAACTGGTTTGTAATGGTGAATGTGCCGCACAATAAAAACGAAAGTATCGATTATGCAACCGTTATTCGGAAAAATGTTATTGCTAAAATTAATGCAATGCTGGAAACCGATATTGAAAAACATATTATTTCAGAAAGTACGTTAAGTCCCGTTGATATAGAAAAACAAACTTCGTCTTACGGCGGATCACTTTACGGCAATTCTAGTAATAATCAATTTGCTGCGTTTTTACGACATGCTAATTTCTCGTCAAGTATAAAGAATTTGTTTCTTGTAGGCGGCAGTGTGCATCCTGGCGGAGGAATTCCATTGTGCCTATTTAGCGCAAAAATAGCCAGTAAACTTATAATAGAAAAAGAATTGAAATGAAAGAAACGTACAAATCATATTTTTTATATTTCTTAATTCTGGTATATATTTCCGGATCAATTGGGTTTGTATTAAATCCTACTTTTTTTAGTCCATTTACACCTTATACCTTGTTGCTTACTTGTTTAGTTTTTTTAATTCATAGTCCGGTAGTAGACAAAAAATTCATTTTAGCCTTTTTTGCTATTGCTTTTTTAGGTTATATTTTTGAAGTAATTGGCGTAAAAACTGGGTTAATTTTTGGAAAATATTCCTATGGGGATGGATTGGGTTTAAAATTACTTGAAGTACCACTAGTAATTTCTATCAATTGGGCAATGCTTATTTGTGCTGGAATTAGAATAGTAAGTAGTATCTTTGTAAACAAAATAACAGTATTGGTTGTTGCAGCTTTACTAGTTACACTTATAGATTTATTGATAGAACAAGTGGCGCCAAAACTTGATTTTTGGCAATTTGAAAGTGGGTTACCTGGTATACATAATTATTTGGGTTGGATTGGGGTTGCTTTTTTTATATCGTACTTTTTTTACCCTATCATTATTAAAGCCAATCGTATGGTATCTTTAATTATATTAATTTTACAAATTATATTTTTTACCTCATTATTTATATTTTTTTAACATGGAAATACTAATTAATTGCAGCATTGTTTTAGTCACATTTATACTAACCGAATTTTCGGCTTGGGCAAATCACAAGTATGTCATGCACGGTTTTATGTGGTATTTTCATGCTGATCATCATAAAAAAGACCATAAAAGTTGGTTTGAACGAAATGACTTGTTTTTTATCATTTATGCTGTGCCAAGTTGGTTGCTAATAATGTATGGCATGATGAACCAGTATGCATGGTATACTTGGGTTGGTTTTGGTATTTTACTGTATGGTTTAGCCTATTTTGTTGTACACGATTTAGTAATACACCAACGATTCAAAGTACTTACTAAAACAAAAAATGTCTATGTTTTAGCATTGCGTCGCGCACACAAAATGCATCACAAAAATATAGGAAAAGATGGTGGAGAAAGTTTTGGAATGCTAATTATTAAGAAAAAATATATTCAAGATGCCTTAAAACAAACTAAAATTGTTAATGCATAAAACAGCATATTTCTGAATAATTATCCTAAACTTCATAATAAGTTTTCACACTTTTATTTAAGTTTATTCTGTATATTTTTCATGAGCTGCATATAAATTAAACTATAAAATGGAACATACAAATGCTACCTATTGCCCGATTTGTAAAAAAACCGAAAGTGCTTTTTACTTGTCTACAAAAGCGCTAATGCATGAGACAAATAACGAGCTTTACACTTTTAATTTTTGCAATAATTGCGAAGCAGTATTTTTAACAAATCCAGTAAATCAGGAAAGATTAGACCATTATTACACTGATAATTATTTACCATATAGAGGTTCAGCAGCCTGGGGAAAGTACAGTTCATTTGTAGCTAACAGTCAAAAAAAATTAGATTTAAACCGTGTTAATTTTGTAAAAAAATATCTTAAAAAAAATAATCCTAACGTTAATGTTCTTGATGTAGGATGTGGTAATCCAAGTTTTTTAGAAATTTTAGAACAAAAAGCAAAAGCAAAATGTACTGGAATTGATTTTTCAGATTCAGGCTGGAAAGGCAAAAATTTTCCCAACTTAGAACTTAAAAAAATCGCGATTGAAAATTATGTTTCTGATAAACAATTTGATGTAATTACATTATGGCATTATTTAGAACACGATTACAACCCGAGTCAAACAATAGAAGCACTCTATAATTGTCTTAAAATTGGAGGGAAACTAATTATTGAAGTACCTGATTATAATAGCATTAGCGCAAAAATTCAAAAATCAAATTGGCAAGGTTGGCATAGTCCAAGACACATTTCGTTACCGACCAAAAAAAGTTTTGACCTTTTGTTTCAAAAAGACAAATGGAAAATTAAAAAACATTTGCGATACGGAACCCTTGATGCGTTTACACTTTGGTGGCTTGGCAGCATGCAAAAAAAAGGGATTGATTGGTCAGGGAGTATGTCAAATCATTTTTGGCCGCTTGTACTTTTAAAAGTAGTTACATTTCCTATTTTTGCATTTGAAAAACTAATTCCAATGGGCATACAAATAGTGGTTGTTGAAAAAAAATAATCTGGATTACGATCATAAATCAATCAAAATATAATACAAACTCATGAGCCAAATAACCACTTGTACGTTTTTTAAATTGGAAACTTTTTCAAATAAACTTTGGGCTTTTTCTCAAATGCAACTTGGACATGCACATTTCAAAAATATTGAAGGATTAGTGTTCTACAAACTTTTAGGTTCAGGGGCTGAAAATGGTTTTAGTTCAAAACCAAACTTTGGTACTTATGCCTTATTATGTATTTGGGAATCTGAAATACAGGCAACTAATTTTTTTGAAAAAAATTCATTTTTTAATAACTATAAATCTAGAAGCGCTGAATCGTTCACAGTTTTTGCACACGCTGCAGAAGCTCACGGAAAATGGGATGGAAAACAACCATTTGTATCCGGTGCAACTTTGGCTTTAGACAAGCCAGTTATGGTTTTAACAAGAGCTAGTATTCGGATTTCAAAATTGATTTCTTTTTGGAGAAAAGTAGGTAAAGTGAGTAAAAGTTTAGAAGATTACGATGGTTTAGCGCTGTCAATTGGTGTTGGCGAATGGCCTTTAATCCAGCAAGCTACTTTGAGCATTTGGAAAACGCAAGCAGAAATGATTGATTATGCCTACAAAAACGAAAAGCACAAAGAAGTTGTTCGTCTAACCAGAAAACTTAAATGGTATAAAGAAGAACTATTTGCACGATTTATTCCTTACAAATTTTTAGGAAAATGGAATGGTAAAGATGTTGCCAATTTCTTAGATTTCTAAATATTTTTTTTTAATTTTATTTTAATATAATCAATATATTTAAACAATCCCAATCTTTAAAAACTCTTTTGTATTCTTAAAACTGAATTTTTAAGTTGGTGTTAAACTTATTACTATTTTTTGTAACTTTTTACTTTTTCTTACGTATAACAAACAGAACTAATAAATTGAGGGGGAAATTCAATGAGACAACTTAAAATAACCAAGCAGGTTACCAACCGTGAAACTGCTTCTTTAGACAAATATTTACAAGAAATTGGTAAAGTAGATTTAATTACTGCCGATGAAGAAGTAGAATTAGCACAACGTATTAAAGCGGGTGACCAAAGTGCCTTAGAAAAATTAACAAAAGCGAATTTACGTTTCGTAGTATCGGTTGCCAAACAATATCAAAATCAAGGATTAACATTACCGGATTTAATTAACGAAGGAAACTTAGGTTTAATTAAAGCCGCACAGCGTTTTGATGAAACACGTGGTTTCAAATTCATTTCGTACGCGGTATGGTGGATTCGTCAATCGATTTTACAAGCGTTAGCTGAACAATCTCGTATTGTTCGTTTGCCTTTGAACAAAATTGGTTCTATCAATAAAATTAACAAAATGTACGCTTTATTAGAGCAATCTAATGAAAGACCACCTTCTGCTGAAGAAATTGCAAAAGAATTAGACATGACGGTGAATGACGTAAAAGAGTCTATGAAAAACTCTGGTCGTCACTTGTCAATGGATGCACCACTTGTAGAAGGAGAAGATTCCAATTTATATGACGTTTTACGTTCAGGTGAATCACCAAATCCAGATAGAGAATTAATTCACGAATCACTTCAAACTGAAATTGAACGTGCTTTAGAAACCTTAACACCAAGAGAAGCAGACGTAGTGCGTTTGTATTTTGGATTAAGCGATCAGCATCCAATGACTTTAGAAGAAATTGGCGAAACATTTGATTTAACTCGTGAACGTGTTCGTCAAATTAAAGAAAAAGCCATTAGAAGATTAAAACATACATCAAGAAGTAAAATATTAAAAACATATTTAGGGTAAATTTAGTCGTAAAGACTAAAGCCAAAAGTCTTAACATCAAAACTCCGGAAACACTTTCGGAGTTTTTTTAAAATATCTATTTTTGCACAAACAATATACTTAAATGAAAAATACACTTATCGCTCCTTCGGTTTTAGCTGCGGATTTTGCTAATTTACAACGCGACATTGAAATGATTAATGCCAGTGAAGCTGATTGGTTTCATATTGACATCATGGATGGCGTTTTTGTACCCAATATATCTTTTGGAATGCCTGTTTTGCAAGCTATTTCAAAGCATGCCACAAAAACAATAGATGTCCATTTAATGATCGTAGATCCTGACAGGTACATTACAACTTTTGCCAAATTAGGCGCTAATGTATTAACCGTTCATTATGAAGCCTGTAATCATTTACACAGAACTTTACAAGCGATAAAAGCGGAAGGCATGAAAGCCGGAGTGGCCATCAACCCTCACACTAGCGTAAAAGTTTTGGAAGACATTATTCAGGATATTGATTTGGTTTGTATCATGAGTGTAAATCCAGGATTTGGCGGACAAAGTTTTATTGAAAAAACATACGACAAAGTTGGCCAATTGAAAGAAATAATAAAAAGATGTAAAGCCAATACCATTATAGAAATTGATGGCGGTGTAACCAACAAAAACGCGAAACAATTAGCAGATGCTGGTGCAGATGTATTAGTTGCAGGAAATTACGTTTTTGGCGCACAAGACCCAATAGCAACAATTGCAGATTTGAAAAAAATTACAAAATAATATTCTATAAAATAAAATTTATTAAATCCTTTACTTTTTCAAGTGAGGGATTTTTTTTACTATGCCAGCAGACCTTTTGCTAAAACTTTTTTAAATTTGTAGTATTATAAAAACATGTTTTTGAATAATTATTGAAAAACAAATTTTAAATTTGAAAAAATATAAATTATGAAATCCATATTAAAAATAATTTTTTTAATAACAATACTACATTTATTCTCTTGTTCTTCAAGGGAACAAGAAGTTAATAGCCCTACTACTAATCCTATTCCGGATGATTTTGTTCGAGGAGCAGATATGTCCAATTTACCATTAATAGAAAGTGAAGGCACTATTTTTAAAAAAAACGGGGTATCAGAAAATGCATTAACAACTTTAAAAAATGCAGGATGTAACACCATTAGAATACGAATTTGGAAAAACCCAGCAGACAATCATTCTGGACTTGCAGAAGTAAAAGCGTTGGCATTAAGAGTCAAACAAGCAGGAATGAAAGTTTGGTTAACCGTACATTATTCGGATACTTGGGCAGATCCTGGAAGTCAAACGACGCCATCAGATTGGACGAGTTTATCATTCATTAATTTAAAAACAGCTGTAAGCAATTATACGACATTAATAATGACGGAAATTCAGCCAGATATTATCCAAATTGGGAATGAAATTAACAGCGGATTTCTTTGGCCGCAAGGGCATTTAATTAATAACGAATCACAATGCTTACAATTAATTGCTGCTGCTAGTTCGGCAATTAGAAGTCAATCTGCAACAACTAAAATAATGATTCATTATGCAGGAATTGGTAGTGGCGCCACTTGGTTTTTTAATAAAATGACTGCAGTAGATTATGATTACATAGGTTTGTCTTATTATCCCATTTGGAACGGAAAAGTTCTTTCTGATATAAATACTACTCTTACTTCTTTGGGACAAATCCACAACAAAAAAGTTATTATTGCTGAAACAGCTTATCCTTTTACATTAAATTGGAACGATTGGACAAATAATATTGTTGGACAAAATGATCAATTGATTGCAACATATCCAGCTTCAAACGAAGGACAGAAAAATTTTATTTTAGCTATAAAAAATCTTGTAAAGCAAAATTCAAACGGATTAGGATTTTGCTATTGGGGTGCCGAATGGGTAGCCTTTAGAGGTCCAACAGCTACAAATGGTTCTTCTTGGGAAAATCAGGCGTTGTGGGATTTTAATAATAATGCGCTTCCGGTTATGGATGCTTTTAATCAAAATTAGAAATTACCTTGTTAATAGTAGTAATATTATTATTATTATTATTATTACAGGAATTTTAATAGCTTTATATACCGTTTTCTGGTAACCGCAACTAAGAATAAAAACAAAAACCTTTGCCAAATATTTTGACAAAGGTTTTTTTGTGACCTCGGCAGGGTTCGAACCTGCAACCAACGGAGCCGAAATCCGTCATTCTATCCAGTTGAACTACGAAGCCATTTTTTTAGTGATTAGTAAATAGTGAATAGTAATTAGCTCATATGATCGACTATTCACTATTTTACTAATTACTTTTAAATTATACCAATAATTTCTTAACAATCGTAGAAATGGTTTTTCCTTCTGCTTGTCCGCCAATTTGTGCTGCGGCTAAGCCCATAACTTTTCCCATTGCTGCAATACCTGACGCACCAGTTTCTGCAATAATTTTAGTAACAATTGCCTCTACTTCTGCTTCAGATAATTGTGCTGGTAAGAATTTTTCAATCACTGCAATTTGAGCTAATTCTGGTTCAGCTAAATCGGCACGATTTTGTGTTGTAAAAATTTCATAACTGTCTTTACGCATTTTTACCAATTTTTGTAAAATTTTAATCTCGTCCGCTTCTGAAATTTCTTCTTTAGAACCTGAAGCGGTTTGCGCTATTAATATTTCTGATTTAATAGCACGTAATGCTTCAAGTGCCACCGTATCTTTGGCTCTCATGGCATCTTTCATGCTATCCATAATTTGTGTAGCTAAGCTCATATATTTTTATTTTAAGTAGTAAATTATTTATTATGCGAAAGTAATAAAAAAATCCCGACTCGTTTATATCTTGTCGGGATTTAATAGTATTTGGTTTGTTTATTTTTTGTTAATCTACATTATCATGTAAAAACGAATTGTTAGAACGCAATTGCATATCGTCATTACTATCCATTCCAATAGACATGCGTGAAGGCGGATTTTGGTTTGGTATACTTGTAACATCTAATCCTAAACGACGGAAAGCAGGTTCTTTTTCTAAATCGTCAATTCGGTTTGGATTGTTGAATTTGTGATTGAAGTTTTTCAATTTACTTTTACGTTCTTCTGCTCTTGATTTTAAAATATCTTCAATTGACATTTCCACTGGAGAAACACCATCAAAATTAAAATTAGGATCAAAACTAATAGGTGCCGCAACTGGCTCTTTTTGTTTGATAGTAAAATTTATTTCTTCATCAATAGGTTCTGCTGCAACCTGTAGACTTGCGGCTGGCTCAAACGCTTCTTCTAATTCTTCTTCTAATGTATATTTTATAATTCCTTCTTCTCCAAGTTCCGTAACTGGAAAAAACTGAACGGCTTCGTTAACTTTGATATCTTTTGTTTCTTCGCTTAATTCAAAAACGACGGTATTTTTTATGGTTTCTATTTTAGAATCGAACAAATCTAAAGAAAAATTAAAATCTTGAGTAGCCACAACAAATTCAGGATCAATTACTTCAATTTCTCTTACCGAGTTTGAAATTATTTCGAATTCTTGAATAGGTTGAACCATTTCAACAACAGGTTGTACGGCTACTTGAGTTTGAAATTCTGCTGATACATTTTCAAAAAATACATCTAAATTTTTAATAAATTCAGTAGTTTCTATTAAATCTGAAACTTGAGTTTGAACAATTTGTGGTTGTGCCACTTCTAAATCATTTAATTCAAAAACAATTTTGGCAACAGGTTCAGTTGCTACTTCCTTTGGTGTTTCTGCTTCAAAATTTACTTTATTAGTAATTGGTTCTTCAAAAGAAAAGTTAGGAGTTGCAACAGCATTTGGTGTTAAATTATGTTCTACTTTTTGCTCACTATCTAAAGAATGAATAATCTTTTTTGGTTCTGCATTTACGATTTCTATTTGTTGTTCTATATTAAAACCTGTAGCAATAACTGTTACTGAAATAGCGTCGCTTAATTTTTCATCTTCACCAATTCCCATGATGATGTTTGCGTTGTGCCCTGCTTCGTTTTGGATGTATTCGTTAATTTCACTTATTTCATCGATAGTAATTTCATCAGAACCAAATGTGATAAGCAACAACACATTTTTAGCACCTGTAATTTTATTATCGTTTAATAATGGAGAATCTAATGCAGATTGAATTGCAATTCTAGCTCGGTCTGCACCTGAAGCAACATAAGATCCCATTATGGCTGTTCCGCTATCACTTAAAACTGTTTTAGCATCTTTTAAATCAATGTTCATTGTTAGGTGATTGGTAATAACTTCTGCAATACCTTTTGAAGCTGTAGCTAACACTTCATCGGCTTTAGAGAAACCTGCTTTAAAACCAAGGTTCCCGTACACTTCTCTTAACTTGTTATTATTTATAACAATTAAAGAATCTACTTGTTTTCTTAATCTTTCCACACCTTCCATGGCTTGATCGTAACGATTTTTACCTTCAAACTGGAAAGGAATAGTAATAATTCCTACGGTTAAAATGCCTCTTTCTTTTGCTAATTGAGCAATTACTGGCGCAGCACCTGTACCGGTTCCACCGCCCATACCAGCTGTGATAAATACCATTTTGGTATTTACATCAAGCATTTTTTCAAGTTCCTCAATGCTTTCTAAAGCGGCCTGTTGTCCGATTTCTGGCTTTGCTCCTGCACCTAAACCTTCAGTAAGATTTACACCTAATTGAATTTTATTTGGTACAGGGCTAGTTTGTAAGGCCTGTGAATCCGTATTACACACTACGAAATCTACTCCAATGATACCTTGTTTGAACATGTGGTTGATGGCATTACTACCTCCGCCACCTACTCCAATTACTTTTATTACGTTTGATTGATTTTTTGGTAAATCAAATGTAATGTTTCCAAATTCGTTGTTGCTTTCCATATATTTGGCTTTGTTTTTTTGTGTTATTTGCTACTAATAACTTTATTCTACATTATCTAAAAACTCTTTAATTTTCCCTAAAAGGTTATTAAAGTCGTATTTCTTTTTTCTTTCTATTGGTTCGTTTTCAACTGGTGTTGAATTAGTTTCTTCTTCTTCAGTTACATTTACTTCAGTAGATTGAGATGAAGCTACTACTGGTTCAGGAATTTTCATTTCTACAAACGGAGTAGCACTATTGGTTTGGTTACGTAAACTTTCCATAACTAAACCTACAGATGTAGCATATAATGGGCTAGATAATTCTTCGCTTGAATTTCCTGCTAAATGCTCATTTGGATAACCTATTCTGGTATCCATACCTGTAATATATTCTACCAATTGTTTAATATGTTGTAGTTGTGAACCACCACCTGTTAATACAATTCCTGCAATTAATTTTTTCTTTGGCTCGTCATGCCCGTATAATTTAATTTCAGCATATACTTGTTCAATAATTTCCACCACTCTAGCATGAATAATTTTTGATAAGTTTTTTAGTGAAATTTCTTTTGGTTCACGACCTCTTAATCCAGGAATAGAAACAATTTCGTTGTCTTTATTTTCTCCTGGCCAAGCCGATCCGAAACGTGTTTTTAATAATTCTGCTTGTTTTTCAATAATAGAACAGCCTTCTTTGATGTCTTCTGTGATAACATTTCCACCAAAAGGAATTACAGCAGTATGACGAATTACACCGTTTTTAAATACGGCTAAATCTGTTGTACCTCCACCAATATCTATAAGTGCCACACCTGCTTCTTTTTCTTCTTCACTTAAAACAGCATCTGCTGAAGCTAAAGGTTCTAAAGTTAATCCTGTTAATTCTAAACCTGCATTTTTTACACAACGTCCTAAATTTCTGATCGAAGCTGCTTGTCCTACTACAATGTGAAAGCTAGATTCTACTCGGGCACCATACATTCCAATAGGCTCTAAAATTTCAGATTGTCCGTCAATTTTAAATTCTTGTGGTAATGCATGGATAATTTCTTCTCCTGGAAGCATGGATAAATTTTGAACTTGACAAGTTAATAGTTCAATATCATTTTCTCCAATTACTTCTTCAGGGTTTTTTCTACTGATATAATCGCTGTGTTGAATGCTACGGATGTGTTGTCCTGCAATTCCAACCACTACATCATTAATTCGATAACCTGAATTATTTTCTGCTTCTGAAATAGCTGCTTGAATAGATTGAATGGTTTGCGTGATGTTATTGACTACACCTCTGTGTACCCCTAAACTTTTAGATTTTCCTACTCCTAGGATTTCTAGCTTACCGTACTCATTTTTCTTGCCTATCATAGCTACAATCTTTGTTGTGCCTATATCTAAACCTACTGCAATACTTTCTTTGTTCATCATCTATTCATTATTTTGAACACACTACTTGTTGTGTGAAAATTAAATTTATTGATTTGTACTTTTCAATTATAGAATCTTTCGATGCGAATTGATAAAACGCTTTGTAATTTTTAAACTTCTTGTCTATTAAAATGGGTTTTCCAAAATTGATATCGTAATCATGTTCTCTAGTTAGCATGTTCATGCTTCCATTTTTCTGAATCGTGATTGCAATGATATGTTTTCTTAAAAAATCATCTTTCTCAATAGTCTTAAATGTCTCTATGAAACCTTTTTTAAATTCGCCTTCAATATTTCCTTGAACAATAGGAACTCTTGATGAAAAATTATTGGACAATTGAAAAATACTGCCATTTTTATCAACATACAAAACGCGATTATTATTAACAACTCTTGCGACTGGGGACTTCTGCAAAACTTTAGTTATTAACATGCCGTCTTCTGAAATAAACACTTCAGCATTTTCGATAAATGATTGCTTTTTTAGGGCACTTTCCAATTCTTTCAAATCTACTTTATCTTTTTGAATTGAGGAAGTCCCTCCTAAATTTTGTATTAACAAGTTATTAACCATTTCATTTGTTAAAAACATTTTGTTATTACCCTGAAAATCAACTTGTATTTTAGCAATTTTCTTGTTTTGACTTCTACTTTGTGTAAAAGAATACAAAAAAATTAACACAAAAAGCATTACTACTAACCGAATATTTTGCCAATTAATTTTTTTCATTTAGTACTTTTTTTATGTCATTTATCATTTCACCAATATCTCCTGCACCAATCGTAATATATACATCTGCATCGGAATTTCTAAAGCATGTTAATAACTTTTCTTTAGTCACTAATTGTTTATTTTTAGAATTAATTTTGTTTAGTAACCAAGTTGCATTTACCCCTTCAATAGGCAATTCTCTGGCAGGATAAATTTCTAATAAAAGTAGTTCATCAAACTGAGACAAACTTTCTGCAAAACTTTCAACAAAATCTTTAGTTCTACTGAACAAATGAGGTTGAAAACATGCTATTATTTTTTTATTTGGATATAATTCTCTAACGGCTTGATGAACCGCATTTATTTCCGTTGGATGGTGTGCATAATCATCAATATATATTAATTTTTCAGTTCTTATTTGAAATGAAAATCGGCGTTTAACACCCTTAAAAGTAGCTAACGCATTACTGATTTTTTCGTTTGCTACACCGTACGACTTTGCCATAGCAAAAGCCAACAAAGCATTGGTTAAATTATGATGTCCTGGTAACCCAAATTTTACATTTTCAATTAATTCAGTTTTTGTCTTCACATCAAAAACATAAAAACCATTTTCAATTCTGATATTTTGAGCGACAAAATCCGCACCCACATTTATTGCAATTGTTTTTCCTTCTAAAGGCAATCCTTTGACAATAAATAAATTTTCAGAAGGCACTTTATTCGCAAATTCTTTGAAAGATGCTTCAATAGCAGCTACATCTCCGTAAATATCTAAATGATCTGCATCCATTGATGTTATACATGATACATTGGGATGTAAATGCAAAAACGAACGGTCAAATTCGTCAGCTTCTACAACTGTAACCGTTTTTCCAGTACCGATTAAATTAGAATCATAACCTTCAACAATTCCGCCTAAAAAAGCAGTAACATCTAAACCACTTTCATACAAAATATGTCCTAAAATACTTGATGTTGTTGTTTTTCCGTGCGTACCTGCCACTGCAAAACAAAACGTATCTTTTGTAATAATACCTAAAACTTCAGCGCGTTTTTTTACCGTAAATCCGTTATCTAAAAAGAAGTTCCATTGTGAATGATTTTTTGGAACCGCTGGCGTAATAACTACTAATGTGTTTTCTGTGTTTTTAAAGTTTTCTGCAATTAAATCTATGTTGTCTTCAAAATGAATTTTTATACCACTTTCTTGTAACTCGGAAGTTAATTGTGTTTTTGTTTTATCATAACCCGCTACATTTTTTCCAATGAATTGAAAATAGCGCGCCAAGGCACTCATTCCGATTCCACCGATTCCAATAAAATAGACGTTATGTATTTGATTTAAATTCATTTTTTATTGCTGTTGCAATTGTTTTTATTATTTAATTAATTTTTTTATTTCTTCAACTATCGCTTTTGTTGCATTCGGCAACGCTAATCTTTTAATGTTTTGTTCCAAGCTTTCTAATTTTCCTTGATCTTTAATTAATGCTTCGAAAACAATTTTAAATTCTGATTCTAAATCTGATTCTTTAATTAAAATCGCTGCACCTCTTTTGACAATTGCTTTGGCATTTTTTGTTTGATGATCTTCTGACACATTAGGCGACGGAATAAAAATGGTGGGCTTTCCAACAATACATAACTCTGAAACAGAAGACGCGCCTGAACGAGAAATTACCACATCAGCGACTGAATAAACCAAATCCATTCTGTCAATAAATGCTACAACTTGAATATTTTCTTGTTCATTGTGTTTTGAATATTCTTTTAAATAATGCTTGCCACATTGCCAAATAATTTGAAAATCGATATGTAATAAAAAATCCAATTCTTTTTCAATTAGTTGATTTATTCTTCTAGATCCTAAACTTCCGCCTAAAATTAGAAGGGTTTTCTTGGTAATATCTAAATTAAAATAAGTTAGTGCTTCGTCTTTTTTACTTGCTACTTCCATTAAATCTTGACGAACTGGATTTCCCGTAATATGTAATTTATCTTTAGGGAAAAACCGCTCTAAATTTTCATATGCAACACAAATGGAATTGGCTTTTTTGGCTAATAATTTATTTGTAATTCCAGGATAAGAATTCTGTTCTTGAATTACCGTTGGAATTCCTAAAATTGATGCCACTTTTAAAACAGCGCCACTAGCAAAACCTCCCGTTCCAATTACCACATTAGGTTTAAATCTTTTTAAAATAAAATACGATTTAATTAAACTTGTAGCTAATTTTATAGGAAACATTGCGTTTTGTAATGTAAGTTTACGTTGCAATCCTGCAATCCACAGCCCTTTAATTTCAAAACCAGCTTGCGGGACTTTTTGCATTTCCATTTTATCCTTTGCGCCTACAAATAAAAATTTAGCGTCCTGAAATTGCACTTTCAATTCGTTTGCAATAGCAATAGCTGGATAAATATGTCCACCTGTTCCGCCGCCGCTAATGATAAATCGTTTTTCCATTATTTTTTATTTATTACCGCATTCATTGGATTTTGTCCGTTTATTAAACTATCGCCTTGAGTATCTAATTCGTTTTCTTGTTTTAAAGATTCACGAATAGAATACTTCATATCATTCACTTTATACTCTTCTTCCGAAAGGGTTTCTTTAGAACTTTCAGCGTTCATTACTACTACTTCTCTTTCAATTAAACGCTGCAAAGCGGCTTCTTTATCTTGAAAATCTTTTAAATCGGCGGCAATTTCATCTTCCCTTTTTGTTACACTAAGAATAATTCCTAAAGACAAACAAGTCATCCAAATGGAAGTTCCTCCACTACTAATTAGAGGCAAAGGCTGACCTGTAACTGGCAGTAATTCTACAGCTACGCCCATATTTATTAGGGCTTGAATTATTATGGGAAATCCGAGTCCGATAATTAATAATTTTCCAAACAAATTAGTTGTTTTATTCGCTCTAATTAAGAATCTAAAAAACAATAACATGTAAAAAAACACTAATACATATCCTCCAATTAATCCATATTCTTCAATTATAATCGCAAAAATAAAATCGGAAGATGATTGAGGTAAAAAATTCTTTTGGATACTTTTTCCTGGTCCTACTCCGTTTATTTTTCCTACCGCAATAGCAATTTTAGCATTTTCTATTTGATATTTGTCTTCATCTGGTTTATCTGAAGTAAAATTTTCAATTCTACTCACCCAAGTGTTGACACGGCTAAAGGTTTTGTGTTTTGGAAAAGCTTGCGCCAACAAGAAAAAAAGTGCCAATAAAGCTATTCCAGTTGCCAATACAATTCCTAAATATTTTAGAGGATATTGTCCAATGTACAACAACATAAAAACCATTGCAAACATTAAGGCTGCTGTGGAAAAGTTTGACGGTAAAATAAATATTAAAACCGCGCCAACAGGAATCCATATTTGAATAACTGAATCTCTAAACGTGTATTTGGTTTCGTTTATTTTGGTTAATGTCCTAGCTACATATACCATTAAAATTGTGAAAGCAAGTGTGGAGGGCTGAAACGAAAAATTGACGAAAGGAATAACCAACCATCGACTTGCATTCGCGCCACTAATTGTTTTTCCTTGTAATAATGTAAAAAGTAACGCCGGAATGATTATCCAAATGGCAAAAATGGAATATTTTTTAAATTTTTCGAAGTGCATTTTATGAACCAGAAATACAATAAGCATTCCAATAAAAAGATGCGTAAGATGTTTTAATAACAACATAAAAGTAGAACCCGTACCATTACCAACAGTATATACTAAATTGGTGCTAGCGCTATATACAGGCAAAAAGGAAACTATGGCCAGTAAAATTATTACTGCCCAAATTGTTTTATCACCTTTAAGTTGGTTGACTATTTTATTCATTATTAATTTTTGCTCTTGTAAAATTCAATTACGATTATAAATTTTGTACCGCTTGTTTAAATTGACGACCTCTGTCTTCATAGTTTTCGTACAAGTCAAAACTAGCACATGCTGGTGAAAGCAAAACAGTATCGCCTTTTTCAGCCATTTTGTTAGCTATTTTTACAGCTTCAGACATGGAAGTTGTTTCAATAAACATTTCTACTAAACCTTCAAACTTGTCGACTAGTTTTTTATTATCAATTCCTAAACAAATAATACCTTTTACTTTTTCACGAACCAACGCCATTAACTCGTCATAATCATTTCCTTTATCCACACCACCAACAATCCAAACTGTAGGCGTGTTCATGCTATCTAAGGCAAAGAATGTGGCATTTACATTTGTAGCTTTAGAATCGTTAATGTATTGCACATTATTAATTTTTAAAACTTTTTCCAATCTATGCTCTGCCCCTTGAAAATTGGATAAACTTTCTCTTATTGTTGCTTTTCTAATATTCATTAATTGAGCAACAGTTGTTGCAGCCATAGCGTTTTTTACGTTATGTTTTCCTTCTAAAGCTAGTTGATTTATCGGCATAATAAAATGGTCTTGGTTAAGGTTGATATTAATTTCGTTGTTCTCTGTTATGCTTCCGCCTATGTTTACTTTTTTTGAAATTGAAAAAGGCACTTTTTTGGCTTTTGTTTGATGTGAGATAAACCAATTTGAAATGGCTTCATCATCCTCATCATAAATTAAATAATCTGTTTCGGTTTGATTCATTGTTATTCTGAACTTTGAATCGATATATAAATTATAATCGTAATTATATCTGTCTAAATGGTCTGGGCTAATATTCAAAATAATTGCGATATCTGGCTTGTAATTAATAATTCCGTCTAATTGAAAACTACTTAATTCTAACACATAACAATCATGCTTATTTTCTGCCACCTGCCAGGCAAAACTTTTTCCAATATTCCCTGCTAATCCAACATTTAAACCACCTTGTTTAAGTAAATGATACGTTAACAAAGTAGTAGTAGTTTTGCCATTACTACCTGTAATTCCAATTGTTTTTGCAGTAGTAAAAGGTGCTGCAAATTCAATTTCTGAAATTACTGGAATTTTCTTTACTAGTAATTTTTGTACAATGGGAGCTTTATCTGGTATTCCAGGACTTTTCATTACCACATCTGCATTCAGAATTAAATCTTCAGTGTGTTTTTCGTCTTCCCAAGCAATGCCATTAATACTAAGAACTTCTTTATAATTTTCTTTTATTTTTCCAAAATCAGACACAAAAACGTCATATCCTTTTTTCTTTCCCAAAATAGCCGTTCCAACACCGCTTTCGCCACCACCTAATACAACCAATCGCATTTTATCTTAGTTTTAAAGATACTAGTGAGAAAATAGCTAATATGATAGCTACAATCCAGAAACGCGTTACGATTTTACTTTCGTGATAGCCTTTTTTCTGATAATGATGATGCAATGGTGACATTAAGAAAATACGACGGCCTTCGCCAAATTTCTTTTTGGTATATTTGAAATAAGCTACTTGTAACACAACTGAAAAGTTTTCCGCTAAGAAAATACCACATAAAACAGGAATCATTAATTCTTTTCTAACTGCGATAGCAATTACAGCTATAATTCCTCCGATAGTTAAACTTCCTGTATCGCCCATAAATACGGTTGCTGGATAGGTGTTGTACCACAAAAAACCAATTAATGCACCTACGAATGCGGCAATATAAATAGTCATTTCTCCCGAATTTGGGATGTACATAATATTTAGATAATTGGAAAAAATGATGTTACCTGATACAAATGTGAAAATACCTAAAACCAATACTGAAATGGCTGAAGTACCAGCCGCTAAACCATCAATACCGTCTGTTAAATTCGCACCATTTGAAACGGCAGTTATGATAAAAATGACCACCGGAATAAAAATTAACCAAGCCCAATTTTGATAATCATCTCCCATAAAAGAAAGTACTTCGGCATAATCAAACGTATTGTTTTTTACAAATGGAATGGTTGTTTCCATTGATTTTACTTCTGGTGAAGTGGATTTAATAACCGTTTCTATTCCTTGCTTTTTTAGCACTACATCTTCTTTTATCGTTACGTTTGGGTTAAAATATAAAGTAACGCCTACAATAATTCCAAGTCCAATTTGACCAATAACTTTAAATTTTCCTTTTAAACCATCTTTATCTTTTTTGAAAACTTTAATGTAATCATCTAAAAAACCAATACTTCCCATCCAAATTGTTGTCACCAAAAGCAAAATGATATAAATGTTGTCCAATTTTGCCAATAGTAAAACAGGAACAAGTGTGGCTAAAATAATAATAAGTCCACCCATTGTTGGGGTTCCTGCTTTTTGTACTTGCCCATCTAAACCTAACTCACGAACCGTTTCACCAACTTGTTTGTTTCTTAAATAACTAATTATTCTTTTTCCATAAATGGTAGAAATTAAAAGCGATAAAATAACCGCTATTCCAGATCGGAAAGTGATATATTGAAACAAACCAGCACCTGGCAAATTGTATGCTTCATCTAGATATTTAAAAATGTAGTATAACATGTTCTAAAATTTTAAATTTTAAATTCCAAATTTTAAATTCCAAATTGTGTGTTAAACATTTCCGAAATTGGAATTTGGGATTTATTTTATTTGTTTTATTTTTCTAATTGTTTTAATAATTCTTGTACAATTTGCATATCGTCAAAATCCTGACGGACTCCGTTTATCTCTTGATAGGTTTCATGACCTTTTCCAGCAATTAAAATAATATCCCCTGAATTTGCCATTTGACAAGCGGTTTTTATGGCTTGTTTTCTATCTAAAATAGAAAGTGTTTTTTTAAAATACTGACCTTCTACTCCAACTTCCATTTCTTCAATTATGGTTTGTGGATGCTCTGTTCTTGGATTGTCTGAAGTAAAAATGGCTTTATCACTCCATGTAGCCGCAATATTTGCCATTATTGGTCGCTTTGTTTTATCTCTATCTCCACCACAACCAACAATTGTAATTAATTGTTCGTTTTTTGTACGAATATTTTCTATTGTTTTCAGCACGTTTTCCAAGGCGTCTGGCGTGTGAGCATAATCAATTATTGCTGTAATTTTATTATTAGAAATAACAAACTGAAAACGGCCTGAAACACTTTCTAATTCCGATAATAATCTTAATACTTCTGTACTTTCAATTCCTAATTCGATTGCTACACCGTAAATGGCTAAAATATTATATGCATTAAACGAACCAATTAATTTGGTCCAAACTTCTTCGTTATTAATTTTTAAAACCAAGCCAGATAATTGATTTTCTAAAATTTGTGCTTTAAAATCAGCATAGGTTTTTAAGGCGTAAGTTCTTTTTTTGGCCAATGTGTTTTGAAGCATTACTTCTCCGTTTTTGTCATCAATATTTGTAATGGCAAAAGCTGTTTTTGATAAATGGTCAAAAAATGATTTTTTAACATCCCTATATTCGGCAAATGTTTCGTGATAGTCTAAATGATCATGTGATAAATTAGTAAACACGCCGCCTTCAAAATATAAAGATTCGGTACGTTTTTGATGAATACCATGTGAGGAAACTTCCATAAAACAGAATTCGCAACCTATCTCAACCATTTCGTCTAAATATTTATTAATAGTTAGCGAATCTGGCGTAGTGTGTGTCGCTTTATATTCAACCTCATCAACCATAATTTTAACGGTTGATAATAATCCTACTTTATATCCTGCATTTTTAAACATTTGATACAATAACGAAGCAATTGTAGTTTTTCCGTTAGTTCCTGTAATCCCAATTAATTTTAGTTTTTGTGAAGGATTATCAAAATAATTTGCTGACAAAAACGCTAATGCTTGATTAGCATTTAGCACCTTCACGTAGGTAATATTTTCTGTTAATGATATTGGTAAATCTTCACAAACTACAACAATTGCACCTGAAGAAATGGCTTTGTCAATAAATTGATGACCATCTGAAAGCGAACCTTTTATTGCCACAAAAACATCGTTTTTTGAAACCTTTCTAGAATCAAACTCAATTTTTTCTATAGCCAAATCTGTAGTACCGTGAACCGATTCAATTGTTACTTTATATAATATGTCTTTTAATAAACTCACGATAATTCTATAGTTATAATTTGGTTTTTCTTAAACGCTTCACCTGGATTGATGGATTGTTTTTTGACTTTTCCAACTCCTGTAAATGTTACTTTTAATCCTAAATTTTCTAATAAAGAAACTGCATCCATGCCTGCCATTCCTTCAAGATTTGGCATTAGGTTTGTGGAGCCTTGTGATTTTTTTTCAAATTCACGATATAGTACTTCTTGTTTGGGACTTTTTAATTTTATGTTTTTAAATTTATTTGTACTTGGTACATCTGTAAATATTTTTTGTGCAATTCTTTTAAAAACTGGTCCTGCCACATCGGCACCATAATATCCTTTTGATTTATCTGGATTATGGACTACCACAATGCAAGAATATTTTGGTTGATCTGCAGGAAAATATCCAACAAATGAAGAAGCATATGACATTTCTGCTTTATTGTAATCTACCTGAGCGGTTCCCGTTTTTCCTGCCATTGAAAAATCTGCAGAATACAAACCTTTTCCTGTTCCGTTCTTTACTACGTTTTCCAATACTTTTCTAACTTTTAACAAAGTTTCATCGGAACATATTTTCGGATTAATTACTTGTGGATCGTATTTTTTAATGGTTTTATTCCATTCTTTAATTTCACTTACAAAAATTGGTTTTAACATTTTACCATTATTTGCTACTGCATTATACAAGGAAAGTGATTGTAAAGGGGTCATAGAAACGCCATAACCAAATGCCATCCAAGGTAAAGTAGTACCATACCAATTTTTTGATCCCGGTTGTGGAATTATAGGTTGTCCTTCTCCTTTAATTTGTAAACCCTGTTTTTTATTTAGGCCGTAACTATTAATTCTATTGATAAATTGCCATGGATTGTTTTTATAAGCTTTATATGTTGCTTGTACCAAAATGGTGTTTGAAGATACTTCAAAACCTTTAGCTAATGAGGCTATTCCGTATCCGTGATGATTAGAATCTTTAACAGGTCTGCCTTGAATCATAACTAAACCCCCATTTGAATTATAAACCGAACTCGTATCCGCTTTTTTATCGTCAATAAGCGCTATTAAATCCATTAATTTAAAGGTAGAGCCCGGCTCGTGAGATTCCGTAAGTGCATAATTTTGAGATTCAAAATACGTCCCATCTTCCGATTTTCCTAAATTTGAAATGGCTTTTATATAACCCGTATTGGTTTCCATAACTACTACACAACCATGATCTGCTTTATAAAACTCTAATTGTTTTAATAATGCATGATGTGCAATGTCTTGAATAAATACATCAATAGTTGAAATTACATCGTACCCATCAACTGGGTCTAATTCATTAATATCAGAAATAGGTTTCCACTGATTTTTTGCAATTTTTTGCATCCAATGGTGCCCGTTTGTTCCGTTTAAGTATTTACGAAATGCGTATTCTAAACCTTTACCTTGATTACCATCGCGTTCATAACCAATAGTCCTGTTTGCAATTAGGCCTACAGGATGTTTACGCACAGTTTGCTGTTCGGCAATTATGCCGCCTTTATTAGCACCCAACCTGAAAAGCGGAAACTTTTTTACGCGCATGTATTCTGTAAATGTTAATTTTTTTGCGACTAAAAAATACCTGTTTTTAGTATTTTTTGCTTTACGTAAATCTCTTTGAAATTCGCCAGAAGATTTTCCAACTAACTTGGCTAAAGAGTCGGATAAGGCAACGTAATGTTTTTCGAAATTTTCTTCTGATGGCGTTACGGCATCAAAACGAATGGTATATTCAGGAATAGAAGTAGCTAATAAACTTCCGTCAGAAGAGTAAATATTTCCTTTATTGGCAGGAATTTCGAAATTTTTAACTGTTCGTTGTTTGGCTAAATCTCTATAATAATCACCACCAACCCATTGTATGTTAAATAATTTTATAGCAATTGCAAAAGAAAAAGCAACAACGCAAACCACCACAAATGCTAGTCGGTAAGAAATTATATTGTCGTTTTTTATTGCCATATTTTTAATTTATCTATAAAACTTTTTTCTGCTGGTTTTTTTATTACAATTTTTTTTGGTGGAACGGTTGAAGGCAAAATTTGTCTTGTTTCCATTTTTTTTGAAACAGTGGATTCCATTTTTAATTTCATTAATTCAGAACGTGTATCTACAAATTTTGAACGCAATTCTTTTACTTCATTGGTTAAACTTGTAATTCTATAATTTTTTTCATCGTAGTTGTGGTTAAAATAGACCATCAACATAGCTAATGAAAAAACGAAAATTATAAATTTCCATGTTTTAAGTGCGTCATCATCAATTAAGAATTTCGCTTTTAATAGACTATATATACTGCTTTCTTTTGCCATTATTTTTTTTCTGCTACTCTTAATTTGGCACTTCTGGCTCTGTTGTTTATTTCTATTTCTGCCGATGAAGGCACAATTAACTTTTCGATACTTTTAAAAGGCACTTCAAAATTTCCGAAAAAGTCGCGTTCTGGCTCTCCTTCAAACATGCCATTTCTTATAAATCTTTTTACCAATCTGTCTTCTAAAGAATGATAAGAAAGGACACTCAATCTTCCTCCAGAAACCAATAATTCTTCTGTTTGAATTAAAAATTCTTTCAATACTTCAATTTCCTGGTTAACTTCAATGCGGATGGCTTGATAAATTTGAGCTAATATTTTATTCGCTTTATGACCTGGCAAAAAGCGAGACAAAACTTCTTTCAACTGCTCAGAATTTTTAATTTTTTTATCCGCTCTAGCGGCTACAATAACATTTGCCATTGCTCCACCGTTCTTCAATTCACCAAAATCTAAGAAAACTCGTTTTAATTCATTTTCTGTATAATCATTTATAACTTCATAAGCAGAAAGGGTATCGTTTTGGTTCATTCTCATATCTAAAGCACCATCAAATCGTGTAGAGAAACCTCTATCTGCTACATCAAATTGATGAGAAGAAACACCGAAATCGGCTAAAATTCCATCTACTTGTTTGACGCCATAAAAACGTAAAAACCTTTTAATAAATCTGAAATTTTCATTAATTAAAACAAATCGTTCATCATTTATAGTATTTGCCAATGCGTCTGTATCTTGGTCAAAACCAAACAATTTTCCGTTTATCCCTAAATGTTTCATTATTTCTTTAGAATGTCCGCCTCCGCCAAAAGTGACATCAACGTAAATTCCGTCTGGTTTAATGTTTAAACCGGCAACCGTTTCTTTTAAAAGTACCGGTTTATGATATTCCATCTTCCTCATCATTTTGGTTACCCATAACTTCTTCGGCTAAATCTGCAAAATCAACCATTGCATGATCTAATGCAGATTCGTATAAATTTTTATCCCAAATTTCAATAATTGAAACAGCAGAAGACAATACAATATCTTTATCAATTTTAGAAAACAAAACCAAATCTTTCGGAATTAATAACCTTCCTGTTGCATCAATATCAACCATTTTTACACCAGCAGTAAAAGCTCTAATAAAATCGTTGTTCTTTTTTACGAAACGATTTAACTTGTTTATTTTCTGCATGACTTTATTCCACTCCTTCATAGGATACAACTCCAAGCAAGGTTGAAAAACAGAACGCTTCAATACAAAACCTTCTTCAAAATTACCCAGTTGTTTCTTAAGAGGCGCAGGTATCATTAACCTTCCTTTTGCATCAACTTTGCACTCGTATGTTCCTAAAAATGTATTCAACTTTTATAAATGAATTATTATTGAGACAAATTTAAAAAATATTTTACCACTTTTTACCACAAAATACCACTTTGTTAATAAGTTTTTATGAAAAAATGACAGAATTACCACTTATGGGCTGAAAATACAGATATTGACAAAGAATTTAAGTTTTTAACGATAGTAGATATTATTGAAAAAACACTGTTAATTTCAGTTATAATTCTCAAAACAATTTGAAAATTAGGGTTTTAGGTAGGAAACAATTTAATAATATGTAATAGTAAACAAATGTGAAAAAAAAATGTATTTTTGTAAATATTAGATGATTTGATCACGAAGACGTTTTTATGATAAAGAAAGAAAAAAAATATACTTATTTCGAAGCTGGAGAAGGCACACCAATCATTGTTTTACATGGTTTGATGGGCGGTTTAAGTAATTTTGACGGCATGGCTAATTACTTTCCAAGTAAAGGATACCAAGTGATTATTCCTGAATTGCCTATTTACACCCAAAGTTTATTAAAAACTAACGTAAAAGCATTCGCCAGATATGTAAAAGATTTTATTGTTTTCAAAGGATTGGAACGTGTGATTTTGGTTGGAAATTCATTAGGTGGACACATTGGTTTATATTTTACTAAACAATATCCTGAATTAGTTAAAGGATTAGTAATTACCGGAAGTTCAGGATTATACGAAAGTGCTATGGGTGAAAGTTACCCAAAACGTGGTGATTATGAATACATTAGAAAGAAAGCAGAAGATGTATTTTACAATCCGGAAGTGGCCACAAAAGAAATAATTGATGAGGTTTTTGCAACCGTAAACGATAGAATTAAATTATTGAAAACTTTAACCATTGCTAAAAGTGCCATTCGTCATAATATGGCTAAAGATTTACCAAAAATGCATGTGCCAACATGTATTATTTGGGGAAAACAAGATAAGGTAACTCCACCAGAAGTAGCGGAAGAATTTAAAAAATTGCTTCCAAATTCAGATTTATATTGGATTGACAAATGTGGTCATGCTGCCATGATGGAAGAACCAGATCAATTTAATGAACTTTTGTTTGGTTGGCTTAGCGAAAAAAAATTATAAATTCTCTTTTTAGAAAAAAGAATATTCTACTTCAATCTTTGAGTGGTTTAAATACTATAAATCAAATGAAAATTAATACCGCCGAATTTGTAATAAGTAATTCTATTGTAGAAAAATGTCCAAAAGAAAGAATTCCAGAATATGCTTTTATTGGACGATCTAATGTTGGAAAATCATCGTTAATTAACATGATTACCAATCATAAAAACCTTGCTAAAACCTCTGGAAGACCTGGAAAAACACAATTGATCAACCATTTTTTAATTAATAAAAACTGGCATTTAGTAGATTTACCAGGTTATGGTTACGCAAAAGTTTCAAAAACCACAAAAGCAAAATTTCAACAATTTATTACCGATTATTTTGAAAGCAGGGAACAACTTATTTGTGCGTTTGTTTTGGTAGATATTAGACACGAACCACAAAAAATTGATACTGAATTTATTGAATATTTAGGCGTAAGTGAAATTCCGTTTTGTATTGTTTTTACAAAAGCGGACAAGTTAGGAAAAACGCATATTCATAAACACGTGGAAGCATACAAGAAAAATTTATTAGCCAATGATTGGGCAGAAATGCCACAATATTTTATTACCTCAGCAGAAAGTGCTTTGGGTAAAGAAGAAATTTTGACTTATATTGACGAAGTGAACCAAAATTTGTTTACGGGTTCAGAATTTTAAAATAAGTACGCAGATTTTAAGGTTTAGCAGATTAATATATTTACTACACCAACAACGAGTACTGCGTCATAACTTCAGGCTTAGCAATTCCCATTAAATCTAAAATTGTTGGAGCAATATCTCCTAAAACCCCTGATTTAATTTGTATTTTATCGTTATCTACCAAAATTACAGGCACTGGATTGGTTGTATGTGCCGTATTTGGCGATCCATCTGGGTTTATCATCGTTTCACAATTTCCGTGGTCGGCAATTAAGATTGTGGTATAATTATTTGCTAAAGCGGCTTCAATAATTTCTTTTACACAAACATCAACAGCTTCACATGCTTTTATAGCTGCTGGCATACTTCCGGTGTGTCCAACCATATCGCCATTTGCGAAATTTAAACACACAAAATCTACTTCCCCTTTTTGTAATTCAGGCACTAGAGCGTCTTTTAATTCGAAAGCACTCATTTCTGGTTGTAAATCATAAGTGGCTACTTTTGGTGAGTTTTTTAATATCCTTGATTCCCCAACAAAAGGTGCTTCTTTTCCACCAGAAAAGAAAAAAGTTACGTGAGGATATTTCTCTGTTTCTGCAATTCGAATTTGTTTTTTTCCAGAATTAGAAAGTACTTCACCTAATGTTTCAGTAATATTGTCTTTGTCGTAAATAACATGAACGTTTTTGTAAGTGTCGTCATAATTGGTTAAAGTAACATAATACAATGGTAATTTGTGCATGTTTTGCTCATGAAAATCAGTTTGAGTAAGCACTTCTGTTAATTCTCTACCTCTATCTGTTCGGAAATTAAAGAAAATTACCACATCATCAGGTTGTATCGTTTTTCCTTCTGAAGAAAATAAGGGCTGAATAAATTCATCGGTTACATTTGTATCATAACTTTTTTGAATACTATCCGCAAAATTTGAAGTTTTTTCACCAAAACCATTCACCAATAAGTCATAGGCTAATTTAACGCGTTCCCAGCGTTTGTCCCTGTCCATTGCATAATATCTTCCAATCACTGATGCTAATTTTGCATTTGTGTGTCGTAGAAAATTTTGTAAATCTTGAATGTATTTTTTTCCTGATTTTGGATCCACATCTCGCCCATCTGTAAAAGCGTGAACAAACATATTTGATACGCCATTTTCTTGAGCCGCTTCAATTAAGCCGCGTAAATGTGAAGTGTGAGAATGCACGCCTCCATCTGAAACCAATCCTAAAAAATGAACGTTTTTATGATTCTTTTTTGCGTAATTGAAGGCATCAAGTAAAGGCTTTTCATTTTTTAAAGTATGATTTTTAACCGCTAAATTAATTTTAGCTAAATCTTGGTATACAATTCGTCCAGCACCTAAATTCATGTGACCTACTTCTGAATTTCCCATTTGACCTTCTGGCAAACCTACGTGAAGTCCGTCTGTGCGTAATTCGGCATTTGGATAATTTTTGTATAACGAATCTATAAATGGTGTATTGGCATTGTCTATGGCTGAAATTTTTGGATCTGGAGAATGTCCCCAACCGTCCAAAATCATTAAAATTACTTTTTTGTTCATCGATGAAGTATTAATTTACGAAGTTACTAAATTTTTAAACGCCGACTTAAAAAAGTTAGTAACGAAAAGGTTTTCTTAATTTTAATATTATGAAATACTTAAAAAATAGTTTTATTATTTAAGAGCATTCTTGGCTTGATTGTAATCAATAAAGTAGCGAATACTAACAGAAAAAGTATGATTTAAATCTTCATGATTAAATACTTTTTTGGTATTGTAAACAAAATTTTTATCTATCTCATTTTGAAAAATACCCGATGCATTTCGGTACAAAAACGACATTTGACTTCCCGGTGCAAACCACCAACTATATGACAAATCAAAGTTCCATAAATTTAAATTTTGATTAGCGTTACCTGTATAAGAATAGACTTCTGTGTAACCGTTCTCTAATAATTTATAGTACGAGTTATTTTCTGAAAACGACCAATAATGTCTTAATTTTAATCCGAAATTCATTTGTGCTGTGATGGAATATTTTCCTTCCAAACTCGTTTCTAAAGTTTGATTGTCTCTTTTTGCGAAAATAATGTCATTTCCTACTCTATCAACGCGACCTAAATCTTGGTATTCGTTATTGAAATTGTTTCTATAAATTAAAGATAATTTATCATTAAATCGAAATCTCGGACTTACCTCAACACCCCAATACCACCAACCTTTAGTTTCAGTAATACCAATATTTGGGTTGATGTCAAATGCAAATTTATTGTTATAATTGGTAGAAATAAAACCCCACATGCCATAATTTTTGGGGAAAACTACAAATCGCCCAGCAGCTTGAGGATTGTAAAAATTATGTCTCTCAAACGGACTTATATTAATTCCGATACCTGCGGCATGATTTTGTTTATTGGTTAAATTTAAATTGATATTAAAATTTTGTTCTTGAAGATAGTTGGTTGCCTTATCAAATTGTGCAAACGTATTAAAACTTATCCTAAATGAGTTTAATTTTTCTGTCGATTGTAACAGCCTGTAATTGGCATTGGCACTAATGGAATAATAATTAGTTTGAAAATTTACGCCTAAATCATTATTATCATACTCTTTTGAAACATATTCGCCATAAACTGAAAACCTAACTTTTCCAGACGTTTCGCCAAAACCTAAATTGGCTAAAATTCCATTTTTATTAGGCAAATTGGCATAATTATTTACGTAACTATAATTTAAAGCGCCATTTAAATTGAAAGTGTTCTTTTTGGTATTTAAATCGAATGTCGTTGCAGTTACATTTGCATCTCTAAAATTTCCATTTCGAGTTACATTTGTATTAATTAATGAAACAGAAGAATTTCCATTAAATCGCTGGTCTAAAACCAAAACATTATAATTGGCAAGCGGCTCAACGGTTTCTGTCCTTGTATCTCCGGAATTTATATCCCGAATAACAACATCAGTTTTTTTAGTTACCGTGTTTAAAAAACCAATTCCTAAACCTTCTTTTGTTCTACCAGAAATTTTAACCGCATTTACCAAATCTATTGTGTTTGGAAATTCAATTACTTCCTCCGATTCTGAAATTTCAGGATATTTACTCGCTCGTTGTCCAATTCTTCTAGAGTAAAACAAACCGCCTTTATTAAACAAATCGGTTCCTTCGGTAAAAAAAGGTCTGTTTTCGTTAAAAATTTGTTCAAACGGACCCAAATTTAATATTTTGTCATCAAATCTTGTTTGACCAAAATCAGGAATCAAAACCATGTCTAACGTAAATGCATCGGTCAATCCGTATTTTAAATCCAATCCTCCTTTTAAAGTTCCATAAGATTTTTCTTTACCAAAACTATTTAAATAAAATGATGAATAAGGTATTAAAAATAATCGTGTTGGCGTATTTATTTTTTCAATACCTCTTAAAATTCCAGCTTGTTGCGTAAAAAAGCCTTTGCTGTTATCTACTGGATTCCATGTGAACATTTGACGGTTTCTTCTTACTTCTCTAAAAAAGTTGACACCCCAAGTTTGCTTGTCTTCTTCAGGAAAACGAAGTGCGGCATACGGAATTTTCATTTCAACTACCCAGCCAATATCGGTAATTTTCGCTTTGCTTTCCCAAATAGCATCCCACGAAGTATCTTCATCTTCTGTGGTTCTAACTAAATCCATTTGTCCATCGGAAGCACTTACAAAAAAACTAAATTCTTGCTGTCCATCATTAAAACCATTAATAAAAACACCAAAAAAATCTGTAACACCGAAATTGTCTCTTTCTGAAATTTCTTTCAAAATTTTAGAGGGTTCATTGTCATATAAAATCGCCCCTATGTAAACGGCGTCATCATCGTAAAGTACTTTTACTTCTGTGCGAAGTTCATTTAATTCAGGTTTTCCGTTATCTTGGTTAAACATTACAAAGTTTTTTGCTATTGGAACATTTTGCCAAGCTACTTCATTTAGTGACGCATCAATTTTTAAGGCATTTTTAATTTTTATGGCAGTAACTTCTTTTTTATTTAACAAAAATGAATCTGGGTTTGGAACAATTATTTCTTGTGCAAAAGAGAGTTGAAAAAAGATAATTATGCTGAGAATTTGAAAGTACTTCATAAAACTATTTTGTAATAAAGAAGATTAGTACAACTATTGCCAAATTTGTTTCATTATCAAATGTTAATTTTTGAAATTTATATAAATAATGGCTTTTTAAAAAAATTGCAATCAAAAAAACGAAATTGTCGATAAAACGTTAAAAATAAACGTTAAAAAAATCCTGCATTACTCCTCAATTGTAAAAATGATTCCAAATTAAATATCAAAATATTTATACATTAAAAAATGGGAGCCAATCTCAGGAATTTCAAAGGACGCTCCTTTTTTAATGCAACCTTGTTTTTCATAAAAAAGCACAGCAGTTTCTCTTGCATTAAACCACAGCAATTCTGTTTGATTTGTTTTGATAAAATTGAAAATTTCTTTAATCAACAGTTTTCCAAAACCACTACTTTGGTATTCTTTTAAAATGGCCATTCCGCGCAATTGAAATTGATTTTTTTGGTCGAAATTTTCATTATTTTTTTTAAAAAGTGAAGCCACTCCAATTAATTTATTTTCAGTAAACAAACCAAAATGTGTTGTATCAACAGCGTCATCACCCAAAAAAAAGCAAGTTTCAATGGGTTTGCCCTGTCTTAACACAGCGCTTCTAACTGGAAATGTGTCTAAATAATTAATTTCTTTAAGTGTAATTTTCTCCATAAAGCATTGTGAATTAATAATTTATATAAATGTATTTCATGCTTTTTATTATTTTTCATTAAAAAACTTGCAATTAATCAGTTTTTCCTATTATATTTGCACTCACCAAAATAAAATGCGAAAGTAGCTCAGTTGGTAGAGCGTCAGCCTTCCAAGCTGAATGTCGCGAGTTCGACCCTCGTCTTTCGCTCTAAAACTTATTGAATTTTAAAATTCTACCATGCGAAAGTAGCTCAGTTGGTAGAGCGTCAGCCTTCCAAGCTGAATGTCGCGAGTTCGACCCTCGTCTTTCGCTCTAAAGCCTCAAATTTTTTGAGGCTTTTTTATTTTAAATCACTTAAATCTGATCCGGTTTCAATTTCAATTGGTGCTTTACCTTGTTGAAATAATCTGGCTGACAAATCTCCTTTTAAGGTAACTTTATTTCCCAAAACTTCTAACCAACTGCCTTCTCTTAACCCTAAAACTGGTTGCGAATTGTATTGATGAAACTCGTTTATTCTGGTTTCTCTAGTTTCTCCCATGTGTTGCGAACCTTCAATTGGATCTAAATAATGCGGATTTAAATTAAAAGAAACTAATCCTAATGTACTAAAACTTGGAGGATACACAATCGGCATATCGTTTGTAGTTCCCATCGTTAGGCCGCAAATATTGCTTCCTGCACTAGTGCCTAAATATGGCGTTCCGTTTTCCACAACTTTCTGAATGGCATCTAATAAATTGTATTTGTACAACATGTCTACCAAAACAAACGTATTGCCACCACCTGTAAAAATTGCTTCTGCGTTTTGTATCGCTTCAATTGGGTTTTCAAATTCATGAATTCCTTTTACTTCTATGTTCAATTGTTTAAAAAAAGGTTTTACTTTTTCTGTATACGCTTCGTGAGAAATACCACCTGGTCTGGCAAAAGGTATAAATACTAAATTTGAAACGGTTGCAAAATGTGCTTTTAAAACTGGCAATAAATAATCTAAAAAAGTACCACCAAAAACAGTTGATGTACTTGCAATAAGCGCCTTTTTCATATGTGTTATTAAATTTACTTTATTCTTAACAAAATTTTATATCGATTATAATTTTGTTCTTTTATTTTTACATAAAATTAATTCTTATAATTATCAAGAACCATTTACAAATATTATTTTTATTTCTTTGTCAATTAGTAGTTTCACAAAACGATTCTATAATTAGAGGAAAAATAGTTGTTGCAACCAATTCTAATGACGGTGTAACTATTGTAAATATTTCAAACAAAACTAATACAATTTCTGTAAATGGAGGGTATTTTGTTATAAAAGCAAAAGTGAATGACACACTTTTATTTTCATCATTACAGTTTGATGTAATTAAATTAAAAATTACCGCAACTGATTTTGGACAAAACTTGTTATTTGTAAAAATGACGCCGAGGTCGAAATTAATTGAGAAAGTAATCATCACAAACCAAACCGTAATTACAGCAGAAAGTTTGGGGTTGGTTCCAAAAGGACAAAAAAGATATACCGTAGCAGAAAGAAGAATGAAATCAGGCGGCGGAGGAATTGGAATTGGCGGATTAATTAATTTATTTACGGGATACGGAAAAGAACTTAAAAGAAACTTGGAAATAGAGAAAAAAGAAATGTTGATTGAAAAAATTAGAAATCAATTTGAAAAAGCGTATTTTGTAAAAACTTTACAAATTCCAGAAAATAATATTGATGGTTTTTTGTACTATATTGGAGAAGATAAAAAATCACATGAAATATTAAATGGTAACGATAAGAATACGAAAATGTTTAAATTAGCAGATTTAGCTGTAGCTTACTTAAAGATAATGCAACCCGAAACACCAAAATCAAAATAATTGAAAACCGTTTTACAAATTTTAATTTTACTAATCGCTCAAGTTGTAGTTTCGCAAAACGATTCTATTATTAAGGGGAAAATCATTGTGGAAACCAACGACAATGAAGGCATTACAATTATAAATGTTTCAAACAAAACCAACACCATTTCCGGAAACGGCGGCTATTTTAAAATAAAAGCCAAAATAAACGACACCATCATGTTTAGCGCCATTCATTTAGTTGGCAAAAAACACATTATTACAAAAAAAGATTTTGGTAAAGATTTACTTTTTATAAAACTAGAGATTTATACGCGTCATATCAAAGAAATCATGGTAACTAATGCTGATGACATCACTGCAGAATCCTTAGGTTTGGTTCCGATAGGTCAAAAAAAATACACGCCTGCAGAAAGAAGAGTTAAAACAGCGGGTGATTTTAATGGACAATTTGGTCTGAATACAGCATTTAGTATTGACCCATTATTAAACGCTATTTCTGGGAGAACCAAACAATTAAAAGCAGAATTAGAAGTAGAAAGAAAAGAATTTTTACAATATAAAATAAATACTAACTTTGATTCCGAATTTATTATGAATCAATTGCACATTCCTGAAGAATATGTGTCGGGATTTGTTTTTTATATTGTAGACGATGAACAATTGAAAGCCGCAGCCAAGGCGAAAAACAAAACGCTAATTTCTTTCCGAATGAGCGCTCTAGCTGTCGATTTTTTGAAATTAAAAAACATACAACCTTATTATCCAAAACCTGTTGAAACAGAAAAAAGTATAGAAGAAATCACCACTATTCCAAAACCAGAATTAGAGCCAAAGAAAAATGAATAAATTTAAAATACTTTTACTTATGACATTGTTTGCGCTTTTGAGTGCGTTTACGTTTCATAAATTTTATGTTGGGGTTTTTCAAATAGATTATTTTAAAGAAAAAAAAGCGGTACAAATTACAGCACGATTATTTATTGATGATTTAGAAAAGGCGTTATATAAAAAACATAACAAACATTTTTACCTTACCACAAAAGATGAAATATCAGACGCAAACTCCTATATTGCTAGCTATTTATCTGAAAAATTAAAAATTAAAATAAATAACAAATTTCAAACGCTACAATTTTTATCTAAAGAACAAGAAGATAATATTGTAATTTGTTATTTAAAAATACCTTGTAAAGACAACATAAAAATACTAGATATTTTCAATAATGTTTTATCCGATATTTTTGATGAACAACAAAATTTAGTACATTTGAACATTAATGGTAACAAAAAAACCATTTTGTTTACTAATACAGAAACCAACCAAAAACTGAAATATAAATAATTATGAAAAAGTTAAAATTAATTGCTTTCTTATTTTTCGCGTCACATACAGCATTTTCTCAAGAAGTAAAAAAAGAACCACAAGGACATACTGACATCAATAAATTTAGTCAAATGTATGCCGAAATGGCTACGCCTAATATGTTCCGAACTGCTTCTGGCGCTCCAGGTCCTGCGTATTACCAACAACGTGCGGATTATAAAATTAATTTAGAATTAGATGATAAAGCGTCCAAAATGTATGGAAGCGAAACCGTAACCTATTACAATAACGCCCCTGAATCTTTAGACTATTTATGGGTGCAATTGGATCAAAATATAGCAAGAAGAGACTCACAAACGTCTCTAATTGATAGCCAAACTATGCCGCAAGCTACCTCAGCTGAAAACTTTACTAAAACGTATATGGGTAAAGGTTTTGATGGCGGTTTTAACTTAGAATACGTTAAAGACGAAAAAGGTAACGCCATGAAATACACCATAAATAATACTATGATGCGTATTGATTTACCTAAAGCTTTAAAAAAAGGAGAAAAAGTAGTTTTTTCAATCAAATGGTGGTACAACATTAACGATTACATGAAAGATGGCGGAAATGGTCGTTCTGGTTATGAAGTGTTTCCTGATGGAAATAAAATTTATGTAATTGCGCAATTTTACCCAAGAATGTGCGTGTACAATGACGTTGAAGGTTGGCAAAATATGCAATTTTGGGGAAGAAGTGAATTTGCTTTAACTTTTGGGAATTACGACGTTAAAATCACCGTTCCAGCCGATCATATTTTAGATGGAACTGGGGTTTTACAAAACAGAAGTGAAGTCTATTCTGCTGAACAAGAAAAAAGATGGCAATTGGCTGAAAATTCTTTTGACAAACCTGTTATAATAGTTAATCAAGCGGAAGCAACTGTTGCAGAGAAAAGCTTCGCAACTACAAAAAAAACGTGGCATTTAAAAGCTGAAAATGTTAGAGATTTTGCCTTTTCTACTTCTCGTAAATTTATTTTGGATGCGATGGCGGTTCAAGTTGGAAACAGCAAACCAATGGCCATTTCTATGTATCCAAAAGAAGCCAATCCGCTATGGGAAAACTTATCTACAATTGCAGTGGCGCACACTTTAAAAACCTATTCAAAATATACATTCGAATATCCTTATCCAAAAGCCATTTCTGTTTCTGCTGAAGATCAAGGAATGGAATATCCAATGATTTGTTGGAATTTCGGTCGTCCTGATGAAAATGGAAAAATTAGCGACAGAGTAAAATATGGAATGCTAGGCGTAATTATTCACGAAATAGGACATAACTTTTTCCCAATGATTGTAAATTCAGATGAAAGACAATGGACTTGGATGGATGAAGGTTTAAATACATTCTTAGAATATTTAACAGAACAAGAATTTGATAAAAATTTCCCAGCAGATAGAGGTCCTGCAAAATCTATTGTGCCTTATATGAAAGGAAACCAACAGTTTTTAGAACCTATTATGAGTCATGGAGATGTAGTATATAATTTCGGTGCAAATGCTTACGGAAAACCTGCAACAGGATTAAATATTTTGCGTGAAACCATTATGGGACACGAATTATTTGACCATGCATTTAAAACTTATGCTAACCGATGGAAATTTAAACATCCTACGCCAGAAGACTTTTTTAGAACAATGGAAGATGCGTCTGCAGTTGATTTAGATTGGTTTTGGAAAGGTTGGTTCTACGCTACTGATGTAGTAGATTTAGGCATCAAAAACGTAAAACAATTTTATGTAACTGAAGATGCTACTAAAGAAAACGCAGCATCTGTGAACAGAAGAGGTAGAAGAATGCCAAACAGCGGACCAATGATTTACTTAGTAAATAGCGAAAGTTCAGAATTGAAACCAGAATCAAAAACAGCACTTGAGACAGAAAAAGTAATGGCTTTAAATGACTACTTAAACAAAAATTATAGCGCGGAAGAAAAAGCAGCATTAAAAAATCCGAAATACTTTTATGAAGTAGAATTTGACAAACCAGGAAGTTTAATGATGCCAATTATTGTTGAATTACAATTTGAAGATGGTACTTCAGAAACACATAAATTTCCAGTTCAAATTTGGAGAAGAAACAATACTACTGCAAAACGTGTTTTTGCTACAGAGAAAAAAGTAGTAAAAATTCAATTGGATCCAAAATTAGAAACAGCTGACATTGATGTTACAAATAATACTTGGCCAAAAGAAGCCGTTGTAGATAAATTTGAACAAATAGAAAAAAAACAGTAAAATTAAAGCCGTCAATGACGGCTTTAATTTTTAGTATTAATTTCATAACTTTTACTACATTTGTAAATCATAAAACAGAAAACTATGTTCGGTATTGGCGGAGGCGAAATATTTTTTATAATTCTTGTAATTCTAATGCTTTTTGGATCAGATAAAATTCCAGAAATTGCAAGAACTTTAGGGAAAGGTATGGCACAATTAAAAAACGCCACCAACGAAATCAAACATGAAATTCAAAAAGGCACAGAAGAAAATGGCCTTGATTTAAAAAGTTTAACCGGAGGCATTACTGATGAAATTGCAAGTGCAAAAAAAAGCATGACAGAATATATAAATCCAGTTGAAATTTCAAATCCAATTACGGAAATCAAAG
>Ga0209443_1000216_pt1 | contig 38035 bp, 35 predicted proteins | sample LauGreBMM110DCMD_2_FD_187571 | JGI IMG/M metagenome (GOLD analysis project Ga0209443, IMG submission 187571) | Freshwater lake microbial communities from Lake Michigan, USA - Su13.BD.MM110.DCMD (SPAdes) (version 2) | ecosystem: Environmental > Aquatic > Freshwater > Lake | place: Lake Michigan... | reverse complement strand
ATGGTTGCTTCTCCTGCTGATTGCGGAGTGATGAGACCTGTTGATGCGTTTATAGTAGCAATCCCCGTATCTGATGATGACCATGTTCCTCCTGAAACGTTGCTTGCAAAGGTGGTTGTGCTAGTAGAACATATTTCCAATGCACCACTTAATGTTCCGGCATTTGGTGCCGCAGTAATAGTGACTACGCGTGTAGCAGTGGCGCTTGGACAAGCCCCATCACTCAACACAGTATAAGTTATAGTGGAAGCACCAGCAGCAACTGGCGTAATTTCTCCTGTCGATCCATCAATAGTGGCTATTGATTCACTTCCACTTGTCCATGTTCCTCCTGGAACGTTACTTGTAAAGGTGGTCGTTGCGTTGGAACATACAGCTGTTGTGCCACTTAAAACCCCTGCGCTAGGCATTGTACTGACGGTCATTACAATAGAGTTAGAAGTATAATTTACAGAGTCAGAAGTCATCACAACTGAAATACTTTGTCCGTCTGTTAAAGATGACGTAGTAAAAGTTAAACCACCACTACCCACAAGAGCCGCACCTATTTTCCATTGGTAGGATACACTTGATCCCTCATCTAAGGTTTCTGCAGTAAAAGTGACACTAGTTCCTGCACAAATAATATCATCATCATCATTTGAAATAATACTCACGCTTTGAGCACTTGCCTGAGTTCCTATAGCAAAAAAGGCAAATAAAAAGAATTGTAATAATGTTAATTTTGAAAAACAAAAAAATGACTTTGGAAATTGTAAATTTATTTTCATAAACCGTTTAGTATAACTATTTGAATAATGATTAGCTAGTTGTCAAAAATAAGAATTAAATGCAATTAATGATTAAAATATCCATAAAATCTTTACAATAAATTAATTAATGTCTAAGAGGAAATATTCCTAAATAATAAATAACTTATCTCACCCACAACAAAGGGTAGCGCATGGGCATGTTTCGGATGATTTCAGGGGAAGTGAAATCGGCGTTCAGTGATTGCCAAAGTTTCAAATATTTTTCGTTATGAAGTACCAGACCACCAAACAACAAACTGGACTGCCGCACTGGCCACTGATCCCAATACATCACATCCTGTTGATAAGGCCATTGGGTTTTATCTTTAATATAAGGAGATAAAAATTGCAACCCTAAAGCCATATTTTTACCGTCCAGTGTAGTAAAGGCAAACATGTTTTCTTCTTTTGTGGAAAGAATCTGGCAAAGATTTGCCATGGCATCTAAATTGAAAATGGAGTAGCCATAGGGTTTGGTTCGTTGTAATTCTAAAGGGAAACTACCATTGGCTGCCATTTGGTTGGGCAGTAGGGTGTTTTTGTAAAAGACCCTGCAAAAATCTATCGTCGCTTTGTCGTTAATAAAATCGGCAAAAGCGGCCACTTGCATCGTCCAGCACACGCTGTGATTGTTGCCGTTGTCCCGCTCGGCAATGCCGTATTCGTGGGTGGTCAACCAATGTAAATAAGAGGCAAACCAGAATTGAATAGCAGTAAGATCTGCCTTTGAAAGTGCCGAGGAGGTTTCTATTGCCTGAATCGCTTTAGTCACTTCAATCAAATGAATGGTATCGATAATCCCGATGCCACGACCAGTAGCGACTCCTTTAACGGCTTGGGCAAAAAGTAAATTAGGATTCATCTTAGTTTTTTCATCAATAAACCAAGCACGTATATGAATAGTCAATTTGTCGGCATATATGTGGTCTTTGGTCAAAATATAGGCGGAGGCTAAAGCTCCCGAAATCTGACTCAATCGAATCAATGCTTCCCGATGTGCCGTGAAATTATCTGGGTTAGTCATTCCGTCTTTTCGAATATAGGGTCCTTCAGGATTTTGTGTATCCGGCCACCAATAATCACCTTCAGAGTAGAAATCGTGGGGATTACCCGCACTTCTTTCGCAGCTAGTATTAGTAACGGTTAAAGGCACCGCATGTAGATATAGCGCGGCATTTTTCAGCACTCGCTCCTTCTCGATTTTTTGGAGATTAAACGATGATTTAGTAGTGGCACAATTCACAAAGGTCAATCCTACCAACACCATTACTTTAAACCGTAATATTATACCCATATTAAATTTATAGTTATAAAACTATACTATTATTATATACCACGAAGGGTGTAATTCGATTTACCAAATTACACCCCACGGTTATTTATTAAAACTAAGCAGTTCTATTGCTGTATTTTTAAATATTCTCCTTTAAAACTTTGGTTTAAGACCGTCATTTCAATTGGTCCGTTAGCGGAGTCCGGAACCACTTCAATCGAAGCTTTGCCGTTTGACATTTTAATAGACTCGCTACCCGTTGGCGTGCCCTGATTTTTCATTGTTTTACCTCCGGATACACATTGAAAATAAACACGTTGTTCGTAATCAAGGCAACGTAAATTATTTTTATCCACAGCGATAGCGGTAACTAGGTAATTCCCGTTATTCATTTTTTCAGCGGATAATTTCAAATCCTCTGCCGCTTCATTCTTGTTGAATCGGTAATTGACGGATATGGTATCGGAAACGGTTTTTCCCTCTTTGGTTTCACCAACAGCTATCAAGGTGTTTTTTCCTTCGGCGAAGTTTACGTCCCAGGTTAAACCACAGGCTGGAAAACTTTTAATATCCCTTTGTTTGCTTCCCAAAGATTTTCCGTTATGGTAGAATGTCACTTTAGGACAATTGCTGTATACACTTAGAACACGAGAAACATCTTTTGGTCCTTGACGTTCCGTCCAAGTGTGTGATTCTATATAGGTGAATGGCACCTCACTCCAATAACTTTTAAACACATAATACGCATCTTTAGGATTCCCATTTCTATCCACTAGTCCTTTTTGGTTCATGTAAGGAATATCATCCTCAGGACGCAATGGAGTAGCGAAATCTTTGAATGCCCATTGAACATTCCCAACAAAATCAGGGTCATTTTCGGAAACATGTAGATGCCAATCGAAAAGATCTACAATATAACTCTCGCTCCAATCTCCTATTTGAGCAATATTGGCCACCTTGGTTTGAACAATGGCTTCTTCCCAACCCTCTGATTTTATGGCTCCCTCACCAGTAATTGGATTTTCACTATGACGACCTACTTGGCTATCGCCACCAAACTCTGCATGTATAAAATGAGGGTATTTTTTCTTGTAGGTGTCTAACGCTTTTTTGTAGCTTTTATAACTTCCTGAATACCAACCAGACCATATTGAAGGAGAAAAAACATCAACGATTTTTGACCCCTCTTCATATTTTCGAAGAGTCGTATTTCGGCTAGGATCTAATTTATGGGCTATGTCATTAATTTCGGTTAAAAAGGAATTCATTTTTTCGGTATTGTCGCCACCCGAAAAATCAGGCAACCAACCCATTTCGTTCCCCATGGACCATAAGATAATAGAAGGATGATTGTAATTTTGGTTAATTATTTCAGTAAGCATATTCTTTGAATTGGTTTGCCAAACTTCATTACCAACTCCACCACGACACCATGGCAATTCGTCCCAAACCAATAAACCCAATTCGTCACAGGCTTTGTAAATCTCAGGATCTTGTGGATAATGGGCTAAACGCACAAAATTTGCACCCATATTCTTGATGGATACCATATCAACTCTATGTTGTTCATTAGACATGGCCGCTCCTACACCTGCTTGCTCTTCGTGCCTGTGTGTACCGCGAAGCAATAGTCTTTTTCCGTTAAGATAAAAAGGACCAAAATCTTTAAACTCAAACCAACGGAATCCAACTTTGTCATTCATTTTATCATAAGTCACCCCTTTTTCAAGAAGCGAAACGCTTACGGAGTATAAATTAGGTGTTTTAGTGTCCCATAATTCTGGATTTTTGATTGGATCAAATACTATCTTTGTTTCCTCTCCGGCAACCGCAACAGTCTTAGTAGCCACGACTTTCCCTTTTGGGTTTTTCAGCACCGCTTTTAAGGACAAATCACTGCCTGCTTTTATGTTTTTGACTGTCGTTAGCAAACTCAAAGAGGCGCTTTTGGCAGAAACTGCCGGTGTAGTGATTTTAAAATTATCGATATGGTTTTTTAACGTAGACTCCAACCATACGTCTCTTGTAATACCTCCATAAATAGTAAAATCGCTTTTTTGGGATGGGATTATTTCTATATTAAAACTATTGTCCACACGAACTAAAATTTCATTATCACCAGTGGTGATGAAATTTGTTATATCTATGGTAAAGCCAATATAGCCTCCTATATGTTCACCAGCTTCTTTGCCATTGACATACACATTTGTGGTCACATTAGATCCTTCAAAATATAAAGAATATAATTTATTTGTATCAATTTCGGAAAAATTAATGTTCTTTTTGTACCAACTAGCACTTCTTCTATATCCCGGATCCAGATCAGTGGCATCCTGGCTATTCCATGTGTGAGGCAAGTTTAACGTCACCCAATTGGTGGATTTATTTACCTCATTTAAGCTTTTTGTGGTACTATCTATATAAGACCAATTGCTATTTATATTTACTTTGGTTCTTTCGGTATTCCCAATAGTTTGGGCATTGGTAAAACCCAAATTGATTAATAAAAAGGTAAATGCTATATTTCTAAATAACTGCGTATTTCTCATAAAATTAAAGTGCTTTCTTTCTTAATAAGGTTTCTAAAAAATAGTAATCCCCGTAAACAATGGGTTGATCTATTTCGTCTTTCTTTGGCCAATTTCCCGTGCTGTGGTCCAATATAAAAGGACCATTTACAGATTCGTTTAGGATGTATTTTTCTGAACTTAAGGAGTTGATTACTTTATTTGAATAGTTCAAATAGGATTCATTTTTTGTGATGGCATACAATTCAATAAGAGCAGAAGCCATAATTGTAGCGGCCGAAACATCTCTGGGAGCGATAGGAATACCAGTGTCATTAAAATCCCAATAGGGAATTCCGTCTTCAGGCATATTTTTATGGTTGATAAAGTATTGTGCAGTGGCTTCGGCACGATTCAAATAAGCTTTGTCCTTTGTATAGCGGTAAGACATGGTAAAACCATATACTGCCCATGACTGACCCCTAGCCCAAGAAGAATCATCATTAAATCCTTGATAGGTTATTTTATTTTTCACTCTTCCAGCAATGGTATCATATACAAGAACATGATAACAACTATCGTCTTTTCTAAAATGATTTTTTAAGGTTGTATTGGCATGTTGAATTGCAATGTTTTTATATTTATTGTCACCTGACATTCTAGAGGCTTCAAAAAGTAATTCCAGATTCATCATGTTGTCCATAATGACAGGAAACTCCCAAATATCTTTATTAAAATCCCAAGACCGAATAGAACCGACTGTTTTATTGAATCGGGTGCAAAGTGTTTGCGCACTTTTAACTATAATTTCTTTGGATTTTTTGTTTTCTTCAACTTCTAGTCCTTTTCCGAAACTGCAAAAAACTTTAAATCCCATGTCATGGGTTTTGTTATTGAATTTTTCTTTTTCTATATATGTATTCCAAAGGATTGCTCGTTCTTTGTATTTATTATCCCCGGTAATAGTATACAATTGCCAAAGATTTCCAACAAAAAAACCACTAGTCCAATCTTTAGAAGGTACTTTTTTAATAATACCTGTTTTTAATTCCATACTTCTTGGGAAACCTATGGAATCTATCGGATATTCGAGAAGGGTTTGGTATCGCTTTTCGAGAAGATTAGTTACATTTGACTTGTTCGTTTGCTTTTTACAAATATTCAGGGATTCACAAGCTCCAAAAAGCAAGGTAACACCAAGGAAACTAATTAAATATTTGATTCGAGTCATATTTTTTTAAATAATGCAAATTTATTGTTGGGGAAAAACGCAATTGATTTTAAATTCATAAAGGATATAAAGCTAAAAATGAACAGCAATAATATTATATAAATCTGATTTTTTAGGCCTTTTAATTTTAGTCGTTTACTAAATATATTATTTCAATTTAATATAGTACTAACATAATAAAGATGAGTATTATCATCACTAAAAGAAATTGAAGTAGTATATATTTATGTATTTTCCTTTTCACTTTACAAAACTACATCCTACAATTAAACCAATAATTCAAAATAGGGTATGTAAAAATCCAAAATTGACTTATTTTAGTTGAAAAGTAATGGAATAGTAATTAATCCGTAGAATCTCCTGAAAATTTATTGGAATACTGAGATGGGGTTTCTCCATACTTCTTTTGGAAACATTTACTAAAATATTTAGGGTTATTAAACCCTACTTTATAACTAATTTGAGAGATGTTCATTTTATTTTGCTCCAACAATTGAGCGGCACGTTTCATTCTTATTTCCTGTATAAAGTCATTAGGCGTTAAGTTTGTCCATGCTTTTATTTTTGTAAATAACATGGTACGACTTACTCCCAGTTCTGCGCTAAAAAAAGGAATATCGAATTGTTCATTAGATATATTTTCTTCTACTACTTTAAAGGCTTTTTTTAGCAACTGTTCATCTAAGGATGAAAAGGAAAGATCATCAGGAGAGAATGCGTCTTGGCTTGAGAATTTTGCTTTTAATCGTTGAGTGGAATCTAATAAATTTTTAATTCTTAACTTAAATTCATTCAAATTAAAGGGCTTGCTAATATAATCATCGGCCCCATTTTCCAATCCTTCAATTTTATAAATCAAAGAAGTTCGTGAGGTGAGTAATATTACGGGTATGTGACTAGTTTTAATATTTTCTTTGATTTTTGCACAGAGTTCTGTCCCAACCATTTCAGGCATAACTACATCACTAACTATTAAATCAGGAATGTGTTCCAATGCTTTTTTAAGGCCTTTCTTTCCGTTTTCAGCTTCAATAATATTATAGTCTTTTTTGAGCAGGTTTTTCATAAAGGACCTTAAAACCTTATGATCTTCAACTAACAATATGGTGTACTTTTCATCCTGAAAAATCAAATCATTTAAATCTTCTTCGATTGTTTCCACAACATCCAATTGAGAAATGTATTGACTCACATCATCACTGATTTTAAAATCATTAATGATTTCTTCTGAAGAAAGATGTTCTCTTCCGAGCGGAAGTCTAACCGTAAAAACAACACCCCCATCGTTTTTATTAGCAACGTCTATTGTTCCTTTATGTAATAAAACTATGTTTTTAGCAATAGAAAGTCCAACACCAGAACCTTTATTATAGTCAACTTCCGAATTCTTATGCGCAGGGATTTCAAAAAATAATTCAAAAATATTATTTAAATTTTCTGCCGCAATTCCAATGCCAGAATCCTCAACTTCAATTAGAATATGTTTAGCCTCTTTTTTGATGTTAATTGAAATAAAACCGCCTTTTGGGGTATATCTAAAAGCGTTAGAAATTAAGTTATAAAATACGCGTTCTAATTTATTACGATCATAATACACCTTAATTTCATCATCTGACGCATTAAACGTAAAAGTATAACCGCCATCTTTTGCATATTCAGTAAAGGATAAAAAGATTTCTTGTAAGAATTTAACAATATTACCCTCAGCTGACTCCAAGACAAACTTGTTATTTTCGAATTTTCTGAAATCCATAAGTCTATTAATAAGACTTAAAAGATGATTGGCGCTATTCTCAATTACCAATAATTTCTTGTACATTTCATTAGTCCCATTATAATTGGAGAGTATCTGCTGCAAGGGTCCTAAAATTAAAGTTAGGGGCGTTCTAAATTCATGAGAAATATTGGTAAAAAACTCTAATTTAGCAAGGGTATTCCCCTTGTTTATTTCACTCTCTACTTGTTCTAATTCTAACTCTCGCTTAAGATTTTCTTTGGTTTTAATAATCCAAATCAAAGCGTAAAAGGCAAGTCCAAGGAGTATAAAATACAATAAAAATGCCCAAGCACTTCTCCAAGGAGCTGGTTTTACAATAATTTCTAACGTCGTTGGGGTTTTATTCCAAATACCATCATTATTAGCCCCTTTAACTTCAAAATGATACGTGCCAGGTTTTTGAATAACATAAGAAACCTCAGTATTTGTAGTGGTGGTCCAATTATTATCTAATCCGACTAATCGATAGCTGTATTGATTTGTTGATGGATTAATAAAATTGGGGGTCGAAAAATTTATAGTAAAATTAGCCTTGTCATAACTCAACTTTAATGACGTAGTATAAGCAATATTGTTTTCTAAAATGCTGTCCTCACTTTCAGGGGTTACAGACTCATTTTTAATCTTAAAATCAGTCAATATAACTTGAGGAGAATAGGTGTTTATGGCAATTTTATTAGAATCAAAATAGGTAACACCTAAAGGTCCTCCATAATAAAAATGGTGTGAATCTAGTTGTAAATTAGCATTATCGTTAAACTCATTGCTAACTAATCCATTTTTTTGATTATAAATGATTACAGAATTTCGGGAAGGATTGTATTTAACAATTCCATAATTAGTACTCAACCACAAATCATTTTTAGAGTCTTCTGAAATGGAATGAATAGAAGTTATTACCGAATTTCCGGAATTAATATTGATTTTTTTAAAGGCTTCACCATTAAACAAATACAATCCTTTAGCCTTGGTGCCTACCCATATCCTGTTTTTTCTATCCTGATATAATGAAAGTATATCGTCCCCAGAAAGCGCTTTTTTATCAAAGAAAAAATGATTGATGACGAACTTAGCCGCATCAATATTACTCAAGTTAATCCTATTAAGTCCGCTTTGGGTCCCTATCCAAATACAATCCTTTTTATCAATCAGAAGAGTCCTAATCCTATCGCTGGTTAAGAAATTATCTGAATAATTATCATTTCCAATAACTTGATACGTATTATTGGTAGTGTCATATTGAATTAAACCTTTACCAAATGTTCCTAACCAAATTATATCATTCTTCCTACCTTTTTTAATTACATATACTCCAGACTGCTTGAGTAGTTTTCGTAGATCTGGGGAAATATTATCAGTAATAAACCTTTTGGATTTTGTGTCATACACTACTAAACCTTCAGAAAGAGTACCAATCCATAAAATGCCATTATCCGAAATATACATTGATTTAATATTATTCCTGGATGATTCACTAGTATTATTGGCATAAAGATAACTAGTAGTTTGAGTACTGCTGTTCAGAATTGTTATCCCTCCCCCTTCTGTGCCGAAATAAATATTTTTATTTTTGTCAGCAACTATTGAACTTACAACATTAAAACTTAAGGCTTTTTTTCCTGAATTTTGACTCAAATTTGTAAAATTGACATTCGAGACATCCCAAATATTTATTCCATTATAATAAGTCCCTATCCAAACCGACCCCTTTCTATCCGTAAAAACAGCCTTTATTTTACCCGTGCTAGTTGCTTTATCCGGATTATTATAGACTTTCTGTATCGTTCCGTTAGGTTGAATTACACTAACTCCGTTATAAGCTCCTACCCACAAAACGCCTTTATGATCTATATCTATTGACCTAACATCTACATCAATTCCATTTTGTTTTCCATTTGCCAAAAGAGAAAGTAGCTTTTTGCTGGAAACGTGGTATTTGTAAATTCCACCGGTTTTAGTACCAATCCATAAATTACCGGCGGCATCCTCTTTAATACTTTGAACCAAAAGACTTTCTCCTTTTTCTGGATCATTAAAGTGTTGAAATGAAAACACTCCATTTTTTCTACTAATTAATTTGCACAAGCCTTTGGCTGTTCCAATCCAGATATCTCCTCTTTTGGTTTCTAAAATACTTAAAACAAAATTATTGGGTAAACTCAATCTGTTTCTGCTATAATGCAAAAGAGTAGTGAATTTTTTTGTAGTTTTATTATAAATACTCAATCCTCTAGAGGTTCCAATCCAAATCTCATTTTTTATATCCTTTATTGACCATACTGTATTGTTGCATAATGAATTCTCTTTTGAAGCATGAAAATATTGCCTAAAAGCATTTTTGAGAGGATTGTAACAATTAAGTCCATTATAAGTTCCTACCCAAATATTCCCGGATTTATCGGTTTCTACAGACAGAATATCATTATTGCTTATAGACGTTTTGTCCCTTGGGTTGTTTCGGTAAACAGTGAATCTAGTGCCATCATATTTGTTAAGACCGTCCCTGGTACCAAACCACATTTGTCCAATTGCGTCCTGATGAATTGCAATTACGGAACTTTGTGACAGCCCGTCAACAGTCGACAAATTATTCAAGCGGTACTTATTGGTTTGGGAATAAAGACCAAACGTCATGAGCAAAACGGAAAGAAAAAAAAATGTAGATTTCATAGTATTACTTCATCACAGTTTTATTTGAAAGTAAATGATCTTGGTTATAACCAAGACAAGGGCAAAGATACAAAAACCGTTTTCGCAACAGTACCCCATAAATATAATTGATTGTTACTTTAAGAATTGATGTAATCGTTTTTTAAGTTGATAATCATATAACGAAGTAGCTACAGAAACAGGTTGATTTACAGACTCTATATAAGCATCCGGACCATATTCTATTTTGAAATTATGATTTCCATGCACACCAATTAATCTAGCAAAAGGACCATCATCCATGCCGTTTAGCATTATTGGTTTTGAAGTGTCGAATTTTCCCATAACATCTACATCAATATTCCAAAAAGTGGTAAAGGCTCCATGTGATGGCCTCCAATAATCAGCGCCCCCTGCCAAAAATAAGGGATAACTATTATCGGCTTTTGGCGTAACGTGCACTTTTACATTATCAAATAAATTTTGATGATTGGCACCCGCATGCTGGTCTAAATTGGCATTGGCAAAAATTTCACAGTTTTGGTACACATCTTTTGTTGAAAAAGTATTAAAACTTAAAGGGTGAACCGCTTTATTGTATATTTTAAGATTTTTCACCAATACATTATGAACCCCTCCCATCGCAACGGTATAATGTGCCATATTATTTCCATCAGTAACAATATCTTCAATAGTTACATTGGCAATTTCTTCGGTTAAAACTCCACTTTCAGCATTATGAATCACTACATCACGAACCCAACTGTTAAAAATTCTGGTTAAAAAAATGGCGTTATACCCTTGTTCGACATGGTGAGCAACCCTAGGCGAATCAGGAAAAGCAAATCGAAGGTGTTCAATACCCACTTCCGACAAATGTTTCCATTCAACTAATTGTGCTTGAAAATTCGGTTTTATTTCCAATAATAAAGGGGTTTTGATAGTAACCTTGTTTTTGGAAATTTTTACAATCTCCACTTGTTGCCTTACGATAGGTAAAGTTGAAAATTTCCAATGGTGAGAACCTGGTTTTACCTTGGCATTATTATATAAAGTTTTGATGATTTCTCCATTTTCGCCTTCTTTATTAAATAACTGCAATTCGATAACATCTCCAACTTTAAGATCGGCAACTTCTGAAACGGTAAACGTATTTGTACCTCTTTTACCAGTTAAAACTTTTGCTAATACATTTAATTTTGGGTCATATTTTTCTAGGTAAGATTTTACTCTTTCATTGGGAACTTGTGTCCAAATAAAACCTCCAGACCAAGCATATTGAGAAAAAGGCAAGTCGAGGTTATTTTCCTTTTCCCGTTGGCGCTTGTCAAAAGTAGTGAGGTATTCTCTCAATTCCTTTAACGATTCTGGCGCTTTTAAATACATCATCGGTCTTGGACAAAAAATTTCAGTACCATTTTCTCCTGAACCCGCACCTCTAAGAACAAAATTGCTGCGTTCAATATATAAAATATCACTCAGAATAAGTCGTCCAGCAGGCAATTGCAATACCACGTCCCCTTTCAATGAACTTGCCATTTTAATTGCTTTTAGCAACGATTTTGAATCATCTAAATCGTCATTTGCAATAACCCCATAATCTGTAGCATTGATGATTTGCTCTGTCTTTATCGGAAGCTGTACTTCCCCAAAATGATAGCCCGCATAGCTATAGTCAGGCAGGTAGTTTAGTGTTGCAATTTTTTTATCGGTAATTATCTTAGGTAATTCTTGTGAAAATGAGCTAATTGAAAAAAATAAAATTGAAACAAATGCAATGTGTTTTATAAGACTCTTTTTGATGCTAATTTTGTTTTTATTGGTTAGTGTCATATTTTTTTAAATATTTATGTTTTTATTTTATTCATTGCACTATTTAGATGATTCTTAAATAAAACAACCCCGAAGCAGAACTTCGGGGCTGCACCTAATAAAAAAAATCTAAAAAAAATCTAAAAAAAATCTAAAAAAATTATTATAAAATTACAAATCTGTAATCGGACTATATTTAGGCACTAATAATTTCATTATGGACCAAGCTATAAGGTACGCTACAGCACAAAGAACAAACATGATAGTATACCCCGTTTGTATGTGACCCAAAGCATCATAGTAGTCAAATAAATACCCTCCTAATTTAGAAACCAATACACCACCTAAACCGCCAGCCATTCCTCCGATTCCAATTATGGAACCAATCGCTTTTTTAGGAAACATATCAGAAACTGTAGTGAAAATATTAGCAGACCAAGCTTGATGGGCTGATGCCCCTACTCCAATTAATAAAACAGGCATCCAAAAACTGATATAACCAAGAGGTTGTGCCAACAATACCACTAAAGGAAATAATGCGATAACAAGCATGGCTTTCATTCTTCCTTCATAAGGATTGTGCCCCTTATTGATGAAATACATTGGGAACCAACCCCCACCAATACTTCCAACCATTGTCATACTATATAATACGGCCAATGGTAGTACAATATCCGTTCCTTTCATCTCAAATTGAGCTTCAAGGTATTTTGGTAACCAAAACAAAAAGAACCACCAAATCCCATCGGTCATGAATTTTCCAAATACAAAAGCCCAGGTTTGTTTATAGCCCAATAACTTGAACCAAGCTACCTTTTCTTCTTTTGGTGTTTCAGTGCTTTCAGCTACAATAATTTCATCGTCATGAATGTAATCATATTCCGCTTTTGACAATCTATTTTGTTTAGATGGAATTTCATAAAAAATAAACCATGCAATCACCCAAAGAAAACCAATGGCTCCTACAAGTATAAAAGCAAATTCCCAACCATAATATTCAGCAATTAAAGGAACGGTTAAGGGCGCTAAAATGGCTCCAACATTGGATCCAGAGTTAAAAATTCCCGTTGCTAAAGAACGCTCTTTTTTGGGAAAATATTCGGCCACAGCTTTTATGGCTGCCGGGAAGTTTCCAGATTCCCCAAATCCCAAAACAGCACGAGACAACATAAACCCTGCAATAGAAATAGGGACTGCCCCTACTCCAATCCAAACCATAAAGGTAGAGAATGCTGTACCAACAGGTAAAGAATAAGCATGCATAATTGCCCCTAAAGACCAAACGACAATGGCAAGAACATACCCTTTTTTGGTACCTAATTTATCAATGATTCTTCCTGCAAAAAGCATAGAAATGGCATATATAAACTGAAATACTGCGGTGATATTAGCATAATCACTATTGGTCCATCCAAATTCTTCCGATAAACTCGGTGCCAAAAGACTAAGCACTTGTCTATCCAAATAATTTACGGTGGTTGCGAAAAAAAGTAAACCGCAGATGGTCCAGCGGTAATTTCCAATTGATTGATTTGTTTTGTTCATGGGTTGGTTTTAAGGTTAGATCAATTTTGAATTTAAACGAATTATTTGTCCATTTAAATTCGGGTTAAATTTATAGTTTATTAATGTCAAAGTAGGCTTTTGCGTTTTTATAGCAAATGGCTTCTACCATAGTTCCAATAAGTTTCATATTATTTGGTAATTCTCCTTTTTGAATTTCTTCTCCTAGAACATTGCACAAGATACGTCTAAAATACTCGTGTCGTGGAAAGGAAAGGAAACTTCTTGAATCTGTTACCATTCCAACAAATCGGCTCAATAAACCAAAGTTGGAAAGTACATTTAATTGTTTTTCCATTCCATCTTTTTGGTCCAAAAACCACCAAGCTGCTCCATATTGCATCTTTCCAGCAACGATACCATCGTTAAAATTAGCCGCCATCGAAGCAAACATTTCGCTGTCACGGGGATTTAAATTATAGACAATAGTATTGGTTAATCCATTGCATTGGCTCAGTCTTCCAAAAAATTTACTCATATTGTCAGCCATGTTCAAATCGCCAAGAGAATCAAATCCTTGATCAGGACCAATATCCTGTAGCATTTTAGCATTGTTATTTCTTATGGCTCCAACATGAAATTGCTGTGCCCAAGATTTTTTCTTATTCATCAATGCCAATTCAAATAGGACAGCAGATTTGTACTTACTAATCTCCAAAACAGAAACTAATTCGCCTTTCATCGCTTTAGCAAAAATGATATTTACTTCACTTTCAGTATAATCCTCTCCATAGAAATTTGCATGTCCGTGATCAGAAATTCGACAACCCATTTCATGGAAAAAATCATGACGTTCTTGAAGTGCTTTTATTAAATTTGAAAAATCCGTAACGGGATAGCCAACTGTTTTTTCTAATTTCAGAATCCAATCTATAAAAGCTTGTCCTTTCTCCATTTCGGATGCTTTATCTGGACGGAAGGAAGGCAAAACTCTAATTTCAAATTTGTCGTCTTGCAATTGTTTGTGGTAGCGCAAATCATCTGTTGGATCATCTGTAGTTCCTACCACTGCAACATTCATTTTGCGTAACAAATTCTTAACACTATATTCTGGTTTTTTCAATAATTCGGAACATTGGTTGTAAATGGATTCGGCAGAATCTGAATTCAATAAAGTTGTTATTCCAAAATAGTTTTTCAACTCCAAATGAGTCCAATGGTACAAAGGATTTCTTAAAGTATAAGGAACCGTATCTGCCCATTTGATAAATTTTTCATAATCGCTTGCGTCTCCTGTAATGAATTTTTCATCCACACCATTGGCACGCATGGCTCTGTATTTATAATGATCCCCATCAATCCAAATCTGGGCCAAATTATCAAACTGGCGGTCTTCGGCTATGTCTTTTGGAGACAAATGACAGTGGTAATCAAAAATAGGTTGCGCTTTTGCAAAATCGTGGTACAGCATTCTTGCCGCTTCACTATGTAGCAGAAAATCATCCGTAATAAATATTTTATCCGACATAAATTAGTTTTAAAAAAGACTTTTTTCAATTCCCATTTCCAAACCACGCAACTCCGCAAGACCTCTTAAACGTCCAATTCCGGAATAACCTGGATTGGTTTTTTTATTCAAATCGTCTAGCATTTGATGCCCATGATCTGGTCGCATTGGAATGATTCTTTTGGTTTCTTTTTGTTTTTTTAGTATCGATTTTACTACTTCGTACATATCTACATCGCCTTCTAAATGATTGGCTTCATAGAAATTTCCTTCTGCATCACGTTGGGTACTTCTTAAATGAATAAAATTCATTTTTTCCCCGTGACGATCTACAATTCCGGGCAAATCATTATCAGCAATAACGCCGTAAGAACCCGTACACATGGTAAATCCGTTTGAAGGTGAATCAATTGCATTTAACAATTGAATCAAATCAGCTTCGGTACTTACCACTCTAGGCAAACCTAAAATTGGATAAGGAGGATCATCAGGGTGAATCGCCATTAAAACGCCTGCACTTTCGGCAACAGGAATAATTTCACGTAAGAAATAATATAAATTTTCTTTCAATCTATTGGCATCAATACCATCATATCCTTGAAGTACCTTTAAGAAATCTTCCACAGTATACGATTCCTCAGCCCCTGGCAAACCGGCAATAATATTTTGTTGCAATTTTACTTTTTCAGCATCGGTTAACTTTTCAAAAGTGGCTTTTGCTTTTGCTTTTTGCGCTTCTGAATAAGTATTTTCTGCTCCTGGTCTATTTAAAATAAACAACTCAAAAGCAGCGAATTCATTGATATCAAAACGCAAGGCTTTAGAACCGTCTGGCATTTCATAAGACAAATCCGTTCTAGACCAGTCTAAAACAGGCATGAAATTATAACAAACAATATTAATCCCACAAGTCGCCAAGTTTTTTATACTTTGCTTGTAGTTTTCTATGTATTTCAAATAATCGCCCGATTGTTTTTTGATGTCCTCGTGCACTGGAATACTTTCTACAACAGAAAAAGTTAATCCCGCCGCTTCCACTTCATTTTTTCTTTTCATGATTTCATCCACTTCCCACACCTGACCATTTTTAATATGGTGTAATGCAGTAACAATTCCAGTTGCACCTGCTTGTCTAGCGTCAGATAATTTTACTGGGTCATTTGGCCCGTACCATCTCCATGTTTGTTCCATAACTTTATGTATATACTATTAAATACTATTTTTTAAACTCCGCTAAACGCACTAAAACCTCCATCAATAGGAATAACCACACCTGTCACAAAAGAAGATGCGTCATCGCATAAATAAAGCGTGGTGCTGATTAAATCCTCCGGTTCTCCAAATCTTCCCATAGGGGTTTGTCCAATAATGGTATTTCCTCTTGCTGTCAATTCACCGTTTTCAGTGGTCAATAAAGCACGGTTTTGGTCAGTTAAGAAAAATCCAGGAGCCAAGGCGTTGACACGAATCCCCACTTTTGAAAAATGTACCGCCAGCCATTGCGTAAAATTAGATACTGCAGCTTTTGCACCACTGTATGCCGGTATTTTTGTTAAAGGTGTAAAAGCATTCATCGAAGAAATATTCAAAATGCTGCAACCTTTTTTGCCAATCATGTCTTTTGAAAAAACTTGCGTCGGCAATAAAGTTCCGATAAAGTTTAAATTGAAAACGAACTTAATCCCTTCGGCATCCAAATCAAAAAAAGTTTTGAAACCTTCGGTTGTATTTAGCAAGTCCTCCTCCAATAGAAATGGATTGGATGTGGTCCCTAAAGGATGGTTTCCTCCAGCACCGTTTATCAAAATATCGCAACTTCCCAATTTTTCATTAACTTCTTTTTTGGCTACTTCCAATGATTCCTTTTCTAATACATTTGCCGCAACGCCAATTGCTTTTCCTCCGGCTGCGTTAATTTCGTTAGCCATTTGATCTGCAGCTTCTTTTTTTAAGTCCAAAACTGCTATTTGGTAGCCTTGTTTAGCCAATGCTTTTGCCAATGTACCACACAAAACACCTCCTGCACCTGTTATAACTACTGTTTTCATCTGTAAATTTATTTGTTTTTTAATGGAAGATGGAACGCCTATAATCATGTTCCTATATGTTGGAATAACTTCCGTCATAGGCGTTTCATCTCTTAATTTTTTATGGAATGTATTAAACTTAAAACCGCTTTCGTTTCTGATTCAATTGTTGCGTAATCTTTGTCCGCCATCAATTGTTTACTAATCAATTTGCTTCCCATTCCAACTGCCGAAACGCCGGCTTTAAACCAGCCTCCAATATTTTCTTTGGTGGTATCTACACCGCCTGTTGGCATGAACAATAATTTTGGAAAAAGGTCTTTGATACCACTTAAAAAATCGGGTCCTAGCATGTTGCCAGGGAAAAGTTTAATGAAGTGAATCCCAGCATTTTCGGCTGCAATGATTTCTGTTGGCGTCATACAGCCTGGGCTATATAAAACTCCTTTGCTTTTTAGAAACGCCCCTACTTCTGGAACAAAACCTGGACTGATGAAAAAATCAGCACCTACTTTATAAAAGTCTTCGGCTTGTTGCAAGTTTTTGATGGTTCCGATACCCAATAATAGATCTGGCATTTCGGCATTTCTCACTTCCACCATTTTAGTGAAATTGGACAAAGCTGTTTCGCCACGACTGGTATATTCAACGGCTTTAATTCCAGCTCTGTAAATTGCTCTTAATACTTCTATTGTTACATTTTCATCAGCGTTGAAGTACAAAGGAAGCATTCCTTGTTGTACGATAGCATCTGATACTTTTTGAATCTTGCTCATTATTTATATTTTAACTTTTATTACTACTTTTTTTATTTCGCCATCACCAATCATAGGTGCATGAACATCTTCTGGAAAAAACACCGCAAATTGACCGTCAGTTAATTGAAAGGACATATCGGGTGCATCGCTAAAAAAACGTACGTCTTTATCAGGATTGTAGTCCCCGTTTGGTGTAACGCATTTTTCTCTTGGTTTCCACGCTATAGTTTCTAAACCTTTCACACAAAGTTGAATGTCAATATTTTTATCATGACACTCAAACTTGGCCAGACTTGCTTCTGCAGTCTTTCCCATATCTGTGTTGACAATTACCTTTAAACCTTCAGGAGTTTCATAAATTCCATCGGCAAGAGTTGCAACATTATTTTGATTGATATAGTCAAATGCTTTTGCAAAGGATGGATGCAAACTGAAATATTTTGACGCGTTGGTTAATGTATCTATTATCATAGTTTCTTAATTATCGTGCAACTCTACCAGAAGCATCGCCTCCCATTAGTTTATTAACCTCATCTACAGTAACTAAATTGGCATCGCCTTTAATTGTGTGTTTTAAACATGATGCGGCAACTGCAAAATCCAATGCGTTTTGATCGTTATCTGGATACGTTAATAATCCGTATATTAAACCTCCCATAAAGGAATCTCCACCACCTACTCTATCCACGATATCTGTAATTTGATATTGACGTGTTTGTAGCATTTCTTTTCCATCATATAAAACGCCTGCCCAGGTGTTGTGAGATGCAGAAATTGAACCTCTTAGAGTAGTAATTACTTTTTTAGCTCTGGGGAACTTTTCCATCATTTGTTGGCAAACAGATAAGAAAGCTTCTGCTTTTACATCGTGTCCATGAGTTTGAACTGCTGCTCCTGCTGGTTTGATACCAAAGTGCATTTCGGCATCTTCTTCATTTCCTAAAATCACATCACAATACGAGGTTAACTCGGTCATGATAGCCTCACGGTCTCCACCGTATTTCCAAAGTTTAGCGCGGTAATTCAAATCGGTTGAAATAGTAACTCCTAATTTGCTAGCTACTTTTACCGCTTCTAAACAAGCATCGGCAGAACTTTGTGAGATTGCTGGCGTAATTCCAGTCCAGTGAAACCACTCTACTCCTTGAAAAACTTCTTCCCAATTCACCATTCCTGTTTGGATATCCGACATCGAAGAATGAGATCTATCATAAACTACTTTACTTCCTCTTGATACGGCTCCAGTTTCTAAAAAGTAAATCCCTAAACGGTCTCCACCCCAAACAATTTTATCGACACCAACACCTCTTTTACGCATTTCCATCATGGCGCATTCTCCAATATCATTTTTTGGTAAACGGGTTACAAAATCAACTGAAATTCCATAATTGGCTAGCGAAACAGCTACATTAGATTCTCCTCCTCCATATACAACATCAAAATTGTCTGCTTGTGAAAATCTTAAAAATCCTTGTGGTGCTAACCTTAACATGATCTCACCAAATGTTACTACTTTTTTTGACATTTTTTTTAATTTTTATTAGTGTTTATTTAATTAGTAAAATATTTTTTATTTATCTCGACACTCTTCCTCCGCCTGAACCACTCATAAGGGCAGTTATTTCATTTACAGTAGCTAGATTAATATCTCCAGAAATGGAGTGTTTTAAACAAGTGGCTGCAACGGCAAATTCTAAGGCTGTTTGATAATCCTTTGGCCAAGTAATTAATCCATATATGATTCCGGCCATAAAAGCATCTCCGGCACCTATTCGGTCTATAATATGCGAAACATTGTATTTTTGAGAATGCAATAATTCTTTGCCGTTCCAAAAAGAAGCACTTATGCCATTTGAAGAGGCATTGGCATGAATTCTTTGTGTGGTTACTATGTTTTTTAGTTTTGGAAATGCTTTCATCCAATTGGCAAAAACTTCTTCCTCGGCACCATTTTCATTCACTTCAATTCCCAATACTTTCTCAGAATCATCAACGCCACCCAATAACAAATCGCACTGTTTAACCAAATCAGGCATTATTTCATTGGCATTTTTTCCATATTTCCATAACGTAGGTCGATAATTCAAATCTGCCGAAATCATCAATCCCATTCTAGAAGCAACTAGTAATGCTTCTTCGCATAATTCAGCCAAGTCAAGCGAAAGCGAAGGAGTTATTCCTGACCAATGAAACCAATCGGCATCTTTGAAAATTGCTTCCCAATCAATCATTCCTTTTTTTAAATTAGAAAAGGAAGAATCTTCTCGGTCATAGACTACTTTTCCCGGTCGTTCCGAAGCACCCTGCTCAAAATAATAAATACCTAGTCTTTTACCTTGAATCAAAGCAATAGGATCTACCCCGAAGGAGCGCAACATACTTAAAGAAGATTCTCCAAGTTCGTTTGAGGGAACCGAAGTGATAAATGTAACAGGAATTCCAAATTTTGAAAGCGAAGCCGCAACATTAGCTTCTGCGCAACCATAATATAAGTCAAATGACGTAGCTTGAGTGAGCCTTAAATGACTCGGAGGCGAGAGCCTGAGCAGTATTTCTCCAAAAGTTACGATTTTTTTTGACATATTCTTCCGTTTTCGTGTCCGCACACGTGGAGTGCAAATATAAAAAAAAACTGAAGTTAAACAAGATATTGCAAAAAAAATATAAATTTACGGCTTATTAAAAAAAACTGAGATATCATTACAATTAAAAAAATAGCGCAAATGGCCAATGTTTCTGTTGGCACCGTAGACCGAATCATTCACAATCGTGGACAAGTCACTTTGGAAAATATAGAAATCGTAAATGCTATTATTAAAAAATATGGATACAAAAGGAATATTTACGCCAGTAATTTAGCCTTAAATAAAAAATTCAGGATTGCTGTTTTTCTTCCAAAAAATGAAGGTCTGGAATATTGGCTAGCACCCCTAAACGGGATTGCTAAAGCCGCTGAAGAATTTGGAAAATTTGGAGTCCTTATCGACTACTATTTTTACACATACGACACTGACTCGTTTAAAAAAATAGCAGACAAGGTTTTAAAACTGGATTATGAAGGATTGTTATTCGCCCCTGTTTTTTATGAAGAATCGGTGGCCTTTTTAACCGAATGCAAGAAAAAAAACATCCCAATCGTTATGATTGATTCTAATATTCAGGAAATTGAAGGAGTTGCTTATATCGGTCAAGATGCCTATCAAAGTGGCTATCTCGCGGGCAAACTAATTAGTTACGGTATTAAAAGTGAAAGTAATATCCTGATTTTGAAAATTACCCGGGACAGGGAACGCACCTCTAAAACCACTGTTTATTTGCAACGAATTCAGGGATTCTATTCTTATTTTAAAGAAAATGATTTTCTTCCTGTCTTTAATTTTACCGAAATCAGCACACACGACACTTCCAAAAATCATTTAACGGTCAAAATGTTTTTGGCCATTGATTGTGTCTTTGTGCCGAATTCAAGAGTTCATATCGTAGCGAAATTCATCAAGGAGAATAACCTCCAAGGGATTCGCATTGTGGGTTATGATTTATTGAAACAAAATTTAGATTATCTCAACGATGGGATTATAGACTTTTTAATTCATCAAAAACCAGAAGAACAAGGTTATTTAGGCATTAGCCATCTTTATAAAAAACTAGTACTGAAAGAGGAGGCCGAAAGCATTACCTATATGCCCTTGGAGATTTTGGTAAAGGAAAATTATAGCTACAGCCAGCAAAGCAAGTTATAAAAAATATTTTTTTTGCTTAAAATATGTTAAACCTGCCAAGAATTATTAAGCCATAACAGTAGTAAAATAACTGAAACATATACCCACGTAAGCACAAAAGACTAAAAAAATGAAAAAATTTATGCTTGATATCCAATTAGAAGGATTGGACAACGAAAGAAGAATGAAACTACTCCCAAGAGAACAGGAAGTTGTAAAAGAGTTGGAACAAAATGGGACTATTGTAGATACCTTTATTAAACTTGATATGTCTGGGATTTTTATGGTAATGATGGCGACTGATTCTGAGGATGTGCATTCAAAACTTTCAACTTTGCCATATTATCCATATATGAAAATTGAAATTATTCCTGTGAGGGTGGTTAACAGCATTAATCAATAACACTAACTATAAAAGCGACTTAACATCCGTTTTTTGAATAAAAAAACCGAACACCAAGCCGCAAAACGTTAAGAAAAGTGTGTAAGACTATTTGTCCTTATTAAGAAATTTAAAACTATTATTTCAATAGCTCCCCTATTTTCATCGCGCATTGTTCCCCATCAATAGCAGCTGAAATGATACCACCGGCATAACCTGCACCTTCCCCACAAGGGTACAAGCCTTTTATTTGAACATGTTCTAAGGTTACTGGATTTCTAGGGATTCGAACGGGCGAAGAAGTTCGTGATTCTGGAGCATGAAGTACAGCCTCATTCGTCAAAAAACCACGCATCGATTTTCCAAATTCCAGGAAACCTTCCCGCAATATTTGGGTAAGAAATCCAGGGAAAACCTGACCCATTTCTACCGATGTAGTCCCAGGAACATAGGACGTTTTTGGGATATTTTCGGATATTTTATTTTGGGTAAAATCGACCATTTTTTGGGCAGGCACTTTTTGGATCTCTCCCGCCAAATGCCATGCTTTTTGTTCGATACTTTTTTGGAATTCCATACCTGCCAAGGCACCAAATTTAGCAAACGGCGCAAAATCTTCCAACTTTAATTCAACCACAATCCCAGAATTAGCGGTAGCCTGATCTCGTTTGGAAGGCGACCAGCCGTTGGTCACCACCTCTCCGGGACTTGTCGCACAGGGTGCAATCACCCCACCGGGACACATACAAAAAGAATACATCCCCCTTCCTCCTACTTGCTTTACAATAGAATAGGGAGATGGTGGCAAATGTTCCCCCCGATAATCACAACTGTACTGAATGCTATCAATTAAGGATTGCGGGTGTTCGGCTCGAACGCCTAAGGCAAAAGCTTTGGCCTCGATGAAAATTTGTTTTCTGTCGAGTAATTCAAAAATATCTCGGGCAGAATGTCCCGTGGCCAAAATTATTTTGTTAGCCAGAATAGTATCCCCTTTTTGGGTAACCACCCCTTGCACTTCATTGTTTTTGATAATAATATCAGTCAAACGGGTTTCGAAAAGAACTTGACCTCCCATTTCGATAATTTTTTCCCGAATATCCTGGATAATTTGGGGAAGTTTATTCGTGCCAATATGTGGATGTGCTTCAACCAAAATATCTGGCGACGCACCATAAGCGACGAACAATTCCAAGATTCGGGTTACATCACCCCGCTTTTTAGAACGGGTATATAATTTTCCGTCCGAATAGGTTCCCGCTCCACCTTCGCCAAAACAATAATTGGAATCTTCATCGACAATATGATCGACGTTGATGGCTTTCAAATCCCGACGGCGACCCCGAACATCTTTTCCACGTTCGATTACTATTGGCTTCAAACCCAATTCTATTAATTGCAAGGCCGCAAATAATCCCGCAGGTCCCGCGCCAACAACAATTACTTCTTGCGAATTGTAGACATTTCTGTATGCTGGAAGCTCGATTTTAGTTGACTGAAAAGGTTCTCCAAGCAAATAAATAAACACCTTCAAATTAAATTTTACGGCTTTTTGGCGCGCATCAATCGAGCGTTTTAAGATGGAAATATGCTTGATTTCTTTAGCATCCACCTGAATTAGTTTGGCAATGTGTTGTTTGAGCAACAATTCGTTTGTGGCAGTTTCTGGTGTGACTTGTAAGAGTAATTCTTGTGGCATTGTTGGGGTAAAATTTTATGGAAATAATTTATAAATATCTTCCCGTTTGACAAATCTAACAAGTTCTATAACTTCTCCATCGAAATAAAATCCTAATCTATATTTCCCAATCCTTATCCTATAAGCTTCTGAATGACCTCTAATTTTTTTAATATTTGAAACATTTTGAATACTTTCAGAATTCTCGAGTGATCCGATAGCTTCAACAATATCTTTCTTTAAAGTCGAATCTTTTATTTTTAACAAATCTTTAAAAAATAATTTCCCGGATTCAACTCTCACGATTGTAATATTTTCATGATTTCTTCTCTTGAAACAAATTCTGTTCTATCAGCTTCCTGCATCAATATCATTAAGCCAATATCCTCTTTTTCTTCATCGGATAAATTATTGAATTGACTGGTCTGCTTATTTTTAACATAAGCTTGCACGGCATTTTCTATCAATCCTTTAACACTTATTTTTTCAAATATTGAAATGACTTTCAATTTGGTTAAAGTGGTTTCGTCAATGTCTATTAATTTTCTCATTGGAAATATTTTTACACAAATATATATTATATATATAATATATACAATACCAAAATAAACTTTGTAAATTTGTTGTTTAAAATTTTAACATTAAACACTAATGCCACAAGAAACTAGCGCTAACGAACTACCTAAGCAAATAAAACTAATATGGGATTTTAGAGGAGCCGCATCGGCAAAGACCGCCGAACATCATGAAATTCATTTAAAAGAATATATAGACGCTGGGAAATTATCGCCAAATATCACTGGGTTTGAAACTTATGGCGAAATGCACGCTATTGCTTTTATGGTTGTTACCGATAAAACCATGATTGAAGTTCGTGATGCTTTGAAACCACATAGAGGGGAAGTTTTTGAATCAACAATTGATAAAGAATAACTATCAATTGTAATTTATCATTGTTAATTAATTCGCCACTTCACTGATAAATTTAATTCGCATCAATCGCAATTCATCAATGTCATAATCCCCGTCAAATTCTTTGAGTGCTTTTTCTATATTATCCGAATCGGATTCCATAAAATAGTCATAAATTTCTTCTTGCTGCTCATCGTCTAGCATTTCATCAATCCAATACTTGATATTCAATTTGGTTCCAGAATTGACGATTTGTTCCATTTCGGTAATCAAGGCGTCCATAAGCAACCCTTTTGCAGAGGCAATATCATCGAGTGGCAACTTCCTGTCTACATTTTGAATGATGTATAATTTATTTATAGAATTAGCTCCAGTAGATTTTACTACCAAATCCTCGGGACGTAAAATATCATTTTCCTCAACATATTGCTGAATCAATTCTATAAATTCTTTGCCGTATTTTTTTGCTTTTCCTTCACCAACTCCGTGCGAGTTAATCAACTCGTCCATCTTAATGGGATATTTTAAAGCCATATCTTCAAGTGAAGGATCTTGGAAAACCACAAAAGGAGGAACGCCCAACCGCTTTGCTGTTTTTTTACGCAAGTCACGTAGCATTCCCATCAAAACCTCATCAGCAACCCCTACCGACTTTGCCGCGATTACAATGGCTAAATCCTCGGTTTGATTGTACTCATGATCTTCTGACATCAGAAATGAATGGGGTTTTTTAATGAAATTCAATCCTTTAGTAGTGATTTTTACCACACCATAGGTTTCTATGTCTTTAGAGAGCATTCCTTCTACGAGTACTTGACGGAGTAAAGCCATCCAATATTTATCATCATGATCAACACCGCAACCAAAAAAAGATTGACTATCGGTTCTATGCGCTTTTATAACCGCATTTACACGACCTATAAGGGTAAAAATAACTTCTTTAGATTTGTATAAATGTTTAGTATCACGAACTACCTCCAGCAATTTAACGACTTGCTCTTTTGCTTCTACTTTTGCTTTTGGATTGCGAATATTATCATCCATATCGGCGCCTTCTCCCGTTTCACTGTCAAATTCCTCTCCAAAATAATGCAACAGAAATTTCCTTCTTGAGATGGACGTTTCGGCATAAGCCACCACTTCCTGTAATAAGGCAAAACCTATTTCCTGCTCGGCAACAGGCTTGCCGGACAAGAATTTTTCCAATTTTTCTACATCTTTATAGGAATAATAAGCCAAGCAATGTCCTTCCCCTCCATCACGACCTGCACGGCCTGTTTCTTGGTAATAACTTTCCAATGATTTAGGAATATCGTGATGAATAACAAAACGAACATCTGGTTTGTCAATGCCCATCCCAAAGGCTATAGTTGCTACAACAACATCTACATCTTCCATAAGGAACATGTCTTGATGTTTGGCCCGTGTTTTGGCATCCAATCCGGCATGATATGGTACGGCACTGATTCCGTTTACTTGCAGAACTTCGGCAATAGCTTCTACTTTTTTGCGACTCAAGCAATAAATAATACCTGACTTGCCTTTATGTTGTTTGATAAAACGAATAATATCCGATTCAATATTTTTGGTTTTGGTACGTACTTCGTAATACAAATTAGGTCTATTGAACGATGCTTTGTAAGTTGTAGCATAAGACATATCAAGGTTTTTCAGGATATCTTCCTGTACTTTTGGCGTTGCTGTAGCCGTAAGCCCAATTATAGGAACATCGCCTAATTGCTTGATAATATGTTTTAAATTTCTATACTCTGGTCTAAAATCGTGTCCCCATTCTGAGATACAATGGGCTTCATCGATGGCAACAAAAGAAATCGGCACGGTTTGAAGAAAATTAACATACTCTTCCTTGGTCAAGGATTCCGGAGCAACGTACAATAGTTTTGTCAAACCAGAAGTAATGTCTTTTTTGACTTGAGTGATTTCGGTTTTGGTAAGCGAGGAATTCAACACATGAGCAATACCATTTTCTGAAGACAAACTTCTAATAGCATCTACTTGATTTTTCATTAAAGCAATTAAGGGCGAAACAACTATAGCTGTTCCTTCTTGAACCAAAGCTGGCAATTGATAACAAAGTGACTTGCCACCACCAGTAGGCATAATCACAAAAGTATTTTCGTGATTCAGGATGCTTTTTATGACTTGTTCTTGTAAACCTTTGAATTGGCTGAAGCCAAAATACTTCTTTAATTCTTTGTGGATGTCAATTTCGTTTGAATTCATTCTTTAGTAATGGTATTTTATATAAATTTGCGGCACAATAAAGATAGTAATTTCTTTTATACACACAAATTTTATACTAATTCTATTTTGAACACAAAGGAAAATATATTGATTTTAGCAAAAAAGACTATTCTTTCCGAGAGTGAGTCTATAGCAAAACTGATTGATTTTATTGACTTTAACTTTGCCGAAGCTACTCAAATCCTATTGCATTCAAAAGGGAGATTGATTGTTACGGGTATTGGAAAAAGTGCCATTATTGCTCAAAAAATGGTCGCCACATTCAATTCTACGGGAACGCCATCATTATTTTTACATGCTTCTGAAGCGATTCATGGCGATTTAGGGATGCTGCAAGCCGATGATGTAGTCATTTGCATTTCAAAAAGTGGCAATAGTCCCGAAATAAAAATTTTGGTACCTTTATTGAAGCGTTTTGGAAATCAATTAATAGCCATCACCGGAAATATGACTTCTTTTTTGGCAAAAGAATCCCATTATGTTTTGAATACAACCGTTGATGCAGAATCCTGCCCCAACAATTTGGCCCCTACCAATAGTACTACAGCACAACTTGTAATGGGCGATGCCCTTGCCGTATGCCTTATGGAACTTCGAGGTTTTACTAGTGCCGATTTTGCCAAATATCATCCTGGAGGCGCTTTAGGCAAGAAACTATTACTTAGCGTGAAGGACATGCTTGAAAATTCCATGAAACCAATGGTTGCTCCAGATGCGTCTGTAAAAAAAGTGATTTTTGAAATTTCCGAAAAACGACTTGGAGTTGCAGCTGTAGTTGAAAACGAAAAAGTAATTGGGATTATTACCGATGGGGATATTCGAAGAATGTTGAATGAAAACGATTCTTTTACTCATTTGACAGCCAAAGATATTATGACCAAAAATCCTAAAACAATACAATCCACTACGATGGTTACAGACGCATTGAATATTCTAGAAGATTTTGCCATCACCCAACTTATTGTGGTTGACAATGGTGAGTATAAAGGCGTGTTGCATTTGCATGATATATTAAAAGAAGGAATTGTATAATGAAAAAAAAGCAACTTAAAGAAATGTCTTTTTTAGACCATCTCGAGGAATTAAGATGGTTGTTAGTTAGAAGCTCCGTTGCCGTATTAATATTTGCCACCTTTGCTTTTTTTGTCAGTGACTATATTTTTGACGTCATCATTTTTGGTCCAAAAAGTCCTGATTTCATAACCTATCGCGTATTTTGTGGTTTATCCCACCAATTGGGCTTTGCTGATAGTATTTGCGTAACCGAGATGCCGTTTATTATCCAAAACATAGATGTAGAAGGACAAGTTAATATTTTAGTTTGGGCTTGTATCACAGTTGGATTTATTTTAGCATTCCCTTATATATTGTTGCAATTATGGAACTTTATCAGCCCTGCTTTGTATGAAAAAGAGCGAAAAAACGCAAAACTTTTTATTTTCATCGCCTCCTTTTTATTCTTTCTTGGTGTTTTATTTGGCTACTTTGTTGTCGTCCCTATGTCAGTTAATTTCTTTGCAACTTTTAAAGTCAGTGAGGTAGTGCAAAATCAATTCAGTTTCGATTCCTATATTGGCATGATAAAAACATCTGTTATTGCTAGTGGATTGTTTTTTGAGTTACCGGTTGTAATATACTTTTTAACAAAATTAGGATTGGTGACGCCTCAATTTTTAAGACAATATTGGAAATATTCCGTGGTAATTATTCTGATTGTAGCCGCAATTGTGACTCCACCGGACGTGGTAAGCCAACTTATTGTTGCCATCCCCATGTTACTAATTTATGAGTTAAGTATCTTTATTTCATCGGTTGTTTATAAAAACCAACAGAAAAAAGAGAGAAAAGTTAGTTAAGTAGTGGTTCTGATTCCACACCCAACAAATGGTATTAGCCAAAAGTCTAGTGAATTTTTGAAAGACTCAAAAATAGTAATTACAGCATAATGATATAAGAATGTTGAATTTTGAATAACAACTAAGCAAATGAAATTAAGATCGGAAAATCTAGTTAAAACATATAAAGGTCGCCCTGTCGTAAAAGGCATTTCGGTGGAAGTAAAACAAGGTGAAATCGTAGGACTTTTGGGGCCAAATGGTGCCGGAAAAACAACTTCATTTTATATGATAGTTGGATTAGTAAAACCAAATTTGGGAACCATCCACCTCGACAATCTGGACATTACCAATTACCCCATGTACAAAAGAGCACAACAAGGTATTGGATATCTAGCCCAAGAAGCTTCTGTATTCCGGAAATTGAGCGTTGAAGATAATATTCTAAGTGTTTTGCAATTGACAAAACTCTCCAAAGAAGCACAAAAAGCAAAACTGGAAAGTTTGATAGAGGAGTTTGGGCTACAGCATATCCGAACTAATCGTGGCGATTTACTTTCGGGAGGAGAACGACGCCGTACTGAAATTGCGCGTTGTCTTGCCACCGATCCCAAATTTATATTACTCGACGAACCCTTTGCTGGAGTTGACCCCGTAGCGGTGGAAGACATTCAGCGCATCGTAGCGCAATTAAAAAACAAAAACATCGGTATTCTGATTACGGATCACAATGTGCAAGAAACTTTAGCCATTACTGACAAAACCTATCTTATGTTTGAAGGGGGTATTTTAAAAGAAGGGACCCCTGAAGAATTAGTTCAAGACGAAATGGTTCGACGTGTATATTTAGGACAGAATTTTGAATTGAGAAAGAAGAAATTGGAGTTTTAATAATTATGGCATTACAAGAAGAATTAGAACAACAGGGAATTTGGCTTTTTAAATACAGGGGGAAACTTCCAGCCATTGTATTGTTGATTGGGATGTTCTTGTATTTACAAACTAAACTATTCCCAGGTACTTTTTTCATTGAAGGAACCCCCTATGAAATATATTATGAATCCTTTTGCTTAGTTATAAGTTTAATGGGTTTAGGTATTCGGATGTATACCGTTGGGCATACACCCAAAAATACCTCTGGCAGAAATAGAAATGAACAAATAGCTGAAACACTCAATACCTCCGGAAGCTATTCGGTGGTGAGACACCCCCTCTATCTTGGTAATTTTTTTATGTGGACGGGACCCGCATTGCTAACAGCTAATTTTTGGTTTCTCGTTGCTTTTTGTCTTTTTTATTGGGTGTATTATGAACGAATTATGTTTGCCGAAGAACAATTCCTTAGGCTAAAATTTGGAACTATTTACACCGATTGGGCCCAAAAAGTTCCCGCTTTTGTACCTAATTTTAGAAAATTTAAAAAACCAGCACTCGCATTCTGTTGGATAAAAATAATTAAAAAAGAAATAAATGGAATAGCGGGAATATTTATAATTTTCTGCTTTTTTGATATTATGGGAAACTTAATTCAAAATAAAACTAATTATAATTACTTCATTATTACAGTCTGTGCTTTGACTATTATGATGAATCTAGTAATGAGGTATATAAAAAAAAGAACTACTCTTCTCAATGAAATGGGGGATTAAGAAGAAAATTGCTGTTCTATAAAAACTTCTTACCAAAGAAAATAATTAATCCTGCTTTGGTAGGATTTTTTTTTGCAGTAAATCAAATTTGGAAATTTGGAACTAATTTAGATAAACCCCAAACATTTCTTACATATAAATAGTTAATTAACAATGACTTATGCAAATAATTTATTTAATTTTATGATGCTCAGAAGGCAAACAATGGGTTTGAAATATATCGAACCTCTTGTAATAACTCAAAAATTAATTATTAAAAAAACTTTATGGAAACCTCAATTAAAAAACAAGAAGCTAGAAAAGGTGTAACAAATGAAGCACAAGACTTAAGAGATTTATTTGAAAATGGGTTGAAAGACATCTATTATGCGGAAAAACTAGTAGAGAAAACTCTGCCAAAAAGGGTTAAAAATGCTTCCTCCCCAGAATTAGTAAACGCATTGAGAAATCAACTAAACGAAACCGAACAAAACATTTATCGATTAGAACAAGTGTTTAATGCAGCTGGCATGAAGCCTACTGCTAAAAAATGTGAGGCTATGGAGGGTATAATCAAAGAAAATGAAAAAAACATTAAAGAGACCAAGTTAGGAACGGTTCGTGATGCTGGAATAATTGCTTCCGCACAAAAAGTAAAACATTACGAGATTGCCTCCTATGGTACTTTGCATGCTTATGCAAAGACCCTTGGAGAAGATAAAGCGGCAAACCTAATTGCGATGAATCTTGATGATCAGAAAAAATCGGATGCAACATTAACTGGAATTGCAATGTCAGGTGTCAATCCAGAAGCAGCAGTTGCAAAAAATAAATGGTGATTCTAATGAAATTAATGATTGCCTGTTGAATTAGAAGCCTGTTTGTAATACAGGCTTTTTTTTGAGCAATAAATGAAAAATTTTTAAGTTGAATTTTAAAAATATCCGTCTTTCAAAATATAAATTGCACTTGTGTAACTAAAGTTACTTACTGGATTCTATTGTAGCACTAATTTTGTCATATTAAAAATTAGACCCGCTTCCGGGGGAAATAAGGAAACGTTTACAAACAAAAATTATGAACATAGAAAAAATCATTGCAGAAAATCAAGGCACCATTGTGGATGTTCGAACTTATGGAGAATTTATGGGGGGTCATGTTGCTGATGCTATCAATATTCCCTTGAGCGAAATCCCGCAAAAGATAGCAGCGTTGCAACAACTTATAGCGCCTTTAATCCTTTGTTGTGCCTCAGGAAATAGAAGTGAGCAAGCGCAGCAGTTGCTATCACAACATGGAATCGAATGCTATAATGGTGGCTCCTGGCTTGACGTTAACTATTGTAAATCAAAAATAATTTAATAAAATGATACCTACACTCAAAAGATTATTCGGAATTGGACCTGGAGTAAACTATAGCAAATTAATAAAAGAAGGGGCACTAATTTTGGATGTGCGTTACCAAAGCGAATTTACCAGAGGACACATCAAAGGAGCGGTCAATATTTCAGTTGATATATTAGCAAACAATTTATCCAAACTGAAAGACAAAAACAAACCCATTATCACGTGTTGTGCTTCAGGAATGAGAAGCGCATCGGCTAAAAGCATTTTACAATCCAATGGCTATACCCAAGTTTACAATGGTGGTGGCTGGAGCAGTTTACAAAATAAAATAGAACAATAAGCATACTATTCAAATTATACATTAAATCTAAATAAAGTAAAAAATGGAAGCACATTATTATAACGTAAACCTCAATTGGATTAAAGACCGAAAAGGTAAGATGGCCTCGCCAGAATTAAATGACACCATTGAAGTGGCGACTCCTCCGGAATTCCCAAATGGAATTGAAGGAATATGGTCTCCGGAACATTTATTGACCGCTTCGGTAGTTAGTTGTTTTATGACTACTTTTTTATCCATAGCCGAAAATTCGAAATTAGAATTTACTAGTTTTGATTGTCCTGCAAAAGGGAAACTGGAACAAATTGAAGGTAAATTTCTAATGACTGAAATAATCTTAGAACCGACATTAGTCATCACAAAAGAATCTTACAAAGACCGTGCCGAGAGAATTCTTCAAAAATCGGAGGCGGCTTGTTTAATTTCCAATTCCATAAAATCAAAAGTGACATTGATTACAAATATAAAATTATAATAGATTGCCACCTATGGTGCCTAACATACTGATGGAAAAATTAAGGGGAAGATATGGTTGTTTTTTTTGATACAACTGTTTTTAGCATACTATAACGCCTGTTTTTAAACAGGCGTTTTTTTGTTGGTTTTTGGCAAAAAAATTATAATTACATATTTGGAATTACATTTAACACTATTGCAAAATTAAACCTAACTAATGAAAAATACCATTGTTTACAACCCAAAAAACTGTAAATCCATCAGTTTAAAAACACTAATAACTATTGTGAAAATCATTTGCCTTACGCCAAAATAAAAATTACATTTGCAGCAGTTTAACTTTTACACATCAAATGAATCCCAACACACAACAATTAAACGATTTAACAATCCAAGTCAGAAGAGACATTCTTCGTATGGTACACGCTGTTAATTCTGGTCATCCTGGTGGTTCACTAGGCTGTGCCGAATTTATGATTGTATTATACCAAAACCTAATGGAACGAAAAGAAGGTTTTGATATGGACGGATTGGGTGAAGACCTTTTCTTCCTTTCGAACGGTCATATTTCTCCGCTTTTCTATAGCGTCTTGGCCAGAAGCGGTTATTTTCCGGTTTCGGAATTAGCGACCTTCCGCCTTATTAATTCCAGATTACAAGGACACCCAACAACCCATGATGGTTTGCCGGGTGTGCGAATGGCTTCGGGTTCACTTGGACAGGGATTGTCTGTGGGAATTGGTGCCGCGCAAGCCAAAAAGTTAAACGGCGACAATCATCTTATCTATACTTTACACGGGGATGGGGAATTGCAAGAAGGTCAAAACTGGGAAGCCATTATGTATGCCTCTGCTAAAAAGGTAGACAATCTAATTGCCACTATCGATTTGAATGGTAAACAAATTGACGGAACCACCGATGAAGTATTATATATGGGAAGCATTCGCGCCAAATTTGAAGCTTTTGATTGGGATGTTCTGGAAATCACTGCAGGTAATGACATCGAAGCGATAATAGCTGGGATGAACGATGCCAAATCAAGAACCGGAAAAGGAAAACCGGTTTGTGTATTATTGCATACCGAAATGGGCAATGGAGTAGATTACATGATGTACAGCCACGCTTGGCACGGAAAAGCACCTAACGATGCCCAGTTAGAAAACGCGTTGAGTCAAAACTACAATACAGGAGGACAAAGCGACTATTAAATCAGATTGCAGATTTTAAATTGCAGATTTTATATTCAAAACAAAATCTTTCAATTTTGAAATCTTTTAATCTTTCAATTAAGAAAAATGAAAAAATACACAAATACAGGAAGTAAAGATACACGTTCCGGTTTCGGAGCGGGAATGACTGAACTAGGTCAAACTAATGAAAACGTTGTGGCACTTTGTGCTGATTTAATTGGATCCTTAAAATTTGATGACTTCAAGAAAAATCATCCAGAACGTTTTTTCCAGATTGGGATAGCCGAGGCCAATATGATTGGAATTGCTGCTGGATTAACCATTGGTGGAAAAATTCCTTTTACAGGAACTTTCGCCAACTTTTCTACAGGAAGAGTCTACGACCAAATCCGTCAATCGGTAGCCTATTCTGAGAAAAACGTAAAAATTTGTGCTTCTCACGCTGGATTGACTTTGGGCGAAGATGGAGCAACGCACCAAATATTAGAAGACATTGGACTGATGAAAATGTTACCTGGAATGACGGTAATCAACACCTGTGATTACAACCAAACCAAAGCAGCCACATTAGCCATTGCCGACCATCACGGTCCTGTTTATTTGCGTTTTGGACGCCCTGTGGTACCAAACTTTATGCCTGCTGACGAACCGTTCGTAATTGGGAAAGCAATTGTATTAAACGAAGGAACCGATGTAACGATTGTGGCCACCGGACATTTGGTTTGGGAAGCGCTAATCGCTGCCGAAGCCTTGGAAGCGAGAGGAATTTCGGCAGAAGTGATCAACATTCACACCATAAAACCCTTGGATGAAGCCGCGATTTTGAAATCATTGGCAAAAACCAAATGTATTGTTACTGCTGAAGAACATAACATTTTGGGTGGGCTTGGCGAAAGCGTGGCCAGAGTTTTGGCTTTGAATACGCCTGCTCCACAAGAGTTTGTAGCTGTTCAAGATAGCTTTGGCGAAAGCGGAACACCTGCACAACTAATGGAAAAATACAAGCTGAACAACCAAGCGATTGTGGCAGCGGTAGAAAGAGTAATCAAAAAAAAATAAATTTTAGCGTTGTCAAAATTTTAACCTTTGACAAATTGACCATAAAAAAATCCCGTTTCAATAATTTGAAACGGGATTTTTTTATGACTATTATTTACTAATTCTTAAGGATGACAAGTAGCATCTAAAAAGTTCTTCTTTCCTGAAGTACAGGTCGGAATATCAGCAAATGGATAAGGCAAATTAGTTGTAGCGTTTTTGATTTCTCGTTTAGTTGTATAATTATCCCCATCATCATCATTGTCTACGAAATCCGGAATACCATCGCCATCCGTATCATCAGGGTTTGTAGCGGGTTTTGTAGGGTAATTAACTGAATTTCTATAATCATACATATACCCATCCCCATTTAAATCCTCTTGGTAATTTAAAATACCGTCACCATCAGAGTCTAGTCTTTGAATTTCATATAATTTAAAACTAAATACCAGTGGCGCATAGGAAGGAATAGAACGGGAACCGTTTTGAAAATAAGCTAATCCAGAAGGAATAAATAGTACTCCAGCTCCAAAATCGGAATAGGTTACTGTACCATCGTTATTAGAAGTATAACTCCCCGTTTTGAATTGCGGAAAAATCTCCCCCCAACCTTTTATAGTCCCTGACAAACTGAAATATTGATTTGGAATTTTAGATTCTTCAAATGCGGTGGCAGTAACCGAAGTAACAGTCTCCGCTGTCGTACTCTGCAAATAACTCCCACTGTAAGATGCCCATACAGCATCTGAATTAGTTGGCGACTCCCCAATCCCTTCTCTTAATACTAAATAATAAATAATATAGGCTATACCATGAAGATTAACTGGTCGACTTAGTAATTTAGGAAATGTAGGTGCATTTAAATAAGAAAAAATAGATGTCTGAGTTGCTACATCCGTAATTTTAGTAATCGTAACGTCTTGGTCATCCGTAAAACCGGGATGATTGGTAACCGTTATATAATTTGACTTTAAGTAGGTTTCTATATTCGCATTATCTGCATCAAATTGCACTTTATAGTCACGGGGAGGGGTAATTGGAGCAAGGGTACCATTATTTGAACAGGAAAATAAAGATAAGGTTGTAATTAATACAATAAAATAAAACTTAAATTTGTTCATTATAGCTGATTTTTGAGTGCGCAAGATACAATTTTGATTTATTTTTGCGTACTATTTAACTTCGATTTTGGAAAATTTATGAGAATAGACAAATATTTATGGTGCGTGCGGTATTATAAAACGCGAAACATGGTGACCGAAGCTTGTAAAAAAAACCACATCACCGTAAATGGTCAAGTGGCCAAAGCATCAAAGGAAGTTTTTGCCACGGATAAAATCACGTTTCGAAAAGACCAAATTACCCAAATCATAACCGTACTAGACGTTCCGGAAAATCGTGTAGGTGCAAAACTCGTGGATAGGTATCGAAAAAACGAAACTCCGGCAGAAGTCTATGAACATTTAGAACTGTTAAAGTTATCGAAGGAACATTACCGAAAAAATGGGGATGGCCGTCCAACAAAAAAAGACCGTAGGGATATCGATGATTTTGGAAACCAAAAAACGGAATAAAAAGAGGAATCAATCCCAAATAAAACAACTTGAAATCTTAATATAAAAATTAAAAAAATGAGCAAGAATATCATCTTATCCAACCAAGAAATTGAGCATACTATCAAAAGAATTGCCTATCAAATATACGAAACTTTTGTAGAAGAAGATGAGATTGTCATTGCTGGGATTACCGCCAACGGATTTATTTTTGCCCAAAAAATAACCGAAGCACTTAAAACCATTTCACCTTTGAAAGTCTCACTTTGTGAGGTTAAAATGAACAAACAAAACCCGGAATTACCCATTCACACTTCTTTGACAAAAGAGCAATACATTAATAAAGGACTCGTTCTAGTAGATGATGTTTTAAATTCTGGCACGACATTGATTTATGCCGTGAGACATTTTCTAGATGCTCCCTTGAAAAAATTTAAAACAGCGGTATTGGTAAACCGCAACCATAAAAAATATCCTGTAAAGGCTGATTTCAAAGGTATCTCGCTTTCTACCTCCTCACTTGAACACGTGCAAGTGGTATTTGACGAAAAAGGAGATAGTTATGCGTATTTAAGCTAGGATTTCCAGAATATCGGTAACGGTCTCGTCTTTAGTTCTGCCCTCGATAGAGAGTATATGTTGGGCTTGATTGTAATAAAAACTTCTTTCGAAAAGATGTTTGGCGACAAATTCTTTGATTTCGTCCTCACTTTTATCGGCAATTAAAGGCCGTTTACTATTATTTGAAACCAAACGATTCGTTAAGGTTTCAACAGAAGCCTTTAGGTAAATGGAGAAAACACCCTCCCCTTTTAGGAGTTCGTGGTTATTGGCATAACAAGGAGTTCCTCCCCCTAAACCGATAATCAGCGTTTCTGGAGATTGCAACAATTCTAGCAAAACTTCCCGTTCCAATTTTCGGAAATAGAGCTCTCCTTTTTGTTCAAAAATTTCATTTATCGACAAGTTAGTTCGCTCTTCGATACTTTTATCCAAATCTACAAAGGAAATTCCGGTACTTTTTGAGAGTCTATTGGCGATTGTAGACTTGCCACACCCCATATAACCTAATAAAATAATTTTTCTCATTTGAATAAAACCTTATGGATTAAGGCATTAAAGGGGTTTGTTAAAAAAAGACAAATTTATACTAAAATAGCTTTGAATACTTAAAAATAAGACCTTATATTTGCACCCGCATTCAAGAAAGGGAAATGACTCGATAGCTCAGTTGGTAGAGCACATCACTTTTAATGATGGGGTCCTGGGTTCGAGCCCCAGTCGGGTCACATTTTTTTTGTGATTTAAATATTCCTTTCTTGAAGCTTAGACTCGATAGCTCAGTTGGTAGAGCACATCACTTTTAATGATGGGGTCCTGGGTTCGAGCCCCAGTCGGGTCACTAAAAGGTCGAGCATATTGCTTGACTTTTTTGGTTTATAGGCCACGTGGAGAAACGGTAGACTTGCCAGCTTGAGGGGCTGGTGCTCGCAAGGGCGTGCGGGTTCAAATCCCGCCGTGGTCACAATTATTACCTATTTATAGGAGTTATGGAGGTTTTTGCTAAACATTTGCTAAACAATTTTAGGGAGTGTTAGTAAAAACCTTTTTTTATTGCCATGCGTTTAAGTCACAAATCACACTACAAATAATTAACCTGCAAAGAAAAGGTTTTAAACCCCTCCAAAATTCGTAAAAAACATTACCCAATGTCAGTTAGTGATGTTGAAATCGAATCCTTCAGAAATAATTTTTCCAAAAGAAAAAAAAGAAAAAAAGAAAGCTTTCCAAATTGAGGAAATGACTTACGAGAATGGAAGGAAGCATGACTGACTGAAGTAAGGAATGAACTCTAAA
>Ga0209443_1000215_pt1 | contig 38093 bp, 26 predicted proteins | sample LauGreBMM110DCMD_2_FD_187571 | JGI IMG/M metagenome (GOLD analysis project Ga0209443, IMG submission 187571) | Freshwater lake microbial communities from Lake Michigan, USA - Su13.BD.MM110.DCMD (SPAdes) (version 2) | ecosystem: Environmental > Aquatic > Freshwater > Lake | place: Lake Michigan... | reverse complement strand
GTGATTTGGGCATTTGCCGTACTACAAAAAAGTGTAATCCATACAAATGCCGTCGATATTAGATAGGATTTAATTCTCATACTTGGTTGTGTTTTAGTTTATAGCTTATAATTAATATAATTATTCTAAAAATTTATATGATTATTTATATTTAAAAGTAATGATAGTTAAAAAGACCAAAATAGGCAAAACTTTATTAATAAATATTTTAAATATTTTTTCTAACCTTGTAAGACGTCAAACTACTTGGTATTTCCCTAAGGAGTGTTTCGCCTTGATCCTAATTTAGCTAACAATACATAATTTGTACTACGACCACCGGCTAGATCATCTTGTAATATTCCCTTTTCGACTAAGTCTTTGATATCACGTAAGGCAGTATCGTGAGAGCATTTGGTCATTTTCGCCCATTTGGACGTTGTTAATTTTCCTTCAAAGCGGTCAAATAATTTGTTTAACATGAATCTTTGGCGTTCATTAATTGGTGTTTTATCCATTCTCTCCCAAAAATCAACCTTCAACATCAAGGTACTGATTTGCTCTTCGGTGTCCAATAGCGCTTTGTGAACACATTGAAGAAACCAATGAATCCAATCCGTGATGTCCCCATCGCTATGTTGGACTTTTTGCAATATGGCATAATAATTTTTTTTCTGGACCAACATTTGACTCGACATACTGTAAAAACGCTCTGAAGACTTTTCTGCTCTTGCCAAAAACAAATCACTAATCGCACGGGCAATACGTCCATTTCCATCGTCAAAGGGATGTATAATGATAAACCAAAAATGCGCAATAGCAGCTTTTAGCACAGGATCCATAGGTAAATCGCGATGTAGCCAATCTAGAAAAATATCCATTTCCTGTTGGACACGGGCAGCTTCCACCGCCACATAATGCACCTTCTCCCTACCCAAAGCACCAGATACAATTTGCATTTCTCCATTCCGATAGCGGCCCACATCAATTTTATACATACCACTATAGCCGGTAGGAAAAAGTGCAGCATGCCAACCGCATAATCGCTCTTGGCTAATAGGGCTTTCAAAATTTTGGGTTGCATCTAAAACCATATCCACAACACCTTCCGCATTCCGATCGACTGCCGCTAATCCGCCCACATCTATTCCCAATCGAATGGCCACAGAAGAGCGAACGTGATCATAGTTCAGTCGCTCTCCTTCAATCTCAGACGATTTGACGACATCCAAGGTCAAACAGTTCAGCTTGGCGTCTTGGCGGGACTGAAATCCGATAGCATTCATTTGACCCGAAATTTTACCCTGTATGAGGCGCACTTCCCCTAAAAGCGCATTAAGTTCCGCATCTTTCCATGTAAAATTTGGCCAGCTTGGTGATTGATAAATGTATTTCGCCATATTAAACTAAATTTAATGCGGTAAATATACTCATTATTCTACGCAAATATGCGTAGAATATGAAAATTATTCGACGCATATTTTTTTGAAAATAAAATAATTTAACGGTATAAATAGCAAACAAGCGAGCACAAGGAACTGATTTTAACCCACTCAAATCATATGGAATAAGTCAAAGAAATTGGAATAAATTGAATTTGGGGTAGGATCCTGATCCGATTAAAATTTGATTGTAGCCGTATCGACTCGGCCTTTGGGACCACCAGAATCCACCTCAAAAGGGTGGATTCTTTTATTTTACGGGAGCGGTAGCAAAACAGGTAGCACGAGTGGGGTTTTCAGGTGAAATAAAACTTTGTTTAAATTTAAACGAAGTCTAGAATTAACCTTTATCGGTCTGATTTTACTGACGATTTACAAAAAAAGAGACCCCTATTACTAGAGGTCTCTCGGTATTTTCATCAAACTTAAAAACTCTTTTTTTGAATCATTAGAGGTGCTTTCGTCCGCCCAGCTTTTGCAAACACATTTGTTGCAAGTTCTTGCTAGGTATTTAAATCTGTCCGTTTAACTATTTGCCCCGCCTAACGTTCATGCCAAAAGTTGTTTCAACTGAATTGAACCACTCTTCATCAGTTTGGGCATTAAAGTCAACCCATTGTTCATCTGTCAAAGATGCCCGCCATCCTAAAAACGGAAGTGCTGTGGGACCAACGGGGTGTCTTAATTGCCAAGTATCTCCATTGGCTATTTCAAACATTAGATCAGCTACCATTGAAGGAGGCGTAGGCTGTTTAAGCGATTCTTCGAACATAGCTCCAAAACGAAGTACCTGTGGATATTTAGAATGGCTATCCACAGTAATGTCTTGTGCCATTTTTGTATCGATAATACCTGGTTCTATTAACGATACCCTGATATTAAATGGTTTCACTTCTCCTGCTAAAGATTCTATAAGTGCTTCCAAAGCAAACTTGCTGGCGCAATAAGCACTTAAAGGGGTATTAGCAATTTTTCCTGCGACTGAACCAACATTAATAATGCAACCATTTTTATTTTCTCGCATTTGAGGTAGTACTGCCTGAATGCATCGGATTACACCAAAATAATTGGTCTCCATAATAGCTTTAAAATCACTCATTGGCAATTCTTCGATTGAACCATGACGCTCAATGCCCGCATTATTTACCAATACATCTATGATTCCATGCTCCTCAATAATACTTTGAATGCAATGTTTAACTGAATCATCCGAATCCACGTCCATTTTATATATGATAATATTTAATGATTCGTCGGTGATTTGTTTTTGTAAAGTTGACGCAGCTTCAAGATTTCTCATAGTTGCAAAAACCTTATAGCCTCCTCGAGCAAAAGAAAGGGCTGTCTCAAAACCAATGCCCTTACTTGTTCCTGTAATTAATACTGATTTCATAATGCATAATTAAATATTGCCTACTTAAATAGGGTTTCGGCTTTCCCTTTTTTTAATATTAGTTGATTTCAAAAATTTATGAATACCTATGGGCCAAGTCTGGCAAAATCTTTGGTGTCATAAATGGCATTTTACCACAAGAAGAATTTACTTTGAAAGCCAATGCATGATGTTAAGCGCAAATTGCTTCAAATCGTATTCTGGCATTTGCATCCCCACCTTAATCTTATCTTTTCCAAAAAGCATGGCTATAAATATCTCCGTATCTGAAAGAATCACCAGCTTACCTTTACCCACTTTTCCTGCCAAACCTACAGAAGATCCCTGTTCAACAGGCGTAAAAACTCCAGCATTTCCCATTTGCGCGGCACTAGAGGTAGGTAAAAGATTCGTATAGTCCTTTCCTTTAAAGGCACTTGCAGTAATCATAACAATATGATTAATTTCCTCACTTGCATTGCGTCCCTTTAAGATGGGATGATCACCTGTAAGCATGCCATTTTCCTTCGAATAATGGATTACATTTTTGCCAAATTTTTTATCCTGGTGCAGCGTATCAGCTATAGTTCCGTAACTAGCGGTGATGCCGAACTTATTTAATAAGGATTCCATCGCATTAATAAAAGGAGACTTTTCTGCTAAAATTAAAAGTGAGCCACCTTTGTTTACATAATTGTATATATGATCTATTTCTTCCTTAGAATATGCCTTCATATCCCCCAGCTCTTTTTTCGTTCCATTATCAAATGGGAAAGCAGCATCCAGTACAACTATACCATAGGTAGCAAGGTGTTTTTTAGTAATAGGCAATGAATCTATTTGTGGATTATATCCATCTGACTTGACTAAGTCAATGAAAGGATTCATTAAACTTCTTTGTATGAAAAAATTATGATGACCGCCATCAATTAAAACTTTAGGGCCACTATTGTTTTTGTAGAAAGGTTGTAAAACCTTAGAATCAAACGACGGATCGTTTATCATTTGCGCGTGGAGGCAATAGCTTGAAAACAAAAATGTTAAGAGCAATATTTTTTTCATCGTTTTAAATTTAAATTTGGATTTATTTTTCAAAATTATAAATTTCTTTAAGAAACCAAAAATAAATTTAAAACCTTAATGCACATTTAATAAATATAAAAAAGAGCTATTATGTTTTAATCCAAATAACAAACAAGCGAGCACATGGAACTGATTTTAACCCGCTTGAAACGAATTGAATAAGTCCAAGAAATTGGACTAGAATAATCCTCTAATGTATTAATCCGATTAAAATTTGATTGTAGCCGTATCGACTCGGCCTTTGAGTTCACCAGAATCTACCTCAGCAGGGTATAGTCTTTTATTTTACGGGAGTGAAAGCAAAACAGGCAGCACGAGAGGGGTTTTCAGGTGAAATTTTACTTCATTTAAATTTAAACGAAGTAAAAAGTAAATTACAGTAAGGAAACAACAAAGTATAAATACTACAGCTAAATGTGAGACTTATATGTATTAATTATGCTTGATCCAAGGGATCAATCAGCCAAAACTTTTTAATTGATGAAAATCGGTGGATAAGATAACTATTCAGGTTTCAAGAAAACAATTTTGTCGCCCTGAAGCACAACCAATTCTGAGTTCTTGGCTTTCTTATAGGCCATTAAATTGATTTTAACTTGGGCCATACCTATTTTCAACTTTTCAGCAGTTGTCAATGGCTTTTGTTTAATAGCTCCCATTTTTCTTGATTAAAAATATCGTTTTTTTGTGCAATAAGTTCTGATTCGGTATTTGAATTATCATAAATAAACCAATCATCAACTATTTGCAAATATATAGCAAACAAATTATTTATTCCTGATTTATATCTTCTTTCTATCGTGTCTGCTGGAATATGATGTCCCCCTTCTTTTACGCGGGTTACCACCCGAGATTTTGCCAAGTCGATTGATCTAAGCCAAAAAAACAATAAAGTGACTTTGAAACCTTTGGTTTTAGCTTCTTTAATTAGTTGATGATAAGACTTAGCTGAAAGCGTAGTTTCAAACGAAAACGACTCTCCTTTTTCGATTAACTCGTGAATTCTTGTTAGCATGATTCGTCCCGCTTCAAATGCAACAGATTCAGGTTGAAAAGGAGATAAGCCCTTTGCTATTTCATCCGCATTAACGAATTCCTTACAATCCAATACATCAGGCAAAATGGTGAAAGAGGTAGTTGTCTTTCCAGCTCCATTACAACCAGCTATGATGTATAAATTTTTCTCCATTAAGTCAAATTTACAAATTTATATAATGGAATAATTAACGAGATAATAAATTATCACATTAAAATAAAGGTAGGATTTGTGCAGTTTATTGAAAATATAATCCTTATTATTCGCCCCACTCATATCTTGAATAATTAATATCAATTCAAATCATCAACTCCCCTATTTAGTAAACCTCTCCAAAATCAATCTCAGAGATCCTTTGGGACCACCAGAATCCACCTCAAAAGGGTGGATTCTTTTATTTTACGGGAGTGAAAGCAAAATAGGTAGCACGAGAATGATTTTCAGACGAAATTAAACTTCGTTTAAATTTAAACGATGTTGGAAAATAACCTTTATCGGTCTAATGATTATGTATGATTTACACCCATTACAATTATGTTCGTTCCATGAATTAACATACCATTTTGTGTCATCATAGAATAGAAGTTTAAAGCTCTACTGGTGATGGACTTCCATAACTATTTTTATTACCTTTAGTTTATTAAATCAAAGTAAATATGCCATTAGCAATTGTTTTCGCTTTGATCGTGGTTATTTTCATGTATTACCGACGGCGCAACGACTAAAACTCGGATCCATACGTGTTAATAAGTATTTTGTTCAATTCGACACATTCATTTTTTAACTGAACCAAATTGCCTTTCATATACCTGGAAAGATTGGAGGTTCCACTGGCTAAAAATACGATTTCATTAATAGCTTCTGGGCTATTATTTTTTAGTGGACGTACTTGTTTAGGTATCTCAAAAGCGTTTTTTAAATAGTTATTTTTTTGACCGGCTTGAGTGTAATCGCGTTTCTGTATTTCATTCATTTCCCAGGTGGTATAGGCGTCTAAAATACTGCCTAATTTCAATCGATAATGAATTAAATTTTGAAAAATATTTTCCTGTAAATTTTCGATGTTTGCGACCCGGATGTCAATCTGCTGGATTCGCTTGATGATTTCATCGTTCTCTACTAGGCGAAGGCCACCGGCATTTTTCAATTGATCGATTCCATTTTTGGACCGCTGGAAATAGGTTTTCAAAGCGAGAACCTTGGTTAAATAATAAAATCTGGGCAGGTCTGTCTGATATCCGCGGTCATATAATTGAATAAATTCGTTTCCCAACTGTTGGTATTCTACATTTAGATTGTATATCCGATCTATTTCAATGATATCGCGCTCCAAGTCCAAATGAATATTTTTCAAATATTGAATTTCTCTATGTTTTTCGATTTGGTGTTCGCGGTAATTTTCAGCAAAAAAACCGAGCGTAACTGCTGCAAATAGCATAATGAACTCAGTGAAGTATTCACTTATTTTTTTGGGTTTGTGCGAGTGGTGGTGAACTTCCATGAATGCTATTTTTTGACAAATTACTTGATTATTGAAAATTTTACAAGTACGAATAGGGTTCTTCTTAAAATTTTATATGTTATTAATCTACTAGGTTAAAATTGAATCGATCTGGGTGGATTCTTTTATTTTACGGGAGTGGTAGCAAAACAGGTAGCACGAGAGGGGTTTTCGGGTGTAATTTAAATTGTTTAAATTTAAACGATACAAGACTTAATGAAAATTGAGACCCTTAGATTTTCCCGACACATAACAGAGTTAACTGATATTTTACAGAATGTACCTAAAAAAATAAGACATTAAACCAAATCAAATATTAACTAAAAAATTTAAAAAATGACTTACAAAAATTTCGCATTCGCAGCTTTAATTTGCTTTTTGGCTTCATGTAGTAAAGATGATGATACTCCAACAACTCCAACAACTCCAACAACTGCTAATGGTACAGTTATTAATGTAGATGCAACTAAATTTCTTACCTCATCAGGAGCGGTAACCATTACTACCGAAAATCGAACACTTTCTAATGGAACAACAGCAGCTTGCTACAAAATTGTCACAAAAAGTACACCATCAGACCATGCGCAAGGTCCTTGGTGTCCAACAAACATTACAGATGATGCTACAAAAGGAGGAATTTGGATAGAAGCCGGAAACGTTTTCGACGTGGATGGAGCATTTGTTAAAAATCTAGCCACATTTTATAAGAATACTAAATGGCAAATGTATAACACTTCTACTGGTGCTATTACAAGAACTACAACTCAAGCTGAATGTCAGGCAGCTGCAAATCCAAATGTTGGGTTAGCTTATCAAAATTATTGTGTTGAATGTTTACCTTCATATGTATCTACCCTCACAAAAACTATTTATATACCTGTTACCCCTGTGAAATTGAGCTCACCAGTTAGCTTTGGTGGTGGACCAGGCTCAGTTGGACCAACTACCCGAGGAATTGCATTTAATGGAGTGATATTTGATGCAGGAGCACCTACAAATGCAATATTGGCTGCATACACCTTAGCTCCTTTTGACGATGCTGGTGGACACATAAATATGGGTGCAGGTTATCACTATCATGCTGCTACAGGTAAATCAACTAAAATCACTCAGCCAGACGGGCATGCTGCTATGATTGGTTATGCTTTAGATGGTTTTGGTATGTATGAAAGGTTAAGTACTGCAGGAACAGAATATACCGATTTAGACACAAGTCGTGGACATTATGATGCTACTAGAGGCTATCACTATCACGTGGATAAAGCAGGTTCAAATAATTTTATTAACGGTTTAGCAGGAGCATATGCTCAATAAGAAATGAAGTTTAAATTACTATTTTTAATGATAGGAATGATGTTTTTTACACCATTCCTATTTGCCCATAGTCCCGATTTGTCAAGTATGATGATTTATGAGCAAAACGGTAAGTATTTTTTGGCAATTAAGAGTTCGCTTACCGCATTTGAGGGAGAGATTGATTATCACTTTAATAAAAACGCTTACAAAACTCCAGAGGAATTTCAGCAATTAGTCAGTAAACATTTTCAAAAAAATTGTTTACTGATTATCAATAATAACACCATCAAATTTATTCATCCAACTGTTGTACTTGGACACGAGACCACGGTATTTGCAGAGTTATTAAATGTGCCAGATAAGTTTAACTCGCTTTATGTAAGAAATACGGTTTTTAAGGATATGCCTAATAATATGTGTGAGCTAATTCTTACTTTAAAAGGTTTGCCTCAAAAGCAGTATATTTTAACCAATGCGAACAACCAAGAAGTAAAACTAAACGTAGAAAATGATTATTGGGAAGTTGAGGAAACAAATGCTTCTTTTTTTAAATCTTCAAATTTGCTTTTGTGGTCATTACTTTTCTTAAGCGTTTTAGTAGTTGTAGCAATAGCACTATGGAGAAAGAAAAACATCAGCTAAAAAGGGTTCTGCGTCATGCGCTCTGACATGCAAACTTGGAGTTATCTACTTCTAATGAGTTTTAGTAATAAATTGAAACTTTGTGCCACGTAAACCCGCCCGAACGCAAACCCTCTAACCGTTACCCCCTCAAACGAGGTGAATTCTTTTATTTTACGGGAGTGAAAGCAAAATGGATTGCACGAGAGGGGTTTTAAGTCAAAATCCTTACATAATAAATTCAATATTGATACCTTGTAAAAGCCAACATGTCTCTTTAAAGCAATTCCTGTAACGTTGGATCGTATTGGCGCAAGTAATAACATAAAATATTTATGCTATTTGCAGGATTCTGTATATTTTCACTCTCACATTTTAAATAAAATAAGTAAAGCAGATGAGAATTCTTTTTGTCCTTCTATATTTTACCTCATTGTCAGTTTTTGGTCAAAACTTAAGCAATCTCGAAATAAATGAAATGGAAAAAGCAGAGATCAAAGGCTCGCTTTTGACATTCAGGGAATTTCTCAAAATACCCAATGATGGTAATTATCCACAACAAATTGAATCCAACCTAAAATGGTGTGAAAAAACTTTTCAAAGTTTAGGGTTTAAGACCACTAAGATAATATCGTCAAAAGTACCGCATTTATATGCTGAATATATCGTAGACCCCAAAAAGCCATATGTGCTATTTTATTTACAAATAGATGGTCAGCCAGTAGATAAGTCTGCTTGGAATCAAAGTAGTCCTTTCGAACCTGTCATTAAAAATCAAAAAGGAAATGAAATTTCGTGGCAAGAGATTGAAAAAAAAATAGATCCTGAATGGAAAATATTTGCACGCTCGGCATCGGATTCAAAAGGGCCAGCTATGTGTTTTATTACTGCTTTTTACGCATTAAGAAAAAGAAATATCGTGCCTGAGTACAATATAAAAGTAATTATGGATTTCCAAGAGGAGTTAAGTTCGCCAACTATCGCAGATTTAGTAAAAAAGAATCGTGCTCTTTTGGCAGCCGACCGATTAATTATCATGGATGGAACAAGACATATATCAGATATTCCAACAATCATGTTTGGAGCCAGAGGTATTGCAACGCTAACCCTTGCGGTATACGGTGCCAAAGAGAATTTACACAGTGGGCAATATGGCAACTATGCCCCAAACCCCGCGCTAAAATTAGCTAAGCTTTTAGCAGGTATGAAAGACGATGACGGAAGAGTTACGATTCCAGGTTATTATGATGGGGTAAACATTACAGAAGCTGATAAAAAATCATTTGCCGAGATCCCAGAAAATATGGCGGAATTAAATACTGAAATTGGGATAGCAGAAGCAGAAAAAGTAGGTGAAAGTTATCAGGAAGCCATGCAGTATCCAAGCTTAAATATTCGTGGAATGCGAGCATCAAACATAGGAAAAGAAGCAACCACCACCATTCCAAATATGGCTATTGCCGAGCTAGATTTACGATTAGTCCCCGAAACACCTGGCTCGAGGCAGATAAGTTTGATCAAAAACTACTTGACACAACACGGCGTGACTTTAATTGATAGCTTACCCACAGACCAACAAAGAGCCCGATTCAAAACGTTGGCCACACTGAAACAAAAAGAAGGATCGCTTCCCTTTAGGACTCCGATGGATTCGGCGATTGGGCAGTGGTTAGGAAAAGCAATGGAAAGGGCTGTTGGTAAATTTTTAAAAGTACGTGCCACAGGTGGTTCACAGCCGATGGCTTCTTTTATTGAAACTTTACATGTTCCGGCAGTTTCGCTAAGAATACCTAATCCTGATAACAATATACATGCCCCCAATGAAAACATCAGAATTAGACACTATGAGGAGGGTATTAAAATGTGTATCGCTCTCTTAACACAGAAAGCAGATTAGAAACGCCTGCAATCGATTGTAGTTATTCCAGGTTTTAATCGACAAATCGCATCAACCAAGCCGAAATAATACCTGCATAAGTACCTATGACATGGCTTAAAACGGCCAACAAAACCCCCACTGGAGCCAAGGAGGGATGAAAAGCAGCTGCCACAGCCGGTGCAGTAGCTACACCACCAATATTTGCTTGGCTACCTACTGCCACAAAAAAGAAAGGTGCTTTTATAATTTTGGCAGCTACCAGCATAGATATAATGTGAATTAGCATCCATATGACAGCTACCGCCAGTAATCCTACATTTGCACCTATATTGAATAAATCTAAACGCATACCAATCGTCATAATTAAAAAATAAATAAATAAAGTTGCAAAATCTGTGCTTCCTAACTTTTCCATTTTTCTGACTTTGGTAAACGATAAAAGTATGCCAATAGTTGTAGATAATAGAATTAACCATAAGAATTGGGATGAAAAAGGTTCTAAACCATGCGAAATGAGCCAATCTCGATGTGGTGCAACTAATTTTGAAATGAAACCGCTACACGCATGAGCTAAAGCCGTGCCACCAAAACCTATTCCCAAAATAAATGACAGGTCTTTTAAGTCGGCAGGTTTATCTTTTGTTTCTTTATTTTTCAAAATATTTTTTTTAACCTCCTCGATCAAAGTTGGGTCGGCTCCGAGCCAAGCATCAATTTTTGTAGAAATACCTGCTCCATAAAACAAGAGCGCTGTCCATACATTAGCCACCAAAGCGTCTATGACCAATATGATGACAAAAAGCTCCTCAGAGCATCCATAAATTTCTTTCAATGCCAATTGGCTACTACTTCCCCCAATCCAGGATCCGGTGATAGTAACCAAGCCTTTCCAATAGCCTCCCTCCTGGGCTGCCAAGTGAAAACTATCTGAAAATAAAGATACAGCGTATAAGGCTAAGGGGCCCCCGATGATGATTCCAAAAGTGCCCGTAAAAAAAATGATTAGCGCCTTATTTCCTAATCCAAAAATAGCTTTCAAGTTTGCAGTCGATAATAATAAAATCAAGGATGCGGGAAGTAAGTATTTAGTAGCAAAACTATATAGGCCAGAAGCTTCTCCATCGATAATGTGATAACTATTGAGAAAACCTGGAATCAAATAACAAAACAATAAGGGCGGAACGATTCCATATAATTTTTTCCAAAATATATGCTTGGATTCCGTGCTATAAAATAGCCCGGCCAAAAGGATCAAAAATAGACCCGCAATAATCGCATCATTTTCGATTTGGAAATAATTCATTTACATATTGTTTCATTAAAATAGATCGCAAAATCTAGTTGCCAAACAGAAACTTACGTGCAGCTTTAGAATTGACCATTTTATCTCCATCGTGCGCTACATCTGGCACAACTTCAATTTGATGAATTTTCTTTTTATTGGAATAAAGTTGAAGGTAGGAAAAATAAAATTGTCCCCGCTCTAAACGAAAACGACCTTGCATATTTCCTTCGCAGGACTTATCCAAACTACTATCGTTCATATTGACATCTTTCTCCCCTAGAATAAAACGAATGTCTCGATTCAAAAATTGTTGCTTGATCGCTTCAACACCAACTTTCAAAGCATAAGGATTTAGCTTTTCCATACCTCTGGGGTAATCATTGAAACCACTACAACCCGTTGAGTCTGGTTTTATAAAAGTTAAGCCAGTTTCAGTTTTAACAGGTCTGCGATCATCTAAATACATATAAGTTGATGGATTCATGATGATGAAATTAAATTTATAGGTAGAAGATATTTTTGGCATAGGTGTCATGCTTACATAGCGTGAGACAAACTGCCCACCTGCCGAATGTCCAATGATGGTAATTTTTTTCAGACTCGGAAAAAGCTTTTTATTGCAAGCGCGAGCGATCAAAGAATCAACTAAACTAAAACTGCTAAATACCTCTGGCATCTTACGTTTTTCACTCGATACCGATTCATCTCCAATTCGCCAATTATTCTTAACCCAAAACAAATGTGTCAAATCATGTTTATGGTCTTCTAAATCTTTCTCTGAATTAAATTGCGGAGAAATAAATAACGTTTCATCATTTTTATTAGCTGCGATTACTGCTTTTTCTCCCCATTCATAGTAGTCTAATCCATTTCTTCTTGCCCCATGAATGTAAATGACCATTTGCTTAATTTTATTATTTTGCAAAGCAATAGGATGATTACTGGCATATCGAAATGAGTAGGTTTTATTGTTCTTATTAAAAGAAAAGATAGAAGGACAAGCTCTTTCGATCGCTTGTGGCTTTTCATCTTGGGCATTTCCGAACATGGGAATAAACAAACTGATAAATAGCCATGGAAGAAGTGATTTCATTTTTTGGGGTTTCTAAACAAAACCCTCCAAGCATTTTAACTTGGAGGGTTTTGATGATTTATTTTTCTTGAAATAGTAATTTAAACAAACGATTTCCTATTTATTTACTTCGGTAATACTAAAAATTCCCGCATCTTTAGGAGCTTTTTCATTTGCACTTAGCTCTGATTGTGCCACAATGAATCTTTGAGGATATTGAGAGATCGTTGGAGAATTAAACGGAGGTAATACCGCAATATCCTTTTCTTTTGACCCTAACCTTCTTAAGTCGTCAAAGCCTAATAATCCTGTAAAGCCTGATACATATCTTTCTTCGATTATTTCACGTAGTAAGGCTCTTTCAGTGACTAATCCTTCCTTATTTTCAATTCCATTTTTCTCAAAATCAGCTAATACATAAGGATCATATTTTAAGGCATCACCGGCATTTAATTTAATAAATGCCTTTCCACCTGCCAAATATGCTCTTAAATTATTCAATTGAGTAAGCCCAATGGCTGTTTTACCTGTTCTAACTGCAGACTCAGCTAATATTAAAGTATTTTCTTCATAACCAATTAAAGTCATAGGCGTATTTATTGCCGCAATTCCTTTGTTGTTGGTAGCTGAAGCCCCATCAAATCGATAATAGGCTAAACGAGCATTTTCTTGAGTTTTACTATTGTTTCTTTTTGTTCCCAATAAAACATCGAGATATGAACCCGTAAATCCCCAATATCCTCCTCTTTGGTTGATCATTTTATAATTAAGATTTTGACTTCCGTTACCAATAGCAGGGGGTGTAAATACTAAAGCATCTAAAGGAGTCAAAACTCCTACCAAAGCCTCTTGATATGCTTTTTCGTATTCACCCGTATATAAATATAAGCGAGCTTTTAACGTACGAGCTACTTTAATCCATTTGATAGTATTTCCAGCAAACATCAAATCTTCAGGAATGGCGGAGTTGGGAGCTGCATTAAGATCAGCTATCGCTCCATCTAGCAAAATTTGTAATTGTGCAAAAACAAATTTTTGACTATCAAATTTTGGGTCTGCAACGGCTTCATTTGATATTTCAGTATAGGGAATATCACCAAACAAGCTAGCTAAAGTTCCTAATGCATTTGCTTCGAGTACTTTTGTAATCCCTGAATATTGTTTTGCCTTAGGATTAGTAGCGGTTTGCTGTCTCAAAAGTCGGGCTTGTTTCACCACTCCCTGATAAGCATTCTGCCAAATTCCGTTGGTTTCCTCCGCAGAGATATTATATTCTGCTAAACTTTTATACAATAAAACTAATCCTTTCGTTTGCCCACACCACATTCCACCTATTCTAGTTTCATGACCTGCTTGCACTGAAACATTGGCAAGTTCAATTCCCTTTAGAAGTAAAACACCTGCCTCAAAAGAATCAGATGATATTTCGTTTGGATTATCATTTATACCTTCAACCAGTTTTTCACAACCCATGCTAATGAAAAGCAATAGGGAAAGTGCTATATATTTTAAATTTTTCATTTGTTTTAATTTAAGAATTAAAAATTAATTTTAGCCGAGAACACCCATGACCGCGTACTTGGATTCGTAAAATATTCAACGCCAAAGCCATTATCGACTCCAGATTGATTTACCTCAGGGTCGATCCCTTTGATCTTGGTCCATAACATTAGGTTCCTCCCAGAAATAGAAAAATCTATTGAACTTAATTTAGTTAGTTTTTTAAATTTCTCTCCTCCCAAATTATACCCAATGGATATTTCGCGTAGACGTGTCCAACTACCATCATTGATAGAAAATTCATTGATGGCAGAACCACCTAATCCACCACCCAAAGTATTATACCAGTTTTCATCTAACAATACATCCCCTGCACCAAAATTATAGATGTTACCTCTTAACGTTGTTCCAGCTGGGAATAATTTTCCAGCTGAGTTTTTTAGATCTTTTGTTAAAGTAACCTCGTTACCTGTGTCTTCGTAAGTTCCAAAAGAGTTTAAAACAAAACGAGACCTTTCCGCAAAATCAGCCCCTTGGAAAGTTTCAAACAATACGTTAAAGTTTAGTTTCTTAAAAAATCCTTTAAGTCCAAATCCACCTCTCCAATCTGGATTAGGGTTACCAATAATACCTTGTTGAGGAGCCAATTTAGGAAAACCATTCGCATCTAAAACCAAGGCGCCCTTATCATTTCTTTCAGCCCTGCTTGAGAAAAGTGTACCTAGAGGCTGCCCAACAATTGCATTAGATGTGATAGATTGGTTAGTTAATTCTACTCTGGCAGCACCTGCCAAGTCTAAAACTTCATTTTGGTTGTTATTCCAATTTCCATAAAGTTCTAAACCAACATTGGTTTTGGTTAAAATCTTATACCCTAAATCTAACTCTATTCCTTTATTTTGCATTTTACCTGCATTGGAATACTTCGAAAGGAATCCAGAAGAAGGAGACAAATTAACAGCTAGAAGAATATTGTCAATTTCATTCTTATAATAAGTAAAACCTACATTTAAACGATCATTAAAAAAACGCAAGTCAGTGCCCAATTCAAATTCTGTTTTAATTTCAGGATTTAGGGTACTATTTCCCTGATCGTCGTTAAGTCTGAAACCTCCTCCAAATTCGTTTATGTCTAGCGCATCATCATAAGTGGAGTAAGTAAATGTTTCATAGGTTGTACCAAATCTGTAAGCCGTTGGCTGAACCCCAACTTGCCCATATGTCAATCTAACTTTACCGAAAGAAAGTATTTTATTGGTCATATTGGGCAATTGCGAAAACTGCCAAGCCAAATCCATTGAAGGATAAAAGTAAGTTCCTTTAATGGTTGAAGCCGCTTCTTGTGTACCCGACACACTCAAGAATACTTGTTTATAAAAATCAAATGCTAAGATAGAATACAATCTATTGGAACGAATATGATTGGTACTGCCACTAACCTCAAAAGGTGCAACTCCGTTATTGAATGATTGAATCCTGCTATTTACTAAAAAGGTTTGAGTACCTGTAAATAATACATTTCTATTTCTATCATTTATATTGTAGCCCAAAGTTGCATTTAGTCCTACTTTATCTTTAATTAAATCAGGAAAATCTGCTCTAGCAATGGCATCGATGTTAATCTCAGAATTAATGAAATTTTCGTTTTCCAATCTACCATTATTATAGCTGGTTGATCCAACTGGAGAAAAATAAACTCTTTTGTCGACATACGTATCTATACCCCCACGAAGGTCTAATTGTAACCAACTTAATGGATTAATATTAAGGTTGGAATTAGCATTAAATCGATCAACAACCGTTGTGGCTTGTTGCTCTTGTATAGTCCATAATGGATTATTAAACAATGGATTTATGTTGTTGCCAAGATATCTTCGATAAGATCTTTGTCTTAAAGGAGTACCAAGACCCGTACTTGAAACAGAGGTTCCGATATAAGGATTTTGGTTGAAATCTGGCGGTTGACGCAATAAGCCTAAATATAATCCCGCAGAATTTGAATTTTGTTGAATTCTATTGCTATTGGTTTTTACGTAGTTAGCTTTTGTAGTCAGGCTAATGAAATTATTAAAAAATGTTTGATTATTAAATCTCATTGTATATCGATCATAATTACTATTTCTTATAATTCCCTCTTGGTTTAAAGAACCTAAACTAAAGAAATTGGTGGTTTTTCCACTACCCCCTGAAATAGTTAAAGTATGATCTAAAAATGAACCCTTTTGAAAAACTTGATCAAAGTTTCTTTGTTCAAATATTTCTGTGGAGTTTTTAAAGAGGATGGGGTATATTTTTGTTCCATCATCCCCTAAAAAATATTCGCCTGTTGAGTTTACAACATCTGCCGCTCCAGATCTAGTAGATATTTTATCGCCCCAAGAGTTGGTTGCTGTAGGGTTAAATCTACCCGCTGTCCCTTGCCCATAGGCCGTCTGCATAGGATGTCTCCTGTTTATTTCGTCTAATGAATAACTAGCCGAATAACTAACTTTCATTTTTTGATTTAACTTACCTTGTTTGGTTGTAATGACCAAAACACCGTTGGCAGCTCTTGAGCCCCACAATGCCGCTGCAGACGCACCTTTCAATATTTGGGTAGATTCAATATCTTCAGGATTTAAATCATTTAATCTTGATTGTTGAGATACGCCCCCCGACCTTGAACTTCCTGAACCGTATAAATTGTCGTTTGATAATGGAACACCATCTACAATAACGAGTGGCTGAGAAGATCCTCCGATGGTATTTGCTCCCCTAATCTGAATGTTCACACCTGCCCCCGGATCACCGTTTGCACGAGCTATTTTAACACCTGAAGCCTTTCCCGCTAGACTACTTAAGATATTTGCCTCCCCACTTGACTTAATCGCATCTGAGGAAATACTAGAAGAAGTAGAACCTGATCGATCTTTTTTAGTTTTAAAACCAAGGGCATTGACAAACACCTCTTGAAGATTAGTCACATCAGTAACTAAAGCTACTTCCAAAAATGTTTGATTCCCGATAGAGATCAGCTTTGGAGTGTAGCCCACACTACTAAAGATTAATTCTTTGGCATTATTAGGAATCGAAATAGAAAAATTTCCTCCTCCGTCTGTTGATGTACCCACACTGGTACCTCTTATGGATACAGTTACCCCAGGAAGATTTTCCTTAGTAGTTTCATCTCTTACTTGTCCTTTGATTGTCTTTTGTGCAAAACCAACGAACGCACTACACAATAAAAGAAGTAAAATTGGTAGTTTTAAATTCATAAAATTTTAGGGTTTAGTAATATTGTTTAATAAAATCTAAACAAAATTAAACTTAATTATTCGTTTTCAAAAACCAATTTATAGTTGATGATAATTTTAGTATGTAAAGTATTTGAATCTTGTGAAAATATTTTTTGACGGTTTTTGATATTACTAACTTAATCTAAAATAAACATTTATGAAATAAGACATTAAGAACAAAATTGATACTTTTGAAACTGAATTTCACCTGATTGTATTCCATACTCTGATTCCTAATGAATAAAATATTTTCCATCCTCCTATTTCTCTTTGCTTTTTCGGGATTTTCTCAAAAGATAAAACCAAAATTTGAAGGACAAGCAACCTCGAGTACCGAAAAAGTAGATACGCGTAACCATGCCATTATTCCGCAGTGGCGTGGCCAACAAACCTTAGGGAACATTACGTTTGATAATGATTTTGACGGGGCAAGACTCAACGGAATCACGCAAGATAATGACACGCTGTATACGGCGATCATAGCCGCTGAAAATTACCCCATCAATCCGAGTCCCTGGTACGCGTTTAAGGTAACAAGTAAGACTCCAAAGACTATATGGATTCACCTAACCTATTTAAATGCCAAACATCGCTATTTCCCAAAAATCAGTCGTGATGGCAAAACCTGGCCATTAGTTGATTCAACCGATTGTATACTCGTAAAAAATCCTCAAGCTAAAAACCAAAATTTTCAAGATAATGCGCTTTCGGAGTCTGCATATGTGCGCGTTCGTGTAGATCATAAAACAACTTGGATAGCTGCTCAAGAATTGATGACTTCAACGATTGTCAAAGATTGGTCGAAAGGTATTTTAAAAAATAAATTTGTTTCGAGCGAAATTATCGGTAAATCTCCACAAAATAGATCTTTTCAATGCTTGCGCATTGGCGAAGATAAGTCTGACTCCAAGATTATGATTGTTATCGGGCGTTTGCATCCACCTGAAGTAACGGGACAATTTGCTTTGCAGGCATTTGTAGAATCGCTTTGTATGGATTCTGAAACTGCGAAGAAATTTAGAAAAGAATATACGGTTTATGTGGTACCCATGATGAACCCGGATGGTGTTGATAATGGACATTGGCGACATAATACGGGGGGTATCGACTTAAATCGCGATTGGGAGGACTTCAACCAACCCGAAACTCAAATTGTGCGTGATTTTCTACGAAAAAAACTTAATGGCACAGCAAGTAAACTCTATTTTGGCATCGACTTTCATTCCACCTGGGACGATATTTTTTACACGAATATAACCGAAAAACCAACCAACATGGACGGGCTAATTAAACGTTGGTTTGAGACCTTGGAGCAGGCAATTCCAAATTATAAAGTAAACGCAAGAGGAAGCAAACCAGTTTCTGGCGTAATTTCAAAGGCATTTTTTAATAAAGAATTTAATGCAGAAGCTTTGGTTTATGAGGTCGGAGATAACACCTCCCGTGATTTCACTATCTTAAAATCAAAGACCGCTGCCGAAAAATTAATGCTTTTATCTTTAGAATATTTGAAATAAAACAAACTGATTTAACGGTAGCATGCAGCAAACAAGAGAGCACAAGAGACTGATTTTAACCCGCTTGAATCGAATTAAATAATCCATTTTTCTTGATTTGTTATGATTCGCGTTTCGTCTTGATCGGAATGAGATCCAATAATGAATTGAAAGACTCGGCCTTTGGGTACACCAGAATCCAACTAAAAAGGGTGGATTCTTTTATTTTACGGGAGTAAAAGCAAAATAGGTAGCACGAGAGTGGTTTTCAGGTGAAATGTGGGTTTGTTTAAAATTAAACAATTTCTAATTCTCTTATAAATTTCTTAATTTCAAAATCTTTTCTTACCACAAAAATCACACCATGGAAGTACATCACCCTCACCACCCAACGCATAAAAAGAAATGGGCTGAATACATTATTGAATTTGTGATGTTATTTGCTGCTGTAACTCTTGGATTTTTTGCTGAAAATGTAAGAGAACACAAAATCATGATTGAACGTAAAGATCAAAACCTATTTTCTATTTTACAAGATTTGAAACAAGATTCAATTTTTATTGAGAGGACAATTAAGTATTCAGATGATGGCATACGATATTTTCAAAAGTTAAAAGCTAAATTATATGAATTTCATGATAATAGATTAAGTGAAAATGAATTCATTAAATTTACTATGGACAATATTGATAGTTCGTATGTCAATCAAACAGTTTTCCTAAATAGCTCTTCCTATAAAAATATGATTGCTACTGGTAATTTAACTTATGTTGAATCTAAGGATCTAAAGTGGAAGCTATCTAATTATTATGAACCATGGAATAAAAGAATGGAGTCTAATGGGGAAGGAGTAGATAAGACAACTGAACTGTTATATAAAGAACATCTTCCAATAAGAAACTTTTATTTTAATCATATTTTAGATAGTCTTAATACAGATGTATCAAAATCAAACTATAAAAGATTTTATTTTAAAGTTAAATTAATTCGAAAAAAATTACTTGATGAAAATTTAATTATACAAATAAATATTATTGAAACTAGATTATTAGATTACAATAAAAAAATTAAAATTTTCAAAAATTTTAATAATGAACTCTTAGAGATATTATCCAAAAAAGATACTCACTAATTGTATAAAAATTTAAACAAATGAAACATCTAATCATCGCGTTAGTATTTTTCCCAATGATTTCTTTTGGACAAAATCCCAAAATAAAGGATTTTAAGATCACTATACTTTCCACAATGCTTTCTGATTCTCATATCGGCGAATGGGGATTTTCAGCAATGATTGAAGTTGACGGGAAAAGAATTTTATTTGATGCCGGTTCAAAAGAAAATACAGTTCTTCAGAATGCAAAAGAATTAAATATCAATCTTGATAATATTGATAATATTTATTTAAGTCACAATCATAAAGATCATACAGGGGGTCTTATAACGTTAAAAAAGGAATATCCCAACTCCTTTAAAAACGCGCATGTAGGGGAGGGAATTTTTTATTCAAGACCTAATTCAGAAGGAGACGATAATTATATTTTAAGTAATAAGAATACTCTTGAAAATTTAGGAATTAAATTTATTAGCCATAAAAATCCAACACAACTAATACCTGGTTTGTGGACAACTGGGCAAGTTCCAAGAAAATACGATGAAAAAAATTGGAGTGGTGTGAGCAAAATGATTGACAGTAAAGGAAATATAGTAGAGGATATTATACCCGAAGACCAATCATTATTTTTCGATACTGAAAATGGCATTGTTTTAATAAGTGGATGTGGCCATGCAGGACTTGCTAATACACTTGATTATGTACAAAAGATTATTCCAGGTAGGCCAATTTATAAAATAATTGGAGGTTTTCATTTGTTAAAACTTAATAATGATAAGTTAGAATGGACTGCGAAAAAAATGCGAGAAGCAGGAGTTAATTTCTTTGTGGGAGCTCATTGTACCGGATTAAACTCAACATATTCAATACGCAATTTTTTAGGCCTTACGTCAAAAAGCGCTTTGGTTGGTTCAGTAGGCACGGTTATAACAGCAAAAGGAATATTTCCCGGTTATATGGAATAAGTAACGCTTAAATTTCTGTGTCATGAAAATACCCCCTTGTACGTCGTCAAAGTAAAGTGGAATTTTATTTTAAGGGAGCGAAAGCAAAACGGGTAGCTCGAGAGGGGTTTTCGTCCGAAATAAAACTTTATTTAAAATTAAACGATCTAAGAAAATAATCCTAGCGATCAAATCACGCTGACGATTTACAATAAATATAAATTGGCATTTACAAACCTTTTGTAAAATTATCGGTTTATGATGATAGGTTGTTTATAGTTTAATACAATATTTTGCTCATAGAATGACAACCATAATATTTTGGTTTGGTATTACAAAAAGGGAGTAGGGTTTAACCCTCTCCCTTTTTTGGGAGTTATTGAACAGGATTTTGAAAAATCTATTCTACTTATCTATCTATGATAAAAATCGCTTTTAGCCCAATCTATTATCATGAGCTTCCAGAAGGACATCGCTTTCCTATGTTAAAGTATGAGCTTATACCTGAGCAACTACTTCATGAGGGTACCATCAGTCGGGATAATTTATTTGTCCCAAATAAGTGTGATAAAATGGATATTTTACGAACACATGATGTAGATTACTATGAAAAATTAGTCAATCAACAATTAAGTCCCTCCGAGCAAAGAAAAATTGGATTTCCGCAGTCTCCAGCATTGATTGAACGTGAATTAGTGATTACCCAAGGGACGATTGATTGTGCCTTATTTGCCTTAGAACATGGATGTGCATTAAATATCGCGGGAGGAACACATCATGCATTTGCCGAAAGAGGGGAAGGGTTTTGTCTTTTAAATGATATGGCAATCGCTGCTAATTATCTTCTTGACAGAAATCTAGCCAAAAAAATATTAGTGATAGACTTAGATGTTCATCAAGGTAATGGCACAGCAAAACTTATGGAAAAAGAGTCTAGGGTTTTTACTTTTAGTATGCATGGCAAAAATAATTATCCATTTCATAAAGAAATATCGGACTTAGATATACCACTACCAGATGGCATTACGGGCCAGGCGTATCTAGAAATTCTAGATCAGACATTGGTGACATTATTAGATACAGTACAACCTGACTTTATTTTTTATCTATCAGGAGTAGATATTTTATCAACTGATAAATTTGGAAAGTTTAATATCAGTATAGATGAATGTAAGCAAAGAGATGAGCTTGTTTTAAAAATAGCATATGATAATAAGATCCCTGTTGCAATAGCGATGGGTGGTGGCTATTCACCGGATATCAATGACATCTTACAAGCCCATTGCAATACATTTAGAGCTGCCGCTAGATTATTTTAGTTAAAAAATATAGCTTTATGAGTATAAAATAAAAATCCCCACATGACTACAATTAATAATTCTATCAACGTTTTCAATGAACCATTAATGATTTGTGGAACAAGTCCAATGACGGGGGCATATAGAGATGGTTGCTGTAACACGGGTATCAACGATAGAGGTACTCATACGGTTTGTGCTGTAGTGACGAATGCATTTCTACAATATTCAAAAAGTATGGGTAACGATTTGACCATGGATTACCCTGCATCTGGCTTTAAAGGTTTAGTGGAAGGAGATAAATGGTGCCTTTGTGTTTCAAGATGGATAGAGGCATATCAAGCCAATGTTGCACCTCCAATAATATTAAAGTCAACACATATTAAGACCCTAGAGTATATATCAATAGATGAACTAATGAAATTTGACTATAAACCATTGGTTAAATGACTGATACCGATTGAATTAAAATAAATTTTAAATTAGATAAAGTATAAAAAAGTTATTATTTATTCCGCTAATACTTATTAATTGTCTTATCATGGCACAAACAGAAGCAGAGACAATAGGCAACCCAATTAGAATTGGGAACTTAGATATTGCACAATTTGATTTCCCACAAAGGATGAATTGGCATAATGCAAAAAAGGCTTGTGCTAAATTGGGCAAAGGCTGGAGTCTGCCTACAAAAATGGAGTTAAGCCTGTTGTATCAAAATCAAGTTAAGATAGGTGGTTTTTCAACCAGCTATTATTGGAGTTCGACTGAAACGGATATTGAGAAAGCATGGAGACATAACTTCAGTTTTGGGATGACTGGATTCATTGCTGACAAGGGTAATGAATATTTTGTTCGAGCTGTAAAGGTCCATTAAGTCTTATTATTTAAAATTCAAGTAGTAATTTATTTACAGCTTTATAAAAAAATGAAAAATATCATCAAGAGGGTTTTTTAATACTATTTAAAAGTGTAAAAAAAGATATGACCGAAACCAATGATAAAGTAATTATCAATAATATTAGTTCCGTTTAGACGAGCTAGAAAAAGATTGCTGGATTAGATTAGATTAGGAAATGGTGCTATTAAATTAAGGAATATCATTAAAAATTCAGTAATATATTCTTTCCACTTTTTAGGATGATGTGAATGATGATGCACTTCCATTTTATGTTGTTAATGTGAAAATCAAGGTCTGCGTTAAATCATGGGCCCTTTGTTGTTTCTGCATGAGGTATGCGTCATTTCTTGCCGAATAATGATGGAAACGCTCTACTGATTTTAACCAATCAGAATCCACCTCAAAAAGGATTTTTATAAAAATATTTTTCTTGTTGAATTTTCTCTTGTCGAATTTTAAATTGAGCTCCATTAGTCCATTCACGGATTTTTTCTTTGGGAACAATTAATGTATTTTTTCTTCTGAAGTAATAATCATCTGAGTTGGATGCGGATGGAATTTGATTTAGTTTATTCATTTGTTCCAAATAAATAGATTTCTTTATGCTGAAGCCTCCATTCAAAGAATCTTTATTTTGCACATCTTGCGCATAACTAACTATAAATAATACGGATAGAAGATATGAAAAAAATAATTTTTTCATGATTTTTTTGGTTATGATTTTTCAGATGTGTTTTTCAACCAGGTTGCGCCAATAATAATTAAAAATACAACTGCCGCAAAGAGGATATTAGGTAATTCCGGAGCAAGTGTAGGATAACCGTCACTTAAGTTGATCTGATATCGACTAATCGCAGCTTCTGAACCTGCAGATAATTTAACTCCCGTAGCCTTAAGTTCTGATAAACTGTAGGACAAGCCTTTTTGTTGCATTGACAAGTACGAACTTACTTGTAGTAAAAAAAATGTGACCATAATTCCATACAAGGTAACTAATGATTTCCCGAGAATATTCGTATTCTTTTCATTTGCAACTCTTGCAACTCTAAATGCAATAAAGGTCGAAATCACCATTGCAACTGTGTAAATTGCGTTTTGAATAAAACCCAGTTGGCTGTTGTTTAAAATTTCAATTTCTGTCATGTTTTTTTTGGTTTAAATTGTTTTTGATAAATAATTTAGAAGTATTTAAATTGGGGTTTGAGCTCCACCTCTTTGGGAAAGGTACAATAATTTATTACTAAAGTACTATTTTAAAAAATTCATTTTAAATTAAACAAATCCCGACTGATTTAACGGTATAAAAAGCAAACGAGATAGCACAATAAACTGATTTTAAACCACTTGAACCAAATTAAATAATCCAATATTATTTAATTATAAAGTTTTGGGATTGGTTCTGATCCGATTGAAATTTGATTGTAGCCGTATCGATTCGACCTTCGGGTACACCATAACCCGTCTCAAAAGAGTGGATTCTTTTATTTTACGGGAGTGAAAGCAAAATGGATAGCACGCGAGAGAGATTTTCGGGTGAAATTAAAATTGTTTAAATTTAAACGATACAAGAAATAACCATTATCGGTCCAATTTTGCTGATGACTTACATTAGTCTTCCCTAGTTTACTTATTTAAAATCAAATCAGAGCTATTCTAATGTTTCTTGGGTTTAGATTCTTAAGTTCTCATATCTTTTGGCAAATTAAGAGCACTAAAATTCAGAGAAAAGAAAACAGTTTTCAAAGATAACTTGACCTTGGTTTGGAATTGCTCGAAAAAAAGGATTGAAACCAAACCAGATAATTTTTCCTTTATCTACTTTTTGAACCCCAAGCATCAATGAATTAGCAACTATTTGTTTTTTATGGGTCCCTATAAATCCCATAATTTTGGGTTTTGAAGAGGTTTTCAGTATCGGAGTAAATCCTTTTCTCAGGGTAACAAATTCAGAACTTTGGTTGATGATAAACATCTGTTGATCATCAATTCGAAAAGCTAATGGGTGGGTTTTTTCTACCTCTAATTCCAATAAATTTCCTGCTGACGTTTGGGAAATTTCAGCTCTTTCTTGGATCTCATAAGTTGAAGCATGCTCCACACTATCTTCTTTTACCTCTATATCTTTCCCTCCTAAAATCTTATGTGCCCCTTCAAATAATATTAATTTACCGCCTTTCCCCATCCAATCTTGCAATAAAATGGCGTAGTTATTGGATAACTTATTGTATTTCCCATCCGGGAAAATCACATGGGTATATTGAAATAAATTTGCTTTAAACAATTGATTTAAAGGAATAAAACTAGGTTTTAGGCCATATTTTACGGTCAAAAAATAAGCTAATTCTCCCTGTTGGTTTACATCATTCAAAGGATCTACCACTACGGCTATTTTTGGCAAAAAAATTGTTTTAAAATGTGTTGAGCCTAAATCTTTTCCATTTTCTGATCTGAAACTAGTCAAGGGTTTTAGCAAAATTTTTAGTGAAGCAGCCATTTGAACCAGTTCATTTTTTTGTGACTCTAATAATTTTGTAATCAATAGGGTAATCTGTCCCGATTGAACATCTGAATAGCTTAATAACCCTCCTAACTTCAGGGCAAAACGCATGAATTCTTGACTTGATTTGAAATTGCTTGGATAAAAAGAGTAGCCTATTTCTGCTGAATTGTTGGTTTTCAATGGGCCAATTTCATATTTATCTTTTTTAAATGAGATTTCTTCCGATAAACCATATGCCTTTAATCCATTCAATTGAAATAAATTCCAAGCGGTTATATCATAGGTAAGGGAGTCTTCTAGAACAATGTTTGGATCTAACAAGGCTTGAATTAAAGCCGAGGATGTCTGCCGAGCATTGATAAATAAGCCTGTTTGGACGGGTAAATTAATGAGCTTGTTCTCCTTGTATGCATAGGCACTTAATAATGGCTTTGTTAATTGAGTATATCCATATTTAATGTCATTTTTTTCGAGTAATTCAATAAATTCTTTGGCTTTATAAAGCTCTGAATCTGGTATGAAATAGCTTTTAAACCTGTTTGTTGGATTTGTTCTTGATTTATTGTGATTTCCGTAAAAAGATAATTTTATTGCTTCTGAATTTGCCAATGACCACTCAACTAAATTTAAAGCTAAACTTGTGTGATGCTCCACCCGGGCGCTCAGCGAAATTGAATCCCCATTGTTTTTAGCTGCATTTAGCCCTCCCCGAATTCCTCCTTGTTCCAAAGTCATCCCCAATGCGCCATTTAATATTGGATACGTATCTCCATATCCTGGATACAGCAAATCATATACTTCAGACGTAAAATATGGCCATTTTTTAGCATCAAAAAGTTTGGCAAATGATTTGCTCACATTGGCTTGAAGTTCTAGTGTGCTAGGAGATAAAAAATTCAAATAGGGTTTAGCAGCGGGTGGAAAATAATACGTATGTTGAAAACTTTGTTCATGAAAATCTGCGTGCAACATGGGCATCCATGACCGATATAATTTGACTCTTTGTTGCGTTTCTTTTTGCATTTGCCATACCCAATCTCGATTTAAATCAAATGAAAAATGGTTATAACGTCCTGTGGTATTTCCTTCAAAATGCTCTTGGTCATTTGGATCCGCATTTCCTTCTGTTAAAAAGTTTCTTCGATTAAATTGGGTTACATATGCTTCCCGACCATCAGGATTCAAACATGGATCAATTAAAATTACATAATAGGTGGATTTGTTTTTCGATGAAACCAATTGAAACATAGTTTTTAAAGCTGCCTCGCTTCCTGCCGCTTCATTTCCATGTACATTAAAGGATAAATTAATGATGAGTGGCATGGACTGATCAGAATTCTTCCCCTGAATGGCATTTAGATGATTTGCCTGAATTTCATTTATTGAAAGGCCTTTTGGTAGATTTGAAATCAATAATTGTCCTAATTCTCTATGCTCACTTGTTTGTCCATAAGTTATCCATTGGGCTAATCCTTCGCTATTTTCAGCTAAATAGCGGCTGTAAGAAATGATTTGATGGTGGTAGGTAAACCGAGAGCCCAAGGGGTAACCTAAAAATTCTTCGGGTGATTTTACTTGGCTAAAAGAGGTAAATGATAGTAATAAATAGATGAAGGATAATAATTTTTTCATTGTTGAGAATTAGTTGATCCTAAATTAAATAAATGTGGGTGAATTAAACGCATACTTGCTTAAAATCATGTTCAGATGTTCTCTAAAATGGCCAAAATCAATGTAAACGAAGTTATTTCATTTTCTTATGCTTCTTTGTATTACAATTTTCAAAAAGAATTATACGTCGTCAAACTCAATTTGACTCTTCCTTGGCGAATGTTTGATATTGCTTTAGAATATTTGAAATAAAAATGAATTACAATTAATCTGCAAACTTTCAAAATACTGTTTTTGAAAATATAAAAAATGCATAAATACCAAAACTAGTCACTATCTTTAAAAAACTACCCGAATAGGTCATTTAACCGTATTTTTTGGCCTAATTCCTAAGGAATATATTAAATTTTAGCCAATCAATGACCTTGTTTATTGATATAATTGATTAAACAATAGCTTAAAGGTACTATGCACCTGGCCACGGAACGTGATTTCTGGACCATAGACGAATAATTTGCCGGCGCCAACCTTCGCCTCAAAAGCTGCCACACCATCCTGTAAATAGGCCTGACCAAAGGCCCAACCGCTTCGCAAGGTTTTATCTGAGGCATACCAAGCCAAAGGCTTTACAACCTGCTGGGCGATCGCATCCGGCTGTAATTTAAACACCGGACTCATACTAAAATACACATCGGCCTTCGTCGACATACCCCAGTTCGCCCGCGTATCTGGATCCACTGCCACCTGCATCACACTGCCCGGAATGTAAAATTTCTCTCCAGGTAAATTCCGCTCCTTGCCCGCGACCATTTCCACCAATGCATTCCGAACGGGTAATCCCAAATGATAGGCTAAATTGGCACTCGACCCAATCGTCACAATATCCCCTCCCGTTTCCAAAAAGACCTTTAACGAAGGGATGGATTTCACGGTAATCTTGCCCATTTGCGCATGGTATTCTGTTGGAATATCCGCTTCCTTGGGTTCTCTTTCAGAGTTATCATCCCGAGAAACCGATTGGCCTGTTAGTCCAGGAATCGCCCCACCCATGAACACGATGACATCGTATTTGGACTTCAAATTACCAAGATCGATTTCTTTGGCATATAAAAGGCTAAATGTAAATTGATGCTGTTCCAAAATCCAACGCACCCAGCCAGCTGACATCGACCCTCCATAGGTGTCCCATAAAGCAATCCGACGAGTCTTCACCGGAATCGTAGCCGAACTCGCCGATAAGCCTTGAACCTGAATGCCATATTTAAGCGATCCTTCGGCCAATAATTTCTTTGCCTCCTCCGAAGATTTAATAACAAAATGATCTTTGTTTTTTGTCAACTCCAACCCCGCCTTTAATGCCTCATTCACCAATGAAAACGAAGCATTATCTTGAGTAGAAAAACCATAATAAGCAAAATTCCCCGCCGGAAATCCACCCACCGCTTTTTCCAATACCCCATACGGCAAGGTCTCCAATGGCATATCTACCGCCTCCAAAATCCGATCAAATTTCACCCCCATCGTGTACGCCGGCGTCCAACCCACCGAATCATAGGGACGCACAGGTGGACCCCCTGGATATAGAAAATCATTCGGATGATCTTGCGGCTCAAACATGTCCAACACATGCGGCCGGAACGCCTGATTCGTTTTCACTACATAAGATCCTGCTGGATATTTTTTTCCAGCGATTTCAAAAGCCGTTGTGGCCTTTTCAATCCGAATTCCACTTTGTATCAAAATGTTAATAAATGCTACCGCCGAGGTGCTTTGATCTGCCGGAACCACATAGGCGCGTGGATCACGCAAAATCGAGTTTTGATATACCTTCGCATAATAGGCCAACGGCAAGGTATCTATCCGCGCCTCAGGATTCTTCATGTCTGTTCGATACAATTCTTGGATCGATTCTACCTTTTTGGGCGAAAGAGTCCAATAATCTTTGGATCCGTTTTCAATCGACTTTCGACCCATCTTATAAATGTTCATTAACACCTCGTCCTTATAGCGGGCCGCATAATTTAGCATCGCATAATTCATTGAAATCGAATAATCGATGGAATTCCTAAATAGCCATTTTTGAGGCGTAATCGGGAAGGGTAAACCGCTATTCGGGATTAATCGCTGCGGAACCAGTGGAATTTTCATCGGCGTAGGACTTCCGATGATTTCGGTTAAAACACCGACGATATTGTGGTAATAAGCCGTCGTCCGTAAACCGCCATTCCACCAAGTCGAATAGGCGGAGCCTCCTTTCATCGTATAGCCAGGTTTTCCCTCGGCGTTCAGCCGACTGCTCATCGCCGCCCCTATGGCATCGATTCCAGTGACCAATAATGGATCGAAGACATAATTAAATGGATCGCGATATGGAGGTCCGGCCACTACGGTTCCTAGCGGGCCTGTTTGGTGGTGATTATAGAGAAATTGAGGCATCCACTCGATGTATTGCTGGCGACTCATATTCTTCGACTCTCTCATGTTCATCATATAAAAATCGCGGTTATTGTCATGGCCGATGTACTTTTGGTACAAACGAGGCAAATTCGCATAAGACCGTTTCAAGGTGTCTGCATTCCGCATGTACCAAGATGATACCAATTCCTGCCCATCTGGATTCGCATGTACAAAGAGGATGATGGTATTTTTAAGAATACGTTGAGTTTCTTCATCATTGCGCGTCAAAAACTGGTGCATCGTTTCGATCCATTGGTGGATTCCCACAGTTTCGGTGGCATGTAAACCTCCGTCGATCCACACGACTGCTTTTCCTTCTTTGGCTAATTGACTCGCTTCGAATTCAGAAAGGCCTTCGGCGCGGGCCATTTTTTGGGAAATGGCTTTATATTTGGCCAAATTCTTGATATTCGCTGGATCTGACACAATCACCATGTATTGATTACGACCTTCTTCGGTTTTGCCAATGGATTGCAATTTCATGCGTGGCGAAACTGCGGCAACTTTTTTCAAATAGGCCTCTGTTTGAATAAAAGTAGCTAATTGATAATTATCCCCGATGGAGAACCCGAAATGAGATTTAGGACTTGGGATCGATTGAGAAAGGGCAAAAAAGGAAAGACAGACAAAAACGAATGTATATTTTTTCATATAAGAAATTTTAAAATTTTTGAATAATCAGTTGGCAATCATTTCACCTTGAGCAATTACAAAATTTGATAAAAGAAGTAATACTATTTTTAATTATCCGTTAGAACTTAAATTAATAAAAATCTTGTTAGCCGACATCAAACTAAATAATAATTTTGTTTAAGAAGAGTTTCGATTGATATCAAATTTAACATTAATTTCATTTAAAATAAAACAAATCCCAACTGATTTAACGGTAGCAAGCGATCACAAGGAACTAATTTTAACCCACTTGAATCGAATTAAATAACCCGATATTATTCAATTATAAAATTATAGGTTTCGTCTTGATCCGATTAAAATTTGATTGTGGCCGTATCGACTCGGCCTTCGGACACACCCAAATCCACCTCAAAAATGTGGATTTTTTTATTTTACGGGAGTGAAAGCAAAACAGGTAGCACGAGTGGAGTTTTCGAATGAAATCCAAATTGTTTAAATTTAAACGATGCAAGAAATAAGGCCATTAACATTCCAATTTTATTGTCGACCTACAATCAAAGAATTAGAATTTGCTTTAAACAAATAGGTGTCTAGAGATCAATCCACTACTTTTCTTAATCGTATTTCCCTCAAATCTAAAATGGCCCCCACCTTAAAATAATCATTCGATTTAAATCGAATTCGCTCATTACCTCTTTTTAAAGACAATTTCCCCACAATTTCCGCTGCGTAGTTTTCCCAAGATCCACTAGGTCTTACTTGTTTCTTTAAACTACCTTTTGAACTAGATAGTAAGAAATATTTGCCCGCTTCCGCATCATCCACTGACCATTCCAAGAGCACCTCATAATTTCCAGATTCAGGAACTTGGACATCCCAAACCACCTCGTCTTTGGCAGTAAACCAACCAAACGCACGCCATTCAGGCATGTATTGAATTTTAGGACCGATCGCCCTCCCTTTTTCAGCCGTCAATCGCAAAGAACCGTCTTTTTCAACCAGAACCCGGCTGGGTCGATTCACCAAATCCGCTGGAAATGGAGTATTTACCAAGTCATTTTTGAAATAATCACCCACTACTTTTTGAACATCGGCCTCCACAGAAGAGGTAAAAGGAGAAACCGTTTCCACCTCATAGCCTCCCAAAACATATTCCTTAGCTGTGGGAATATAACCCAACCAGCCATTCGTATATCCATAGAAAAAGGTGTTTTCAAAGGGTGAAATTTTCCTAATTTCATTGGAAATCTCACAAAATAATTCACCAGGTAAGCTCCAAATAGCCAGTGATTGATTGAATTTTAAAAATCGAGCAGGCAAAATAACCACATCTTCCCCTGCCTTATTTTTCTTTTCATAGGCTTTTAATTCCGGAATCCATGTGAGTGATTTTTTCCTCAAGCTCTCAATTTGAGTAGCGCCGGAACTTATTCGCATGGATTGAGTAAGTTGGTCAATGGATTTGTAAATATCGACTATTTTATCCCCCAAAGCCTCTTTAAAAAACCTCATGGAAGTATCCTTAGACACTACTTTATCACCCAAAGGCATTGTATTTGGAGCTAAATTACCAGCGGCCCCATTGATAAATAAGACAGGTGCTTTTAGTTTTTCTTGGACATACCTAGAAATGAGACCAGGAACATCCCCGCTGATATACAAATTATCCTGCCCAAAAAACGTCCCATGAATAGGGAAATTGGCTATTATAGCTAGCGGGCTTCCATCTAAATTATCTAAACGAATTAAGCCAATTTGATTGTCTACAGGGCCTTCCGGGTAAAATCCCAAGGCTATTTTACCATTGGCCTTTCGTTCCCTCCGATTGATATTGGCCTTAGATTCTCCCATTCCAAATCCAATGTTAACTGGTCTCAACATTCGCCTAGCCTCCACAATCCCATCGATTAATTTTTGCTTAACCTCTTTAAAATACTCGAAATCAATCGGATGCTGGTAGCGATCACCCATAAAAATGGCAGGAAGTCCAGGAGTACCCAGTTCCGGAGCCGAATGTGTATGTGTCAACGTCCACCAAAAATTAATGGGATTTATTCCAAGTTTTTGATCTACCTCGGCCGCTACTTGATCATAGGTGGCCGGAGACATCACACATAATTCAGAAGAAACAAGCAAAAATTGGGTAAATCCATCATCCATCAACACGATACGGTGAAAAATACGATCGCGCACGCCGATCGACTGCCTAGCGCCATAACCTAAGAGCATTTTGGCGCTTTTGGGCGTGATATCTACCGTTACTACAGAGGCCCTAAAATTAGCCTTCATTCCAAAAGATATCAATAAGAGGAATAATAGAGCATATTTTTTTATCATAAAATCATAAACCATTAACTATGCAAAAAATAATAGATTAAACTTAATCAAGAATAATTAACAATTATTTTCTTTTTACCAAGTTACCCAATCCATCAGGAAGAGTATTTAAATAAGCCATTAAATTAGATAATTCGATAGGAGTCAACTGGTCACCCAATCCAACAGGCATCATCGATATACTGATAGGTTCAATTAGGATAATCTCTGACCTAGGAATACGAACCTGTAAACCGGGACCTGTCGAGATGATTATAGCATCTGATAATTGATCCTTAAGAACGCCTACATAAGTTGCCGTTTTAGTTGTAATCTTAGTAGTCTCATATTCGCGTGCAAAACTAGCACTTGGGTATAGAATGGCTTCTAAAATATCGTGATTAGAGCGAATTTGTCCTATATTTGTTAAGTCAGGACCAAAAATTGCCCCTTTTCCAGCCACTGCATGACAAGAAGAACAGGCCCCCTTGCCAAAGAAAATTTTTGCTCCAGAAGCCACATCGCCCCGTGTTAATTGCGCCTCAATATTAGTTAGTTTGCTCAATCTTCCGGCATTTCGCTCGGCCAAACTTGCCAAGAGTGGATCTGCCAAAATCTTAATTTTTAGCGAATGTGATTTAAATAATTCTTTCAAATCTTCTTCAGAAACATTATCCAAACGAAAAGGTGTGGCAATTAAAGCAGCTACCAAAGCCAAACCAATTTGTTCGCTTTTATTATTTTTAAATGCACTCAAAAGACTAGGTAATAGGTAAAGATCGATTTTTGCCAACTGTTCAACGGCAAGTTTACCTAATTGAGCTTCGGTTAGTTTCGCATTAGAGATTATCCTGGCAGACATTTGCCGAATGGGCAATTCATTTGTTTTCCCTAAGTAAGAAAACAACATATTAAATTCTTTATCCGACAAATTGGGTTCGGAAAGTAGTTTGGAGCTCAGGGCTTTCAAGCGAAAATCAGGACGAGCAAATTCCTGTTGAATAATCTGATTAAGTTGACCATTCAAAGATTTAATTCTTCTAGATTCAATCAGCCCTAATACCCTTGATTTTATTTCTTCATCACCATTTTCTAATAATTTAACTAATGATTGAACCCAAACAATCGGAATACCCACTACATGAGCTTGAGTAATGACATCCATTAAAAATATTTTTTTGGCGATTGATGATGTTTTACTTTCAAGCTGTTCAGAAATAAAAACCTGTAATTTATTATCATGACTAAAGGTGATCATCAGTTCACGCATTGATATAATATCATCTTCATAAATTTCATTAGTACTAAAACGGCTTTTTAACAAGTTAATGACAATATCTGACCATTCGGGATGATGAGAAGCAACCCATATTCCACTTTTTTGCAATGATGGCTTTTTGCTCGCAAGGAAAGCAGCTAAATTTTCTTTCCTCAAAGCACCCCCCCCTATTTGATCTAAAGCAATTAATGCTATTTTTTTAACATTATCGGATGAGTTATTTAATGCTGCAAGTAATGGATTAATATTATTTAATTTAATCAAGGCATATACAATAGCATGCTCTTCAAAACGATCATTATTGGCGGCCGAGGCCCTCAAAAGTGCGCTTATGGCACGTTGATCACCAATCTGACCTAAAGCTGTTGCAGCTTGCCGACGAACAGCAAAACGATCTTTTTGCACCAGCTCCATCAATTTATCTACCGAAAGTTTATCTTTTGCTAGTCCCAAAGCGCGCGCAGATGAGGTTCTTACTACCGCTGAAGGATCCATTAGGCCGACACGGACGCCAACCATAGCATTAGGCGTTGCAATTCGAGAAAGGGCAAATATTCCTGCTGCCCGCATTTCCTCGCTGACAGAATTAAGTAATGAGTTGGTAATTGGCAATACGGCCACCTCTCCCTTAATAATTAATAGTTCAATCGCACGGTCGCAAACTGCCTTGCGTGAGTCTTTAGTAGCGTCAACAAGTTCTGAAATTGTCATTGAATTTAAATTCAATTTTAAACCCCAAGGATCACTTATTTTAGCGGAGCCCATTTTCCTAATTCTATAAATACCTCCTTGAACATCCATTTTTGCCACTCTAGAAAGCGGACAACCTAAAATAAACCAGCCCCCAGTATTTAAAACAAGTAAACTTCCATCTGCGTCCTCCAGAACATCCGTCAGATGTACATCCTGAATGCTCGACGTAAAGAATGGCTCATCAATCGTTTTATAGGTTGCTCCGTCGGCTATAATCTTATGACGAATAATTCTCCCTGTATTAAATTCTGCGCTGAAAAAATTACCCTGAAATTCTTTGCCAAAACTTTTGCCACGATAGCGCATTATTCCAGATGGAGCAACTCGAGCCATTTTATTCATGACTGGCATCAAATCGCCAGTTAAAATGAATTTATCCTTTTCAATAACGGGATTATACTTTGGATAAACCCCTCCTTCTACCCAATGCATAATTGCATCCCTCATTCCCGCTTGCGGTTCAATAAAATAGGTCATTGACCCAATGGTCTCTCCTGAAGGCATAAATGCCAACTCTATTGAATTATCGAAGCCACCCCCCGCCATAGATTCCAAGCTACTGCCATCTGGCTTGCATCTCCAAATACGAGCGCTATTCCCTTTCAGATTTGATCCTTCTTTAGTCTTGATATCAAATCCGCGACGAGCATCCGTCATATATAACCATCCATCGGGACCCAAAAATGGTCCACCCAATAAGGCTCCGTTTGAATTCAATACCCAACCGCTAAGGACAACTTCCCGCTTATCTGCGATTCCATCTCTATTGGTATCGGTCAAACGTAAAAGATTGGGAGAGGAACTTACATATAAACTGCCATTATAGAATACACCACCCTTCGGAAAAGAAAGTGAGTCAGCAAAAATCTTGCTCTTATCAAATTTTCCATCTCCGTCTGTATCTTCCAACAATCGAACATGATAGGATGGTTTATTTAACATTCCCTCATTTGTCGGGGAACTGCCATCCGATTCGAAGACAAATAACCTTCCATCCGAATCAAAAGAGGCAAACATAGGATATGCAATCATTCCAGGATCCACCACACGCTCAATGACAAAACCCTTAGGAACTTTCAGCCCATCTAATTGAAGAATTATTTTTTCTCGCTCTTTGTTGCCAAGTAAAAAAAAGATACTGCACACTAAGAGTAATATTATAATAAATCTTAAAGATAATTTTAAGGCATTTAAAAAATAGTCCATAAGTTATTTTAGAATTTTAAGATCAAACTTCGATTCATCAGAAATTTTCTTATAAAAATTTTATTATGCTCTAATAATATTAATAGCAGTAAATAACTTTTTATTTTTGAGTATAAATAACATGCTAATTAGCTTATGATTAAAAAGATAAGTGTAACAGAAAAACTATTAATTCTAAATGTAAAATCCACATAAAGAATTCCTCGGCAATTATAATATTCTTTAAATTATATATGAAAATAGAAAATATTTTTATTAGAGATAGTGTACGTTGGCAAACTAATTAGTGTTTCCTTTAGGAGTGTTTGATCTTGTTTTGAATTTAAATATTCTTTTTTTTCTGTGCAATATTTGACTGTTTTTATTTTCTTATTGTTGAATCATCTAATTTCTTGAATTGGAAAATTGGGGTTTCGTCTTGATCTGATTAAGATTCAATCGTGTAATGATCAACTCGGCCTTCGGGTACGCCCAAATCCACCTCAAAAGACAAAAAAATATGAAAAATATATATTAGATTCATTCCCAAATTAAATAAATATGAACCCCATCAAAATAGCCACCGCTCAATTTGAAAATAAAAGTGGCGACAAGGCCTATAACCTCTTGGTGATCGATGAACTAGCCAGAAAAGCAGCTCTTGAAGGCATTGAAGTACTTTCATTTCATGAATGCTCTATTACGGGCTATACTTTCGCTTCCAAATTAAACAAAGAGGAATTTTTAGCACTAGCAGAATTTATTCCCGATGGAGCATCGGTTCAAGCTTTAATTAACATTGCAAAAAAACATAAAATCATTTTATTGGCAGGCTTATTTGAAAAAGATAAAGAGGATAAAATCTACAAAGCCTTCGTATGTGTGGATGAAAATGGGCTTATTGCCAAATATAGAAAATTAAGCCCCTTTATTAATAGGTACATAAGCGCTGGAAATGAGTATTGCATTTTTGATTTGAAAGGATGGAAATGCAGCATACTCATATGCTATGATAATAATATTTTTGAAAATGTAAGGGCCACAAAATTATTGGGCGCTGAGATCATTTTTATGCCACATGTAACCATGTGTACACCTTCTAGCAGACCAGGTGCTGGATTTATTGATCCTGCATTATGGCATAATCGCCACCATGATCCCACGACACTGATCAACGAGTTTGATAGCTTAAAAGGTAGAGCATGGCTAATGAAATGGCTACCCTCAAGAGCTTATGACAATGCCGTATATGTCATCTTCTCAAATCCCATAGGTATGGATGATGATCAATTAAAAAATGGCTGTTCCATGATTATAGACCCCTTTGGTGATATTATGGCAGAATGCAGAACATTTGATGATGCCTATGTTTCAGCAGAATTAATACATGCTAATATAGAAAAAGCAGGAGGCACCCGATATTTAAATGCGAGAAGACCAGAACTTTACAGAGACATCATCGGAAAAGAACATGATACTGTGCTTCAAGTAGTTTGGATGTCTTTAAAGTAATTTTTCAGCTGTTTTTTTCTTGTTTCCATTTTGTTATTGAACCATTGTTGGAAAACACTCCCTACGGAAATACCAAATAGTTTGACGAAGTAAATATAGGTCTGTGGATAGCATTAATAGAAGTACATGCCAAAACCAACGAATAAAAATTGAGAGGCGACTAGCTAGTTGACCTACAAGGAATTGCACAAGAGATTTGACTCATATTTTAAATGATGGATATTTTCTTTAACATTGTTTAATCGTAAGCAATCGTTAGAAACTTTTAATGAGGATCAAATGAATGTTTCAACCTCTTAAATAAACATAGATCTAAAATTTAGGTAATGTCTGACAAATTAATTGCTTGGCTTTTTCGTTTCGTTTTTATTTATGTGTTTGCGCTTCATTCTGTATTAATTAATGCGCAAGCAGTTCAGCCAACCTTAAAACTAGCACTATTCGATGTAGACGCAACGCCACCGGTAGGGACTCAATTGACGTATGATCCCATGGTTAATGACTGGGATTTGGGTTTACGCGCGAAAGGGGTCGTTATTTTGGGTGCGGGGCTTCCGATTGTCATGTGCTCTGTGGATTGGATTGGGATCAGTAATGATAGTCAAGATGAATTTAAACGCGTGATGGCGGAAGCGGCTGCTACAATTCCTTCACGGGTAGTTGTGCATGCCATTCATCAGCATGATGCCCCCTCATCTGATTTAGGGGCGGAAAAATTACTGAAAGAGGCTGGCTTACATCCAATCGCTTTTGAAG
>Ga0209443_1000214_pt1 | contig 38093 bp, 34 predicted proteins | sample LauGreBMM110DCMD_2_FD_187571 | JGI IMG/M metagenome (GOLD analysis project Ga0209443, IMG submission 187571) | Freshwater lake microbial communities from Lake Michigan, USA - Su13.BD.MM110.DCMD (SPAdes) (version 2) | ecosystem: Environmental > Aquatic > Freshwater > Lake | place: Lake Michigan... | reverse complement strand
CCAGTTTGCCCAATAGGTAAAATAAAATTGAGCCAAAACTTCAAGTAATAAAACTACAGCCATAATGACAACATAAACCAATAAGCCGTGTTTGTCTTCGGGTTTAATGTATTCGTCAACGGTTTGTTTTAATAAATAAGGTCGGGCAGCAGCGAAAATTGAAAGTAATATAGCCCATACAATTACCCAATTAAACCTTCTTTGATAAGGTTTTGCGTAGTGTAATACTTTTTTAAGTGAATTGGATTTGATGAGCTTCATTTTTCTATTTTCTACGATCTATTTTCTCTCCTCTATATAAGGATAAGCTACATTAACTAAATATAATCCGTGAGCCGGAACTGAAAATCCTGCTTTACTTCGGTCTTTACTTTCAATAATGGTTCTCAAATCGGCCACTTCAATTTTTCCTAAACCAATATTCACCATGGTTCCTACAATGGCTCGCACCATATTCCGCAAAAAGCGATCGGCTCTGATGGTGAAGATAAGTTGATTTCCCGATTGTTTCCAATGTGCTTCTGATATTTTACAATTAAATGTATTTACATCGGTATGCACTTTGGAAAAGCATTCAAAATCGATGTATTCGAACAAAATTTTACAAGATTCATTCATTTTTTCCAAATCTAATGGATTGGAATGGTACCAACTACCCTCAGCAATAAAAGCATCTTTAAACGTGTGAATGTAAAATTCATAAGTTCTGGAAGTGGCATCAAATCGCGCATGTGCTTCATCGGCTACTTTAAAAATACGATATACTACAATTGAAGGCGGTAAAAAAGAATTCAATTTGTGTGACCAATAATCGGATTCTAATTCTAATTCGGTATCAAAATGAGCATACATTTGTTTAGCATGCACACCCGTGTCGGTTCTTCCGGCGCCTACTATAGTAATTTTCTCTCGAAATAGGGTAGAAAGTGCCTCTTCCAAAGTTTCTTGTACTGATGCTGCATCAGGCTGACTCTGAAATCCGTGGAAGTTTTTTCCGTTGTATGCAAAAGAAATGAAATATCTCAAAATGTGGTCTAATGTTTTAAAGTCGCAAAGTTACAAAGAAAATGACGTATTGTAATTCAAAGTTTTCTTAATTAAAAAGAAAAAGCTACATAGCCTATTATATTTTTTATCAACTTTGCATCTTAGGCACTTATTACTTTGCAACTTTTTATAATGAAGAAAATCCTACTGCTATCTGACACACACAGTCACATTGATGATGTTATTTTAAAATATGCCAATCAAGCCGATGAAGTTTGGCATGCGGGCGATATTGGTGATTTAGCAGTGACTGATGCGATTAAGAAAGTAAAGCCTCTGCGCGCTGTTTATGGTAATATTGATGATGATAAAGCGCGAATGGAATTTCCGTTGAACAATCGATTCATGTGCGAAGGAGTAGAGGTTTGGATTACTCATATTGGCGGTTATCCCGATAAATATAGTCCGGCAATTCGTGAAGAAATTACTAAAAACACACCTAAGCTATTCATTTGCGGACATTCGCATATTTTAAAAGTACAGTTTGATAAGAAATTGGATTTACTCCACATGAATCCTGGTGCTTGTGGAAAATATGGGTTTCATCAAGTGCGTACCATGTTGCGTTTTGAAATTGATGGTGATAAAATTCAGAGTTTAGAGGTGATTGAACTGGGTAAAAAGTAGTGATCAGTATTCTGTCGCAGTGTTCAGCATAAATAAACAAAAAAATCCGAAACTTTCGCTTCGGATTTTTTCTTCGCACTAATAAACTAAGATGATAGGTTTATCGTAATCGATCCACAGATTTTACGAGATCTTCGTCCTTTTTTATTGCCTTGTTTGCCAAGACTAATAAAACGATAGAAATTGCAGGAAGAAACATCCCAATACCCTTCTCTGAAACCATGGTTTCTCCGGGTAAGTTTAGCGAGCGATACACAAAAAATCCTAGTAAAATAAAGTTAAATATCATGGTCAATCTGTTCAATACAAATTGATTTTGTCTCTTTTTAAAACTAAAAATACTAATAATAGTAAGTAAAGTAACCAAACCAAATAACGATAAATACAACGCTGAAGTAGTAATAAAAACTGCAGTTGCCTGATTATCAGTTTTTAACGTCCACAATTCAAAAACAAAAGGCAACGCACCAGTGACTAATACACTAAGCGTCATATAAAGTGTTTGAATACGTTGTAACATGTTATTATTTTTTTATTGAAACAAAAATAGTATTTCTTTTTTATTTAAACTATTGTTATTTCCAAATTTATTCGTACTATTGCAGCGTATTATTCGTAAGTACTTCATTCTACGACATCTTACACTACAAAAAAAATCTTATCATTTTTTGTTTTTAAACAACCAAACATTTTATTCAAAATATATCCATGTTCGATATTGAAGTATTAAAAGAGATGAAACTCTCTGATTTGCAAGAAATTGCGAAAGTAGCAAAGATCAATAAATACCGATCTTTAAAAAAAGACGATTTAGTTTATCAAATTTTAGATTTACAAGCTGCAAAGCCTGAAGTTATTAAAGCTGAAATTCCTGAAACGGAACAACTTAAAGAAAGAAGAGCACGAATTGCTCCTAAAAGAGAAAATACTAAGTCGCCACAAATTAAAAAAGACTTGTTTTCTCAACCGTTAAAAGAGTTACCTGTTGAACCTAAACCAGAAATAGTTGAGGTAACCCAAGAGATTAATGAACCTGTAACAAGAGAATTTGCTCCAAAACCAACTAATAAGTTGCCTAGAAAAGATTTTAAAAGTAAAACACCTTTACCTAATTCAACTACTCCGGATGCGATCGTTGAATCAACGGCATCTGAAGTATTTTCGGAAACCAATTCAAACGAAATAAATACGGCTAAAAATCCAAATTACAAGGCCAATCAAAATAATCCTAACCATCCTGATTATAAGAAGAATAATGTAGTTGAAGTAGGAAATGGCGTCAATGGAAATAAAAATCCACATCAAAATAAAAAGCAAAATTTTAGAGAACCCGATTATGAGTTCGATGGCATCATTGAGAGTGAAGGGGTTTTAGAAATGATGCCTGATGGGTATGGTTTTTTACGTTCGTCTGATTATAATTATTTAGCTTCACCAGATGATATTTACTTATCAACTTCGCAAATTCGTTTATTCGGATTAAAAACGGGAGATACTGTAAAAGGAGTGGTGCGTCCTCCAAAGGAAGGCGAGAAATATTTTCCATTGGTAAAAGTATTGAAAATAAATGGTCACGATCCACAAGTGGTTAGAGATCGAATTTCATTTGAACATTTAACACCAGTTTTTCCAACCGAAAAATTCAACTTAGCAGAAAGAGATAGTACTATTTCGACACGAATTATCGATTTATTTTCGCCAATTGGTAAAGGACAGCGTGGAATGATTGTTGCCCAACCAAAAACGGGTAAAACCATGTTGTTGAAAGATGTTGCTAATGCCATTGCGGCAAATCATCCTGAGGTGTACTTAATTGTATTATTGATTGATGAACGCCCAGAAGAAGTTACCGATATGCAAAGAAGTGTTCGTGGTGAAGTAATTGCTTCTACTTTTGATAGAGAGCCTCAAGAACACGTTAAAATTGCGAATATTGTTTTAGAAAAAGCAAAACGTTTAGTAGAATGTGGTCATGATGTAGTCATTTTATTAGATTCAATTACACGTTTAGCAAGAGCTTATAATACAGTACAACCAGCTTCTGGAAAAATATTAAGTGGTGGTGTTGATGCAAATGCGTTACAAAAACCAAAACGTTTCTTTGGAGCAGCTCGTAATGTAGAAAACGGCGGTTCTTTGAGTATCATTGCTACAGCATTAACTGAAACGGGTTCTAAAATGGACGAAGTAATCTTTGAAGAATTCAAAGGAACGGGTAACATGGAATTACAGTTGGATAGAAGAATTTCTAACAAACGTATTTTCCCTGCTATCGACTTGGTATCTTCAAGTACGCGTCGTGATGACTTATTATTAGACGAAAATACCATTCATAGAATGTGGATTATGCGTAAATATCTTGCCGATATGAATCCAGTAGAAGCGATGGATTTTATCCACGATAGATTTAAGAAAACTAGAAACAACGAAGAATTTTTAATTTCGATGAATCAATAAATAAAAAAAACTCCGATGAAAATCGGAGTTTTTTTATGGAATTATTTGAAAAAAATCTGTGTAAATCCGTTAAATCTGTTTCATCCGTGTTCTAAATTCCGAAAATCAAAATTAAAATCCGTTCACAATTGCTAAAAAGTCATCTGCTTTTAAAGCAGCACCTCCAATTAAGCCACCATCAACATCAGGTTTTGAGAAAATTTCTTTAGCATTATCTGGTTTTACACTTCCGCCATATAAAATGCTTAAGTTATCGGCAACGTCAAATCCGTAAACTTTTTCTACTAGCGTACGTATGAATTTATGCATTTCTTGCGCTTGTTCTGGAGAAGCAGTTTCACCCGTTCCGATGGCCCAAACAGGCTCGTAAGCTAATACGATATTTGCCCAGTCTTTCTTTTCTATGTGAAACAATCCATCGCTCAATTGATATTCAACTACATTAAAATGATTGTTTTGTTGGCGGTCTTTCAATTCTTCACCAAAACAGAAAATTATACGCATATCATGTTTTAAAGCAGTATTCACTTTGTCAGCTAACAGTGCATCGGTTTCATGGAAATAAGCACGTCTTTCGCTGTGACCTAAGATAACAGTGTTTACCCCGATATCGGTTAACATTGAAGCGGCAATTTCGCCAGTAAATGCGCCACCTTCTGCCTGATGCATGTTTTGTGCGGCTACAGTAATTCCCTTTCCATTAGTGAACTCAACCGCTTTTGATAAATTGACAAAAGTAGGAGCTACAATAATTTCAGTTGTAGTATTTGATTTCTTAGCGATAATTTCTTCCAATAATGCAACGGTTTCTTTTTGGGTTTTGTGCATTTTCCAGTTTCCTGCAACGATGTTTTTTCTCATTATTTTAACGATTCTAAAGTTTTAATTAATTTTTCATCATCAGCTTCAATAACTTTATATAATGCTATTTTACCTTTTTTATTCACCACCATGTATCTAGGAATCCAATCCAGATCAATTGATTTTCCAAAAACCCCTTTCATTCCGTCGGCAGTTAAATAGTGTTCTCCTCTAACTTCATATTTTTCAATACCTTTCAACCAAGATTCATAGGATTTATCCATAGAGATAAACAAGAAAGTAACCTCTGGATTTTTTTCTTGTAATTCTTTTACTTTTGGCATTCCTTTCACACAGTCTGAACACCAAGAAGCCCAAACATCGATTACAATGGTTTTTCCTTCGTATTTTTTTAGAATTTCTGCAAAAGTAATTGGTTTATTTTCGGAAGTAACCATTACGTTTTCTAAACCTTCTTTTTTAAAGCTAGTTTCTTCTTTTTGAGCACATCCTAAAGTACTGATTAGCATTGTAGCTACAACAATAATTTTTTTCATAATTTATTTTTTTAATGCGGAATATGGTTTTTTTAATGATTTCTTTAATTCTGTTACGTTAAATTTATTTGCATTGATGCCATCGTAAAACAAAATTTCATTTCCGTTCCAAAGATATTTTACACCAGGAGTATCTCTTGTGTTTCCTATAAGATTCCAAAAACTGATAACATCAACCATTTGATAAGGATATTTTGCACCAGCGGCTGTGAAAAAATCGGGAATTTTATCAGCTTCTTCATCCATAAAAATAATGGAAACGGCTGGAAAACTTTTATCTTTTCGTTTCATTTCAGTAAGTTGCTTTGCTGTTTCTTGGCAATGATCGCAACCCGGGGCAAAAAAGCATAGAATCTTTTTGTCTTGATCTATCGTTGGAAAATAATTGGCAAACCCTGATTTTTTTGCAGCAGGTTCGTCAACAGTAATTTTTTCCTTTACAGTATTCGAAGAATCAATTGCTTTTTCTACGGTAGATAACACAGTGTTTAAATTGGTATCGGTGCTAATTCCTAAGTTTGTGGTTTCAGTTGGGATTTGGAGAGCAGGGGTAGCGCTTACTTTCATAGGTGCTATCATAAATAATCCTAAAATACAGCATAAAACAATGGAACATAACAGCCAAAAATTTGATTTTTTATCAGCGGGAAGTAATTTAAATAACCAAATTAATAATCCAATAGCAATGATGTTTTTAATAATTGCTTCAACAGGTGTCATCGGAATTAGTTCGCCAAAACAGCCACAATTCCCTGAATTTCCGCTTACAAAAGTGGTGTAACTTAAATGAATTACAAAAATAGATAATAATAAAATCGTAGCCGGAATCGTGATTCTTTTTAAGTAATCCTTTACTAAAATTGCGAGTCCTAATGCAAATTCAATTCCAATTAATATTCTTGAAAAGTAGGGTGCAAAATCTTCGGAAAAACCTAATGGATACAACTGTTTTACTTCAAAAGTAGAAATCGAAAAATAAGGCGATGGATATAATTTTGCTATTGCAGAAACAATAAATAAAGCTGAAATAATTAGGCGTAGAAGCCAAGAAATATTTTTTGTGTTCATGGTATATAAATTACAAATAGCAAATCATAAATTACAAATAAGGACCAAAATATAAAACTTCAAATTCAAAAAAAACTATATTTTGTATTTTTCGATTATGGAAGAAAATATCAATTTTAATTCTTTTCCTTCTTTAATTAACTTTTCAGTTTCTAAATTAAATTCGGGGTTAATTCTGTTTAAAATATTTAACCAATAAACAGCTTCTTTACTTTCTTTTCTAGAAATTTTTAATCTATAAACAAAATCTTTTTTACTTAATGATTCGTTAGCTTCAATATAATTTGCTCCAATTGAACCCGATGCTCTTGCCAATTGTTTTGAATCTTCAATATTTGAAATTGATTTTGGTAATTTACCAATGTAAAGTCTGCAATCTATTGCAAATTCAAGTGTTCTATCTTCTAAATCATACTTTTTTTCACTCATTCAGATTTATTTGAATTTTAAAAATTGAAATTTTAGATTTATTTGTTTTTTGTTATTTGCTCTTTGAGATTTATAAAAGGCTAAAATACAACTTCTTATACCGTTATTCTGTTAACAACTTGTTATTTATTTTCCATTAAAATTAAAGCAAAAACGGAGTAATTTATCATATCTTGATAATTAGCATCAATACCTTCAGAAACCAACGTTTTCCCTTTATTATCCTCAATTTGTTTTACCCGAAGCAATTTTTGCAAAATTAAATCGGTTAAACTGTTGACACGCATTTCGCGCCAAGCTTCGCCATAGTCGTGGTTTTTATCCTGCATCAAGGCTTTAGTTAGCGAAACTTTTTCATCATAAAGTGCTATAGTTTCTTCAAAACCTAAATCGGGTTGATCTACAACTCCTTTATCGATTTGTATCAACGCCATGATGCAATAATTGATAATTCCAATGAATTCAGAAGTTTCGTCTTCAGCTACTTTTCGTACCTCATTTTTTTGAAGACTTCTAATGCGTTGGGCTTTAATAAAAATTTGATCGGTTAACGAAGGCAAGCGTAAAATACGCCACGCACTTCCATAATCTTTCATTTTTTTACTAAACAGTTCGCGGCAAACCGCTATAACTTTATCATATTGTTGAGAAGTATTCGGCATTATTTGGTGTATATTTGTATGAATTTTTTCCAAAAGTAATGAATTAAGTCAAAAGTCAAAAGTCAAAAGTCAAAAGAAATTCAAATAAAATGACAATCAATTGTAATAGTAGACTTATCGATTTGTCAATTCCTAAAGTAATGGGGATTTTGAATGTAACGCCCAACTCATTTTACGATGGAGGCAAGCACAATGAAATTAATGCAATTATTCGTCAAGTGGATAAAATGCTATCCGAAGGAGCAGATATTATTGATGTAGGGGCTTATTCCAGTAAACCTAGTGCAGAATTTGTTTCAGAGCAAACAGAAATCGATCGATTAAAGGCAGTAATCAAAGAACTAATTAATACTTTTCCATCGGTTATTTTATCCGTTGATACATTTCGAGCCAATGTAGCCAAAATTGCTGTGGATCATGGTGCAGCACTTATTAATGACATTTCTGCTGGATTATTGGATGACGCTATGATGCCTACTGTTGCCGAATTAAAAGTTCCTTATGTAATGATGCACATGCGCGGTACTCCGCAAACGATGCAAAGTCTAACTCAGTATGATGATTTAGTAAAAGATTTGATATTCTATTTTTCGGAACGAATAAGAGCAGCACGAAGTTTTGGTATTTCAGATATTATTATTGATCCAGGTTTTGGTTTTGCAAAAACATTGGAACAAAATTATGAAATTCTCAATAAACTCGAATTGTTTTCATTTTTAGAAATACCTTTGTTAGCAGGCGTTTCCAGAAAATCGATGATTTACAAAGTGTTAGAAAATACTTCTCAAGAGGCCTTAAACGGTACCTCTGTATTGAATACGATTGCCCTACAAAAAGGTGCCAATATCTTAAGGGTTCATGATGTGAAAGAAGCCGTTGAGTGTATAAAATTAGTTCGCCAATTACAATGAAAAAAGCCGCGTTATTAGTGTTTTTTTATAAATTGATTTTTATTGATGGTGATAAGGTTCGTTTTGAAGTATAGTAAACCCTCTATAAATCTGCTCGATTACAAACAATCGCACCATTTGATGAGAAAATGTCATTTCAGATAACGATACTTTACCATGTGCTTTTTGATATACATTTTCACTGAAGCCATAAGGACCTCCAATTACAAAGACTAAGGTTTTGATGCCTGTATTCATTTTCTTTTGTAAATAATCAGAAAAACCTAAGCTATTAAATGTTTTTCCATTTTCGTCCAATAAAATAAGATGGTCTGTGACATTAATTTTAGCTAAAATGAGTTCGCCTTCCTTTTCTTTTTGTTGGGCTTCCGATAAATTCTTTACATTTTTTATATCTGGAATAACTTCCAAATCAAATTTTACATAAAACGACAAACGTTTCGTATACTCATCAATCAATGATTGTAAGTTTTTATTGTCGGTTTTGCCGATGGCGATTAATCGGATGTTCATTTTATGATTAATTTACTGCACAATGAAAAAACCACGCTTTAACGTGGTTTAATTATTAATTTGTGATTTCGGGTGTTTTTACATCCAATTCGCAAGCATAAGAAAATAATTTTTCCTTTTTGATAATGTCTGCGGTGCCTTCGGGTAATAAATCTTCCCAACCCGATTCAGCACTACAAATCATTTTTAACACTTTTCTCGAAAATATTTCTAGATTTTTTTCATGATAATCTTTAATATCGATTACCTTACCGTTGAATTTAAAGAACTTGTATAATTCTTTCATTCGGGGATGTACTTTAAGATTTTCAGAAGTAATGATATTACCATCTTCGTCTTTCATAGGATATAAATACACCTTTAAATCTCTGTAAAATAATTTTCCAAAGGCTTCAAGTATACCACCAGATAAGTGACGGTAGTATTTTTCATCAAAGATTTCAATTAAGTTATTTACGCCCATCGCTAATCCCATTCGAGCTTTTGAGTAGTTTGAAAAATATTCTACTACTTTAAAGTATTCTTGGAAATTAGAAATCATTACGGTTTGTCCAAGTTTACAGAGCAATTCTGCACGGTCTAGGAAATCGCGTTCGTCAATTTCACCTTCAGCTTTAAGATTTGAAAGTGTAATTTCAAAAACTACAAACGTATTTTCTTTATCTACTTTATTTTCTTGAATGAACATGTTATATGATTCTTCATACATGTCCATATTTACTTTAGTAACGGGTCTAAAACTTCCTCTAAGTGCCAAGATATTTTTCTTGTACAAAACAGCAGCTGGAAGTATATTTTTTCCATCAGGACCAAACATAACGGCATCGGTCATGCCATTTTTTACCAATTGTAAACTCATCAATCGGTTATCAACATTAGCAAAACGAGGTCCCGAAAAGTTAATAGTATCTATTTCAATTTGATCTTTATCTAAGTGATCATATAAGTACCGCAATAGTTTTTTAGGATCGTTGTATTTATAAAAAGCTCCGTAAATTAAGTTTACGCCTAAGATACCAAGTGTTTCTTGTTGTAATTTTGCATCATTCTCTTTGAATCGAATGTGTAGAGTAATTTCATTGTAAGCTTCATCAGGTTCCACTTGATAAACTATTCCTACCCATCCATGTCCTTTAAATTGCTTTGCAAAATCAATAGTTGCAACTGTATTGGCATAACTAAAAAAGAGTTTATTGGGATGTTTTTCTCTTTTTAAACGTTGCTCCACCAAATTAATTTCGTGAGATAACATCGTTTTTAGACGACTTTCAGTGACATATCTTCCGTCTACTTCTTCGCCATAAATAGCATCACTAAAATCTTTATCGTAGGCAGACATCGCTTTTGCAATAGTTCCAGAGGAGGCTCCGGCTCTAAAAAAATTACGAACAGTCTCTTGCCCAGCTCCAATTTCAGCAAATGTACCGTAGATGCTTTCATTAAGATTAATTCTTAAAGCTTTGTCTTTGGTAGATGGAATTTGTTCTATTGCTTTATCACCACGTACTTTAATATCAGTAACCATATTAGTATAATTTGGGCTTTTGACCTTACATTTAATATTGAAAATAGAATATGTGCAAAGTTAGTTATTTTATCAAAAAATCAGGTAAATATTCTTATTTTTGTAAAAAAAGAATTGAAAGTTTATTTTTTAGGAACAGGTACTTCGCAAGGCATTCCAGTTATAGGAAGTCAACATTCGGTTTGTTTGAGTTCAGATCCACGAGATAAACGGTTAAGGGTTTCTATTTGGATTCAAATTGAAACTACTTCAATAGTAATCGATTGTGGTCCAGATTTTAGACAACAAATGTTAGTCTCAAATTGCCAACATATTGATGCATTATTTTTTACTCATGAGCATGCTGATCACACTGCAGGTCTAGATGATATTCGTCCTTTTTATTTTAAACAAGGAAACATCCCTGTTTATGCGCATGAACGCGTTTTAAAGAATTTAGGAAAGCGATTTGATTATATTTTTCAAACCGATGATAAATATCCAGGCGCTCCATCTGTATTACCTATTGAAGTTAAAGAAAACACCACCTTTCAAGTGCAAAACGTTACTGTAGAACCTATTAATGCTTGTCACGGAAGTTTGCAAGTTTTTGGTTACAAATTACGCGATTTTGTTTATTTAACCGATGTTAAAACAATTGATGTTGCCGAATTAGAAAAAATTAAACACTGTAAGGTATTGATAATTAATTGTTTGCGTGAAGAACCGCATGCAACCCATTTTAATTTAGAAGAAGTATTACATTTCATATCTTTGGTACAACCAAAAAAAACATATTTAACTCATATCAGTCATTTGTTTGGTTTTCATAGTGAAATTCAACAAAAGTTGCCTACAAATGTATTCGTGGCTTACGATAATTTAGAAATTATAATTTAATAATATAGTATGAAAAATGTTGTTTTGTATGCTTTAGTCTTTTCATTGTTATTCAATGTCTTTCAGTTTGTGAATTCAACTAAAATATTAGAATCAAAAGACAAAGAAGTAGTAAAAGTGAAAAACCATTTAAAAATTTCTCGCGATTCTGTGAGTCAATTGGCTAATGCTAATTATTTTGCTTTAGAAAGTGATGAAGATGCTCAGGAATATTTTTATAATTCCAATTTAGATTATCAAAAAGTAGCCTTCAAAGTAAAAGAAGATTTAATGGTTTTAAACGAAAATAAAAACGGTAATAAATTAGTTCCTTACGAGCCAATTGATGATAAACCATTTATTGTAAACACTTCTAAAATTTTGAACCACCGATGGTTGATTGCCGAATTTTCAAATGGTGATTTATGGGGACAAATTTTAGTAAAATACTTTGTAAGTGCCGATAAACCTACCGAATTTGAAACTGTTGAAACTGTTTTATACGAAAGACAAACGAAAAATTAATCACACGCTTATTTAGAAACGATGGAAACTAAATTAGAACGCTATTTTAACGAATTTCGAAAAGATATTATCGGTGTTGACCAAACGTTTATTTCGCCTTATGGTGAGAAAAAAATTATATATACGGATTGGACTGCAAGTGGAAGACTATATCGACCTATTGAAGAAAAAATTCTTAATGAATGTGGTCCATTTGTTGCCAATACACATACCGAAACAACTGTCACAGGAACTGCTATGACCTTGGCTTATCATGAAGCGCGACATATTATTAAGCATCATGTTAATGCTAATTCAGATGATATTTTAATCACCGATGGTACTGGAATGACCGGTGTGGTAAATAAGTTTCAAAGGATTTTGGGTCTACGCATACCAGAAAATTTAAAAGAATTCACTTCAATTCCAACAGAATTAAAGCCTGTTGTTTTTATTTCGCACATGGAGCATCATTCCAACCAAACCTCTTGGTTAGAAACCATTGCAGATGTTGAAATTATTCCTGCAAATGAGGCTGGTCTTTTTTGTTTGGATCAACTCAAATTATTGCTTGAAAAATATAAAAATAGAAGTTTTAAAATAGCTTCTATTACTTCGTGTTCAAATGTCACAGGTATTAAAACGCCTTATCATGAAGTTGCTAAATTGATGCATCAAAATAATGGTGTTTGTTTTGTGGATTTTGCTTGTTCGGGGCCTTATGTTCCTATTGATATGCATCCACATGATTCCGATGCTTATTTAGATGCCATCTTTTTTTCTCCTCATAAATTTTTAGGTGGACCTGGAACTTCGGGAGTGTTGATTTTTAATAAAAACTTATATAAAAATAATGTTCCCGATTGCCCAGGTGGTGGAACTGTGAGTTGGACCAATCCATGGGGGGAGCACAAATACATTGATAATATTGAAGATCGAGAAGATGGAGGAACACCTGGTTTTTTACAGGTAATAAAAACAGCTTTGACGATTCAGTTAAAAGAGAAAATGGGTGTTCAAAATATTTTGGATCGCGAACACGAATTAGTTAACTATATTTTTGCTACACTAAATGAGTTGCCAAATTTACATATTTTAGCCAACCAACATCAAGATCGTTTGGGCGTAGTTTCTTTTTATATTGATAAGTTACACTATAATTTAGGAGTTAAATTACTCAATGATAAATTTGGTATTCAAACTCGTGGTGGTTGTAGTTGTGCTGGTACTTACGGGCATTATTTACTGCATGTTGATCAAGAAACTTCTCACAATTTAGTGTGTCAAATTTCATCGGGAGATTTAATTCAGAAACCGGGTTGGATAAGAATGTCTGTTCATCCAACAACAACATCAGCTGAAATTGAATTTGTTTGCGAAAGTATTCGCTTGTTAGCTGCAAATCATCAAGAATGGGCAAATGAGTATCAATACAATCCAAAAACCAATGAATTCCTTCATAAGGAGATAAAATCTTCAGAAAAAGAGCGTGTTGTGGCTTGGTTTAAGGTTTAGTATTCATGTATTTCCATCGCTTGTGCGTCCATAAGTAAAATTCGGGCGCTTCATGTATTTGTTGTTCTACTAATTTCAGAAAACGATCAGTAATTTCATAATTTGGAACCGATTTAGCATCTTCAGAAAGCACTTCAAAACTTGCTTCATAATAGCCTCTTTTGATTTTTTTAGTTCTCAAGAAGATAATATTCATGTCGTATTTTTTCGCTAACATTTCACCACCAGTATGAACTGGTACTTCAACACCCATGAATTTTTGCCAATGGTGAGTTGCGTTTAATTTTGGAGATTGATCACTCACTAATCCATATAAACTAAAAGTTTTACTTCTAAAATTTGAAGCCATTGTTGGAATTGTTTCTTTACTATCGATTAATTCTCCTTTATATTTAGACCGAATTTTTCTAACTAATTTATCAAAATAAGGATTAGCTAATTTTTTATAAACGCCATATCCCTTAAAATTAATATGATAATTCATTGATACCGCCCATTCATAACTAGCATAATGCGCGCACAATAATGCAATACTTTTTTCTTTTTTCTCTAATTCATAATACACCTCCATGTTTGAAAACGTATATCTCTTTTCAATTTCTTTTCTAGAAATAGTTAATGTTTTTATCATTTCTAAAAACAAGTCGCAAAGATGGCTGTAAAACTTCTTTTCAATTAAAAGGCGTTCCTTATCTGACAAATGGGGAAGTGCAAGTGATAAATTGCCACGAACGGTTTTTTTTCGATAACCAATTAAATGGTAGGTTAAGAAATAAACAAAATCTGAAAACAAATATAAAACAGGAAATGGTAGTATTGAAATCAACCAAAGTATTGGATAAATAAGAAGGTATATAATTAACTGCATTCGATTATTTTTTTGCAAATATACTTTTTTAGTTCTAAGATAATTTGCTAAACTATTCATAAATTTACAAAAAAATTAAATATGATTGTTAGTATTCTTGTTTTAATCCTTGCAACAGCACTTATAAGTTACAAAGGAATTCAGGATTCTTTATTTTTTAGAAAGAATGAATTCCATATTGGAAGTATTCAGGCGGGCGAACAATTTAGAATGTTTAGTTCGGGGTTTTTACATGCCGATTTTCAACATTTGTTTTTTAACATGTTTACGTTGTATTTGTTTGCACCCTATGTTGTTTTTCATTTCAGTAATTTTTATTTTTTTGTACTCTATTTTGGGAGTTTGTTATCGGGCAGTTTGCTCACATTGTATTTTCATAAAAACGAACATCAATACAGAGCTGTAGGTGCTTCGGGAGCGGTTACAGGCATAATTTATAGCGCTATTTTAATTGAGCCGAATATTTATATGTATGGATTTATGCCCGGATATGTTTTTGGATTTCTTTATCTGATATTGTCTATTTACGGAATGAAAACCAAAAAAGATAATATTGGTCACGTTGCCCATTTTGGAGGAGCAATTGGAGGATTTGTTATTACGTTGATTAAAGAGCCTCAACTACTTACTACGCAACCCTTCACTATTGCAGCCTTATTGATCCCAATTTTTGTATTATTTTTTTTAGAAAAGACCAAAAAGTTATAATTTTGGCACATTACTTGCAATCCCTAATATAAAGTTATTATTATGAAAAAATTATTAGTCGTGCTTACACTATTTATTGTAACAGCACAAGCACAAGCTCAAGAGCTTAAACAAATACCACAAATTTCTATTTCTGGTGAAGGAAAAATTTTAGTTTCTCCAGACATAGCAATTATACAATTAGGTGTACAGAATAACGGAAAAGATCCGAAAGAAGTCAAACAATTAAATGATGTTACTATTGATAAAGTCATTGCATACATCAAAAAATTTGGAATTCCGGTTACAGATTATCAAACAACTCAAATGAGTTTGTATAAAAATTATGATTACGAAAAAAAGAAACATTCGTACCAAGCCAATCAAACTATTTCGGTCACCTTAAAAGACATTTCTAAATACAATGCGTTAATGATGGACGTAATGGAAACAGGCATAAATGTAATAAGTGGAGTAAACTTTAAATCTTCAAAAATGGAACTATTTGAATCTGAAGCAAGAAAAAAAGCCATTTTAAACGCTAAGAAAAAAGCAGCAGATTACGTTTCAGTATTGCCAGGACAAAAAGTTGGAAAAGCCATTTCTATTTCTGATAATTCGCAAACAAATTATCCGCAACCTGTTTTTATGGCTAAAGGATATATGGCTGATAGTGAAGCCATTCAGCCAAGAGAAACGCTCGCTGTTGGTGAAATTGAAATTACCGCTAGTGTAACCGTTATATTTGTTCTGGAATAAGTTTAATAACATAAAATAAAAAATCCCGAGCCATCTCGGGATTTTTTTATGTTGAACCACGCGAAAGGATTCGAGCGGAAGCTGGGTTCAATTGCTACTCTTCAATTTTATTTGCTTTTTCAATTTCTTCGGCTAAATTCTTGTCAAATTTATTATGTATGTAAAGTATTGAAAGCCCAAATAGAATAGCAGAAACAATTAATATTGTATTTATAATACCACTAACTGAAAAAGAAATTCTAATTAATATGGTTGAAATAATAAACCCAGAGTTTCGCATTACTTTATGAAATTCGTCAGTGTGAAAAAACGAAAATAGTAATAAAATTACATCAGCAATTATCAAAATATTGAAAAATTGCTCGAAGAAAATATTGTTGATATTCTTAAAAGATATGTGATTTGTTTCTGTTGATTGAAAAACACCAATACTCCAGTCTAAGAAAGAATATATTGCAATAATTAAAAGAATAGGAACCAATGCAGTAGCGATCCATTTTTTTGCGTTTATAAATTTCGTAATACTTGAAGAATGGTCTTTAATATTTTCATTTGGTCTATATATTTTTGTTCGTTGGATATGAAATAGATATATCAAATAAAATAATAAAAGCGAAGCTATTAAATCATAAGTAAACTGCATATCAGTTTTAATGTTAAACCAATTAGACGAAAGAGACAAATCAGAAAGATCTTTGAACAATCGTCTTATAATTATAAGAGCAATAATTTCATATTGCTTAGAAATATAGGTAGAAGTTGATTTTGGGAGGTAATAAATTAAAAGATATACTTCATAAATCAATATGAAAGAAAAAGGGGTATAGATAGCAGCTATAGGATTTTTTAATAAATTTGAGGGTTCATCAATGGAAATAAAATCAAATTGTATTAATACTATAAATAATAAGTGAATTATAAAACTCACTAAAGCAATCCATAATATAAACTGCTCACTTTTATCTCTAGTTCTTTTTGAAAGAAATTTTGTGTGTAGTATCTCTAAAATTCCAGATAATTGCATATTGATTTCTTTTATTAACGTATCATTTATTTGTGATAAGTTGTAATTAAAAAAAGGTATACTAACTTGTATATGTGTAACTTAATCATATATTTTCTAATTGTAAATATAGAAAAATCTTACGGATCATCAATTATATATTAAATTATTTATTGATGGAATAGCAAATAAATAAAAAAACACCTCGATTAAGGTGCTTTTGTGGGGAGAGCAGGATTCGAACCTGCGAAGATGTAATCAGCGGATTTACAGTCCGCCCTCGTTGGCCGCTTGAGTATCTCCCCAAGCCATTCTGCTTAATGGCAGATGAGGTGCAAATATAAAATTGTTTTTATAACAAACAAAGATATTTCCAGCTATTTTAAAGGTTTTTTTATAACCTTCTGTAAATGAAAAGCATAAAAAAATCTCCCTAGGGAGATTTTAAATATTTAACGGATAAATGATTATTTAGCGTTTAATAGTTCGGTAACTTTAGCTTTTAATTCAGCGCCTCTTAAATCTTTAGCAACAATTGTTCCGCTAGCATCTAATATAAATGTAGCTGGTATTGATTCTACATTATATTGTTTTGCAATGGGTTCGTCCCAATATTTAAGGTTCGAAATTTGTGGCCAAATCAAACCGTCTTTTGCAATAGCTTCTTTCCATTTTGCCCCATCTTTATCTAAAGAAACGCCAATAATGTTTAATCCTTTTGCATGTAATTCTTTATATAAAGCAACCACATTTGGGTTTTCTGCTCTACAAGGACTGCACCAAGAAGCCCAAAAATCAATAATGGTAACTTTTCCTAATGATTCTTTTAAAGAAATTGATTTTCCTTCTGGATTATTTGCTGCAAAATCAGGTGCTTTGCTACCTATTTCTATTTTTGTAGCACTAGCACCTGCCATTTCATCCATTATTTTTTTGATGTTTTTAGCACTTTTAGTTTTTAATAAACTTTTATCTATTTTATTAAAATAACCTTTAATTTCATCCATTGGTAAATTTTGTCTCATTAAGAAGTTTTCAAGCAACAAAACTGATAAATAAGCATCAGGATTCTTTTTAATGAAATTCATAGATACTTTATTTAAATCTTCTTGAAAAACACTATATTCTTTCATGATTTGGTTTACTGTAGCAGTATCGTTTGCTTTTTTAGCGGCAGTAATTCGATCTATATTTGCTTTTTCAAACTTCCCTTTCTTTCTGGCAATTACTTTAGATTCGTCATTAAACGATTGGAATTTTTCATTGTTGTCGGTACCGCCAATTGATGAGTTTTGAATGGTATCGGTTTTAATGGTTATTGTAATTTTTCCTTCTTCTAAAATTAAAGGCAAGTTGATGTTTTCGTCTTCAATTCGAACAAAACCTAAATCAATTTCTTCTGTGATTCCTTTTAATTCAAATTTACCATTTTCAATTACTGCAGTATCTTTTGCAATGAAACCCGTCTCGGTTTGGGTTTCAATAAATACTTTTTTTCCGTTCTCAACACCTTCAGCAGTTCCAGTTATTAAGAATTCATTGTCTTTTAAATTGTTACAAGATAACACAACAAGTGCTGTCGTAATAAGTAAAGTTATTTTTCTCATTTTGGTTTTATTAAAATTTTGACAAATGTATTTAAAATTACCCATTTAGAAAAATATTTGTTTCTAGTTATTTACAAAAGAATTAATTAAAATTTTGTGGATTATTAAAAAATAGTATCTTTGCACACCTTTTGGCGGAGTAGAGTTTCCATTAGGGTTAAATCATTTATGTAAAATACTGCTGTAGTTTTCAATCCCATCAAGAAACTCATGGAACACAGCATACAAATTTTTAATCAGCATGTCTGAAATTATCAAAACACAAGAAGAGTTTTTAGCAAATTTTAATTGGCACAATTTTCAAGAAGGAATTGATCCAGTAGATGAAAAAAACTTACAGGAATTCGAAGATTTAGTAACTAAAACATTCATTGCTACAGATCAAGAAGAAGTAGTTGATGGAGTAGTTGTAAGAATTACTGAAAGAGATGTTATCGTTGATATCAACGCTAAATCGGAAGGTGTTATTTCGTTAAACGAATTTCGTTACAACCCAAACTTAAAAGTGGGTGACAAAGTAGAAGTATTAATTGATGTTCGTGAAGACAAAACAGGTCAATTAGTATTATCACACAGAAAAGCAAGAACAATCAAAGCATGGGATAGAGTTATTTCTGCTAACGAAACTGGAGAAATCGTTAATGGTTTTGTTAAATGTAGAACTAAAGGTGGTATGATTGTAGATGTTTTCGGAATTGAAGCATTCTTACCTGGATCACAAATTGATGTGAAACCTATCCGTGATTACGATCAATATGTAAATAAAACTATGGAATTTAAAGTGGTTAAAATTAACCACGAATTCAAAAACGTAGTAGTATCTCACAAAGCGCTTATCGAAGCTGATATTGAAGTACAGAAAAAAGAAATCATTGGTCAATTAGAAAAAGGACAAGTATTAGAAGGAGTTGTTAAAAACATTACTTCTTATGGTGTGTTTATTGACTTAGGTGGTGTAGATGGATTAATCCACATTACAGACTTATCTTGGTCAAGAATTAATCACCCAAGTGAAGTTCTTGAATTAGATCAAAAATTAAACGTTGTTATCCTTGATTTTGATGATGAAAAAACAAGAATCCAATTAGGTTTAAAACAATTAAACGCTCATCCTTGGGATGCCTTAGGAACTGAATTAAAAGTAGGTGACAAAATTAAAGGTAAAGTGGTTGTTTTAGCTGATTATGGTGCTTTTGTTGAAGTAGCTGAAGGTGTAGAAGGTTTAATCCACGTTTCAGAAATGTCTTGGTCAACGCATTTAAGAAGTGCGCAAGATTTCATGAAAATTGGTGATGTAGTTGATGCAGTTGTTTTAACACTAGATAGAGACGAAAGAAAAATGTCTTTAGGTATTAAACAAATGACACAAGATCCTTGGACAGACATTACAGCTAAATACCCAGTAGGTTCTAAACACACTGGAATCGTTAGAAACTTTACTAACTTCGGAATTTTCGTTGAATTAGAGGAAGGTATCGATGGATTAGTATATATTTCTGATTTATCTTGGACTAAGAAAATCAAACACCCATCTGAATTTGTAAACGTTGGTGAAAATTTAGACGTTATAGTATTAGAATTAGATGTTGAAGGACGTAAATTATCTTTAGGTCACAAACAAACTACTGCTAATCCATGGGATAAATATGAAGATGCATTTGCTGTTGGAACTATCCACAACGGTGCAATTTCTGAAATCGTTGACAAAGGGGCTACAGTAGAATTTGGTGACGATATCGTTGCGTTTATTCCTACACGTCACTTAGAAAAAGAAGACGGTAAAAAATTGAAAAAAGGAGATACTGCAGACTTTAAAGTTATTGAATTCAACAAAGAATTCAAAAGAGTAGTAGCTTCTCATACAGCTACCTTCAGAGAAGAAGAAGAGAAAATCGCTAAGACAGTAACTGAAAATACTTCAGCTCCTGCTCAAGTTTCTACATTAGGAGACAACAACGATATTCTTGCTGAATTAAAAGCTAAAATGGAAAAAGGAGGTAAATAATAATTTCCCTTTTGTCCCACTGAACTCGTTTCAGTAACTATAAAATTAATCCCGAAAGAAATTTCGGGATTTTTTATTGTGTATTATATTTGTTTATCGTAATATTGCAATATAATAATTTATAAAATATGGGCGCATCTAAATCAGAATCATTTTCAGTAGCACAAAACGAGATTGCAAACTTATTCAAAGCTTTGTCACATCCTGCTAGAATTGCAATTGTAGATTATTTACTTTCGGTAGACTCTTGTATTTGTGGCGATATTGTAAACGAATTGCCGTTAGCACAACCCACTATTTCGCAACACTTGAAGGAATTAAAAAATGCTAATATCATTAAAGGAACCATAGAAGGAACGGCCATTTGCTATTGCATTAATCCAGAAACGATTGATATAATTGAAAATCATTTTAGTATGATTCGGCATAAATTAAAGAGTAAATGTTGTTAAAAGTCAAATACTAAAAGTCAAATAAATTCTCTTTTTTAAAATCTAAATTACAACTTCATCATGAAACTCTCAGAAATAAAAAATCAGCTAAAAAATCTTTCTCAAATAGCATTTCAATTACCAAATGGTGATTTAGTGCCGAATCATTTCCATGTAACCGAAGTTGGGAAAATTACTAAACATTTCATCGATTGCGGAGGAGTTGTTCGTATAGAAGAGGTAGTAAACTTCCAACTTTGGGAGGCCAATGATTACGACCATAAATTACATCCAGAAAAATTGATTCAAATTATCGAATTATCTGAGCAAAAACTTCATATTACAGATTTAGAAATCGAGGTCGAATATCAAATGAAGGAAACTATCGGAAAATTCAGTTTAGATTTTGACGGAACGAACTTTCAACTAAAGTCAAAATTAACCGATTGTTTAGCTAAAGACAATTGTGGTATTCCGCCAGAAAAAATAAAAGTCAAAATAGGGGAGTGGAAACCGAAAGAAGCTTCATGTTCACCAAATTCGGGTTGTTGTTAAATTTTAATCTATAAGTAGCTAATCACTAATTACTTTTCACTATTCACTAAATATTTATGTTAGAAAATATATCAAAAAATATCGAATCCATTACTAAAATTGTAGTTTCCGAAGAACGAAAGCAAGTTTTGAAACATTTGATAGATTACATTCAAAATAAAGTCAATACAAACGAAGAAATTCGATTGAACTTCATTTGTACCCACAATTCTAGAAGAAGTCACTTAACTCAAATTTGGGCACAAATGATGGCATTTCATTTCGGAATTGAAAATATTTTTTGTTACTCGGGTGGAACAGAAGCGACAGCCCTGTTTCCAAAAGTTGCTGAAACCTTAACGAATCAAGGTTTTGAAATTCAAAAAATTTCAGATTCAGAAAATCCAGTTTACGCAATAAAATTTGATGAAAATCAACATCCTATTATTGGTTTTTCTAAATCGTATTTCGATGATTTTAATCCGAAAAGTAATTTTGCAGCCATCATGACGTGTAATAATGCCGACGAAGGTTGTCCCATGGTTTTTGGTGCGGAAACTAGATTTCCAATAAAATACGATGATCCAAAAGCCTTTGATGGCACCGAATTAATGAATGAAAAATATAAAGAACGTAGTTTGCAAATCGCTTCCGAAATGCATTATGTATTTTCCCAAATTAAATAAATATGAAAAAACGATTAGGATTTTTAGACCGATTTTTAACGCTTTGGATTTTCTTAGCGATGTTGATAGGAGTAGGAATAGGGTATTTTATTCCCAATTCAGCCGAATTTATCAATTCTTTTTCTTCGGGAACTACTAATATTCCCTTGGCTATTGGTTTGATTTTAATGATGTATCCGCCGTTGACCAAAATTGATTTTTCAAAAGTGCCTCAAATGTTTGAAAAGCCCAAGTTGTTATCAGCTTCCTTTTTCATCACTTGGATTGTAGGACCCTTTTTAATGTTTTTATTGGCGACTTTCTTTTTAAGAGACGAACCCGAATACATGACTGGTTTAATCATTATTGGTCTGGCACCTTGCATCGCCATGGTCATTGTTTGGAACGAACTCGCCGAAGGAAACCGGGAATTAACTGCTGGTTTAATTGGAATAAATAGTTTGTTGCAAGTATTTTTCTTCAGTTTGTATGCCTATTTTTATTTGGAAGTTATGTTGCCTTTATTCGGAATAAAAGGGTTAGAATTAAACATTACCATTGCAGAAATCGCATCAACAGTTGGTATTTATCTCGGAATTCCATTTGCATTGGCGGTTGTGAGTCGGTATATGATTAAAAAGTATATTGGCGATAAATTCTTCAACCAACAATTCATTCCGTTTGTTTCGCCCATCACCTTGATCGCTTTGTTGTTCACCATTGTGGTGATGTTCAGTTTGAAAGGCGAAATGATTGTAGATTTACCACTCGATGTATTGAAAATCGCCATACCCTTAGTCATTTTCTTTGCCATTATGTTTTTCCTAATGTTTTTTGTAGCGAAGAAAATTGGCGCCAATTATAAAGATGCGGTGGCTTTGTCGTTTACAGCCTCGGGTAATAATTTTGAATTGGCCATTGCGGTTTCAATTGGTGTTTTCGGCATCAATAGCGGACAAGCTTTTGCTGGCGTAATAGGACCTTTAGTCGAAGTTCCTGCTTTGATTATCTTAGTAAACGTAGCCTTTTGGTTAAAGAAAAAGTTTTATAAATAATTTTTTTAGAAGCGAAAGGCTTGGGCTTTTTTGGTTTCCATGTTCCCGCTATCCATTACAATCTTTTTCAAAAGGCAAAGGTTTTTGTAACCTTTGCCGTTTGAAAAAGGATTTCCATTCCCATCGGGGCTAAACAGCAAGCTTGGTTTTGTTCTTGTAATTTTATATTTTCAAAACCCAATTGGATTCCAAAACAGGTTAGGATTCCAAGTAATTGATGTATAGAAATAGTATAAAAAAATAATACCATCAAAAAAATTGATGGTATTATTAAAAAAATCACTTGAGCTATATTATTTCAAATCAAAACGATCTAAATTCATTATTTTTACCCAAGTTTTTACAAAATCATGAACAAATTTTTCTTTATTATCATCTTGTGCATATACTTCGGCATACGATCTTAAAATAGAATTTGATCCAAAAATCAAATCTACTCTAGTTGCAGTCCATTTTGTAGCACCCGATTTTTTGTCAACAATATTGTATAAATTGTCACCAACTGGTTTCCAACTATAATTCATATCGGTTAAATTTACAAAGAAATCATTGGTCAAAACACCTTCATTGTTAGTGAAAACACCATGTTTTGTTCCGCCGAAGTTGGTGCCTAAAACACGCATTCCTCCAACTAAAACCGTCATTTCGGCAGCAGTTAATCCTAATAATTGTGCTTTATCTAGCATTAATTCTTCTGGTTGCACTACATATTTAGATTTCATAAAGTTTCTAAAGGCATCATTTGTAGGCTCTAAAACTTCAAACGATTCTGTATCAGTCATTTCTTGTGTTGCATCTCCTCTTCCAGCGTGGAAAGGAACTGTTACATTAAATCCGCCATCTTGAGCTGCTTTTTCAATTGCTGCACTTCCACCTAACACAATTAAATCAGCCAAACTTACTTTTTTGCTTAATCCAGCTTGAATTTCGATAAGTTTATTCAATACTTTTTGAAGTCTTTCTGGTTCGTTTGCGACCCAATTTTTTTGGGGTTCTAAACTAATTCTAGCTCCGTTTGCACCACCTCTATTATCTGAACCTCTAAAAGTTCTTGCACTATCCCAAGCGGTGTTGATGAGTTCGGCTCTGGTTAATCCACAATTTAATAATTTAGCTTTTAATTCTTCTGTTTCAACATCAGATAAAGTGTAATTTACTTTTGGAACTGGATCTTGCCAAATTAAATCTTCAGCTGGAACATCGGCACCTAAATATCTGTCTTTTGGTCCTAAATCTCTGTGTGTTAATTTGAACCAAGCTCTTGCAAAAACATCAGTAAAATAAGCAGGATCTTTATGAAAACGTTCCGAAATTTCTCTGTAAGCAGGATCCATTTTCATTGCCATATCGGCATCGGTCATGATTGGGTTTCTTCTTATCGAAGGATTGTGAGCATCAATAGGCATATCTTCTTCTTTGATGTTGATAGGTTCCCATTGCCAAGCACCAGCAGGACTTTTCTTTAATTCCCAATCGTATTTTAATAACAAATCGAAGTATTCATTATCCCATTTTGTTGGGTTTGTTGTCCAAGCACCTTCTAAACCACTGGTTACAGTATCTCCAGCGTTACCATTTCCTTTTGGATTTTTCCAGCCAAAGCCTTGTTCTTCAATTTCGGCAGCTTCTGGCTCAGATCCTAATTTTGATGCATCTCCATTTCCATGGGCTTTTCCAACTGTATGACCTCCTGCAGTTAAGGCAACAGTTTCTTCATCGTTCATTGCCATTCTTAGGAAAGTAATACGAACGTCGTGTGCAGTTTTTAAAGGATCAGGTTGACCGTCAACGCCTTCTGGGTTTACATAAATTAATCCCATCATAACGGCAGCTAGAGGATTGTCTAAATCTCTTTCGCCCGAATATCTTGTTCCTTCGCTTCCTGATTTTGCTAACCATTCTTTTTCAGCTCCCCAATAAATATCTTTTTCTGGATGCCAAATATCTTCACGACCACCTGCAAATCCAAAAGTTTTTAAACCCATAGATTCATAAGCCATGTTTCCAGCTAGAATCATTAAATCTGCCCAAGAAATTTTGTTACCATATTTCTTTTTAATAGGCCATAATAATCTTCTGGCTTTATCTAAATTTCCGTTATCTGGCCAACTGTTTATTGGAGCAAAACGTTGATTTCCAGTTCCACCGCCACCTCGACCATCAGAAATTCTGTAGGTTCCTGCCGAATGCCAAGCCATACGGATAAATAATCCTCCATAGTGTCCCCAATCTGCTGGCCACCAATCTTGACTATCTGTCATTAATGTTTTAAGGTCTGATTTAAGTGCTTCTAAATCTAATTTTTTAAATTCTTCTGCATAATTAAAATCTGCTCCAAGCGGATTGGTTTTAGTATCATGCTGATGAAGAATGTCTAAGTTTAGTGATTTTGGCCACCAATCTTGATTGTTATTTCCTGTTTGTATTACATCTTCTTTTTGATGAAATGGGCATTTGCCAATGTCGTTTGAATGTTCCATTGTTATATTAATTATTTTTAAATTTATATTCTACTTAGATTTAATTTTCACCAAAAATACAAATAAAAAAACCACAACTATAGTTAAGTCATGGTTAATTTTTATTTGAATATAGATTTTGTTTATAGAACAGGAATGTAATTTTTCTTTGTACTAATTAATAAAATCCTATATTTGTTTTTCATAAATTTTTCACACTAATACCCAATTAAATATGAATTTTTCAAATTTATTCAGAAGAAAAACAGTTGAAGATATTTTAAAACAAGTAGCAAAAAATGAAGCCGATGGACACCATTCATTAGGAAAGCATTTGACTGCTAGAGATTTAACTGCTTTTGGTATTGCGGCAATTATTGGTGCTGGAATTTTTAGTACGATTGGAAAAGCGAGTGCCGATGGCGGTCCTGCGGTGATTTTTTTATTCATCTTTACTGCCATTGCGTGTAGTTTTGCTGCTTTTGCTTATGCCGAATTTGCTTCAATGGTGCCGGTTTCAGGTAGTGCTTATACCTATTCTTATGTGGCTTTTGGTGAAATTATTGCTTGGATTATTGGTTGGGCCTTAATTATGGAATATGCTATTGGTAATATAACCGTTGCCATTTCCTGGAGTGATTACTTTACGGGTTTGCTCGAAAGTGGCGGTTTGCATTTACCCCAATGGATTCAAATGGATTATTTAACGGCATCTAAAGGATTTGAAGAAGCTACGGCTTTGATGAATGGTGGTAAAACTTTTGAAAATTTATCCGAATCGTTACAATCGGCCTATACAGCATGGACAACTTCGCCTACAATTGGTGGTTTTCATTTGGTTGCTGATTTACCAGCGTTATTAATTATCGTCATCATTACGTGGTTGGTATATCGCGGCATGAAAGAATCGAGAAATGCCAGTAACTTGATGGTCGTCGTAAAATTATGTATCATATTATTAGTAATAGCAGTTGGTGTGTTTTATGTAGATACGGCCAATTGGGATCCGTTTGCACCAAATGGAGTAGGTGGCATATTAAAAGGAGTTTCGGCTGTTTTCTTTGCGTACATTGGTTTTGATGCCATTTCTACTACTGCTGAAGAATGTAAAGATCCACAGCGCGATTTACCAAAAGGTATGATGTGGGCAATTATTATTTGTACGATTTTATATGTTGTTATAGCTTTAGTACTTACAGGTATGGTCAATTATGCCGATTTAAATGTAGGCGATCCGTTAGCTTTTGTTTTTGAAAAACTCGATTTAAAATGGATGTCTGGTATTGTTGCTGTGAGTGCTGTTGTTGCTATGGCAAGTGTTTTATTGGTTTTTCAAATGGGACAACCACGTATCTGGATGAGTATGAGTCGTGATGGTTTATTGCCAAAAAGATTTTCAAAAGTACATCCAATATATAAGACACCTTCTTTTGCAACTATTGTAACCGGTTTTGTAGTTGCGGTTCCGGCTTTGTTTTTAAATTTAACTATGGTTACCGATTTATGTAGTATTGGAACCTTGTTTGCCTTTGTATTAGTATGTGCAGGTGTTTTGGTCTTGCAAAATAGAACGGATATTCCTAGAGGAAAATTTAAAACGCCTTATCTAAATTCAAAATATGTTTTTCCAGTGCTTTTAGTAATTGGAGTTTCGATTGCTTTATCAGTAAATAAGTCGGCTACAATGGATTTTATTACCAATGAAAAACAAATTAATGAAGCCAGCACGATAGTAACTTCACTTGAAGAAACACAAACAAAAGAAGTTGTAAACTATTTGCAAGAGAAAGGTTTTGTAAAAGAAACTAACGCCGATTTGGAGGAAGTGTTGAGTTCAATATCGCAAGATGAAGCAACTTATAAAAATGTTGTCGATGCAATGCCTATCGATGATAGCTTAAAATATGAAAGTGGTTTTGCCCTTTTCAAACACAAAATTCCTATGTGGATTTTCTTAATTTCATTATTCTTTTTTGCCGTATGGTCTTGGCGACAAAATTTATCGTTAATTCCATTGCTAGGCTTGGTAAGTTGTTTATACATGATGGCCGAATTGAGCGTGTGGAATTGGATTTACTTCACCATTTGGTTACTCATCGGATTAATTATCTATTTTAGTTTTAGTCGAAAAAATAGTAAGCTAAATTTGGAAAACAAATAAATAAAAAAAGCCCTCAAATTAACACTTGAGGACTTTTTTTATGAAGTAGATTAAACTATGTTCAATTCTTTCATACATTCGCGCATCATTTGATAGGTGCGTTCAATATCATTATCAAGTCCTATTGAAAAACGAATCAAACCATCAGTTAAACCCATTTCGGCTTGCTCTTCTAATGGAATTTCCGATGAAGTAGACGTTCCGGGTGCGCTAAATAAGGTTTTGTAAAATCCTAAACTAACCGCTAGATAGCCTAAATTACGTTCTTGCATTAATTCCATCAAGGCATTGGCTTTATCTAATGTGCCAACATCAATAGTCATCATGCCACCAAAACCATATTCTGGATTGATCATCGATTTATAAATGACATGACTTGGGTGACTTGCTAATCCTGGATACACCGTTTTAATGCCATCTGCTTCAAATTTGTTAGCCAAATACATTGCATTATAGCTGTGTTGTTTCATTCTAATGTGCAATGTTCTCATATTTTTCATTACCGAAGCCGAACGTAAACTGTCCATCGTTGGACCTAATAACATACTTGCACCATCATTTACATTTTTTAAACTGTTGATGAATTCTTGCGACGCACAAACCACACCGCCCACCGTATCGCTACTTCCGTTGATGTATTTAGTTAATGAATGAATTACAATATCTGCGCCTAATTTTGCAGGCGCTACCGATAAAGGCGAAAAGGTATTGTCAACAACTAATTTTAAATTATGTTTTTTAGCAAGCTTTGCTAGTGAAGCAATATCAGCAACTTCTAACAACGGATTACTTACGGTTTCGCAGTATAAAACTTTTGTATTGGGTGTAATTGCAGCTTCTACAAGGTCTAATTTAGTAATATCAACAAAGGTTGTTTTGATGCCCATTCTGGGAACGAAATTCTTCAAAAAGGCATACGTTCCGCCATAAATAGTGCGACTTGAAACAATATGATATCCGTTTCCGCATAATTGTAATAAAGTAGGAGTAATGGCGCCCATTCCAGAAGCAGCCACATTTGCCGATTCGGTGCCTTCCATCGCTGCTAAGGCCTTATCCAAATATAAATTACTCGGAGAAGAATGTCTAGAATACAAATAACAACCTTCTGCATTTCCTTCAAAAGTGTCAAACATTGTTTTTGCAGAAAGAAAAGTGTAAGTAGAACTATCAGATATTGAAGGGTTTACGCCGCCAAATTCGCCAAAATATTGTAAATCTTGAATTCGGTCCGCTGGATTGAATTTTTCCATAACTTTGAGGTTTAGTTTTTGAATAGATTTCAAATTTCTGAAAACATAATTATATTTTCAATAGATTTCATTAAAATTAGTTTTTTATTCATTAAATTTTTAATTTTGTAGTTTATAAAACTATAATATCCCAATATTTAACCCAAAAACAATAATTTTTAATCTAAAATATTTCCCTATGGACGCAATTGACAAAAAACTTTTAGGATTACTTCAAGAAGACACAAAAAAAACAACGAAAGAATTATCTTTGATTTTAAATCTTTCGGTGACAGCAGTTTATGAACGAATCAAAAAACTGGAACGTGAAGGTGTTATTCGTAATTATGTAGCTCTTTTGAATAGAAATAAAATTGAAAAGGCTTTTGTGGTTTTTTGTCATATAAAGTTAATTCAGCATACAAAAGATGTGATACATACTTTTGAAAATGAGGTAGTTCGATTAGATGAAGTTTCAGAGTGTTTTCATGTGAGTGGTGATTATGATTATATACTAAAGGTGAGTGTTAAAGACATGGAAGAATATCGCGAATTTATGGTAACTAAACTTACAGGTTTGCAACACATAGGTAGTACGCACAGTTCGTTTATGATAGGTGAAGTTAAAAATACTACCGCCTTTGTTTTATAAAAAAAACTCTAATAATTTACCAATTTATCTATAACTATTTAATTCAAAAAGCCGTACTTTTGTACCCGAATGTAAGTCAAACAACAAACTTTATATAAAATCATGAGTCAATTTGATGTAACCATTATAGGTTCTGGACCTGGAGGATATGTTTCGGCAATCCGTTGTGCCCAATTAGGTTTTAAAACTGCCATTATTGAAAAATATGCAACTCTTGGAGGAACATGCTTAAATGTGGGATGTATTCCTTCAAAAGCCCTTTTAGCTTCTTCGCATCATTATGAAGAATTACAACACTTTGCCGATCACGGAATTGAAGTTTCGGGTGATGTAAAAGTGAATTTAGAGAAAATGATTGCTCGTAAACAAGCGGTTGTGGATCAAACTTCGGGTGGAGTAAAGTTCTTGATGGATAAAAATAACATCACGGTTTTTAACGGATTAGGTTCGTTTGAAAGCGCTACTTCAGTAAAAGTGACAAAAGCAGATGGTTCATCGGAAATCATCGAATCAAAAAACATCATAATTGCTTCAGGTTCAAAACCATCTAGCTTACCATTTATCAAATTAGATAAAGACAGAATCATCACTTCAACAGAAGCGTTGAAACTAAAAGAAGTTCCAAAACACTTAGTCATTATTGGTGGTGGGGTTATCGGAATCGAATTAGGACAAGTGTATTTGCGTTTAGGTGCGCAAGTTTCTGTAGTTGAATTCATGGATAGAATTATTCCAGGAATGGATGCTTCTTTATCAAAAGAATTGACTAAAGTGTTGAAAAAACAAGGCATGAAATTCTACACGTCTCACAAAGTACAATCGGTTGAAAGAGCAGGAGATGTAGTTACGGTTAAAGCTGAAAATGCAAAAGGAGAAATCATTACTTTAGAAGGAGATTACTCATTAGTTTCTGTGGGTCGTCGTCCGTATACTGATGGATTGAACGCAGAAAAAGCAGGTGTAAAAGTTACCGAAAGAGGTCAAATCGAAGTCAACAATCATTTGCAAACTTCGGCTTCAAATATTTATGCAATTGGCGATGTAGTTCGTGGAGCCATGTTAGCGCACAAAGCGGAAGAAGAAGGTGTAATGGTTGCTGAAATTATTGCAGGACAGAAACCACATATCGATTATAATTTAATTCCGGGTGTGGTTTACACTTGGCCAGAAGTTGCGGCTGTGGGTAAAACAGAAGAGCAATTGAAAGCCGAAGGTATCGAATTTAAATCGGGTAGTTTTCCATTTAAAGCCTTAGGAAGAGCAAGAGCAGGTGGCGACACTGACGGATTTGTAAAAATATTAGCCGATGCAAAAACGGACGAAGTTTTAGGGGTTCACATGATTGGCGCAAGATGTGCTGATTTAATTGCAGAAGCGGTTACTGCTATGGAATTTAGAGCTAGCGCAGAGGATATTTCAAGAATGTCTCATGCGCACCCAACATTTGCTGAAGCCATTAAAGAAGCTGCTTTAGCCGCAACTGAAAACAGAGCATTACACGTGTAAATCGAATTGTGTCATCCTGAACTTGTCGAAGGATAAAAATCCCAAGTTCCAGAAATGGAGTTTGGGATTTTTTTTATTGTGAAAAATTTTCATTAATTTTTGTTGTATTTTTGGACAAATATTAGTGCATTGAGAACAACTGGTACAAAAGATATTTCATCCTTTCCAAATTTTAAAACGCAATTACTGCATTGGGCTAACCAATTTCGGGAAGTCGTTTTTTTAGATTCAAATGCCTATCATCAAAAGTATTCGAGTTATGATACGGTTTTAGCTGTTGATGCCTTTACCTCAATTAAAACCGACTATGAAAATGCGTTTCAAGATTTGTATCAGTACCAAAGTCAAACGAAAGATTGGTTGTTTGGTTATTTGTCCTACGATTTAAAAAACGATACCGAAGAGTTACATTCCAATAATTTCGACGGATTAGCCTTTCCAGATTTGTTTTTCTTTCAACCTAAAAAGTTGTTTTTAATTAAAGGAAATCAAGTTGAAATGCAGTATTTACGAATGTGCGATGATGAAATTGAAGCTGATTTCAAAGAAATTTTATCTATTGCATCCATCATCCATCATCCATCATCCATCAAAATTCACCAACGCATCTCAAAAGAAAATTATCTTTTAAAAGTTTCCAAAATGCTCGAACATATTCAGCGTGGCGATATCTATGAAGCTAATTTTTGTATGGAATTCTATGCAGAAAATGCTAAAATTGATCCATTAGAAATTTATCATAAATTAAATACTATTTCTGAACCACCTTTTGCTGTGTATTTCAAGAATCAGGATAATTATTTACTTTCTGCTTCGCCTGAACGTTATTTACGAAAAGACGGAACAAAAGTCTTTTCCCAACCCATAAAAGGCACTGCCAAGCGAAGTGAAGATTCGATTTTGGACGAACAATTCAAATCTGATTTGGTTCAAAACGAAAAAGAGCGTTCGGAAAACATCATGATTGTTGATTTAGTTCGAAACGATTTATCGCACACCGCTACAAAAGGAAGTGTTCAAGTAGAAGAATTGTGCCAAATTTATTCGTTCAAACAAGTGCACCAAATGATTTCTACAATTGTTTCCGAAGTAGAAAACACGACTTCACCAGTTGAAATCATCCGAACGACTTTTCCAATGGGAAGCATGACAGGTGCCCCAAAGATTTCGGCCATGCAAATCATTGAAGAATTGGAAGAAACTAAACGTGGATTGTACAGTGGGGCAGTGGGGTATTTCACACCAAATGGTGATTTCGACTTTAATGTGGTCATTCGAAGCATTTTGTATAATGCAAAAAATGAGTATCTTTCGTTTTCTGTAGGAAGTGCTATAACTTCTCAAGCTATTCCAGAACAAGAATATGAAGAATGTTTATTAAAGGCAAAAGCCATGTTTGAGGTTTTAAGCTAACTCGTATGATAGAACAATTTGCACAACATATTAAAACTAATTTTTCGTTTCTTGCAAACGAACCCTTTTATATTGCGGTTAGTGGCGGAATTGATAGTATGGTTTTAATTCATCTATGTGCCCAACTCAAGTTGAATTTTGAAGTAGTGCATTGCAATTTTATGTTAAGAGGTGCCGAAAGTGATGCAGAAACACAATTTATAGAATCATTCTGCAATTCAAATGGTATTCCAATTCACACGAAGTATTTTGACACAAATACAATAGCAACCAATACTAAAGAATCTATTCAAATTACCGCCAGAAATCTTCGGTATGATTGGTTTCAAGAAATTATTTCACTTGGATTTGATTATGTTTTAACGGCACATCATTTAGATGATTCACTTGAAACGGTTTTGATTAATTTTTCAAGAGGAACTGGGTTAGAAGGATTAACGGGAATTCCGGCTCAAAATGGAAATGTTATTCGACCGTTATTGCCTTTTTCAAGAGACGAAATTGAAAATTATGCTTTAGAAAATAAAATTAAATGGCGAGAAGATTCGAGTAACGCTTCCGATAAATATCTTCGAAATAAAATACGACATTCGATTATTCCTTTATTTAAAGAATTGAATGCTGGGTTTTTAGATTCGTTTCAAAATACTTTAAATCATTTACAACAAGCAGAAAGTTTGGTTGATGATGCTGCAAAATTAGTTTATGATAAAGTAGTTAAGGAGGAAGAAAATCAACTCGAAATAAATTTAACTCAATTACTAAAATTACAAAATTACCAAGCCTATTTGTACCAATGGCTAAAAGAATATGGGTTTTCGGCTTGGAATGATATTTATGATTTAGTCGAAGCGCAATCTGGAAAACAGGTTTTTTCTGAAACGCATGTATTGTTGAAAGACCGAGAGAAATTAATCCTTTCCGAAAGAAAATACAACAACAAAGAAGAAGTTTACACAATTGAATCGATGACTTCTAAAGTTAATATTCCCTTAAATCTTGAATTGTGTAAGGTGGTTAACCATTTAGAATCCGATTCAAATTGTATATTTGTAAATGAAGATGCACTAAAATTTCCACTCACGATTAGAAAATGGCAAGAAGGCGATTATTTTTATCCCGCTGGAATGAATGGAAAAAAGAAATTGAGTAAGTATTTTAAAGACGAAAAATATTCACTTTTAGATAAAGAAAATCAATGGTTATTATGTGCAGAAGATCAAATTGTTTGGATCATTGGTAAACGCGCAGACAATCGATTCATTGCAAATGAAACAACAAAAAATCCTATAAAAATTGAAATAAACTAATGAAAAAATTCACCTACATTTTATTATTAATAACCTTTTTTGCTCAAGGACAAATTTTAAATCCTGTAAAATGGAAGAGTAAAGTAGTTCAAAAATCAGCCAACGAATTTGAATTGGTTATGGAAGCTACCATCGAAAATGAGTGGCATATGTATTCGCAATATACTCCAGATGGAGGAGCGCTTCCAACGGTTTTTAACTTTAAAAATGCCAAAGGAAATTATACTTTAGTAGGCAAAACAAAAGAGAGTGCATACAAGAAAGTATTCAACGATATTTTTGAAGTGAATGAATATTATTTTGCTAAAACTGCTCAGTTTAAACAAGTAATTAAAGTTACTAATACCAAATTGAAAGAAGTTAAAGTATATGTTGAATACCAAGCTTGTAAAGAGCAATGTATCCAGCAAGATAATATATTTACTTTTCAATTGCCTGAAATTAAAATAACGGAAGTTCAAGCCATTTCAACTGCTGTAATCGCATCTGATTCAACTACTCAAACTGTTGATTCTGTGAGTGCTGTTCAATCGTCGAATGCATCTGCAAATAAAACACCACAAAATAATGAAGCACCAGTTGAAGAGAAAAAAGGACTATGGTCAATTTTCTTTTTGGCGTTTATTGGCGGTTTTGCTGCTTTGCTAACACCATGCGTATTTCCAATGATTCCAATGACAGTTAGTTATTTTACAAAACAAAGTAAAACTAAAGCTCAAGGAAAACGTAATGCCATTTTGTATGGGGTTTCAATCATATTAATTTATGTAATTTTAGGTTCACTAGTAACCGGAATATTTGGCGCCGATTCATTAAATGCGTTATCTACAAATGTGTGGTTTAATCTAATTTTCTTCGGACTTTTAGTGTTTTTTGCAGCTTCATTTTTAGGTGCTTTTGAAATTGTTTTACCTAATTCTTGGGCTAATAAAGTAGATCAACAAGCTGATAGAGGTGGATTTATAGGTATTTTATTTATGGCATTGGCTTTAGCAATTGTCTCTTTTTCTTGTACGGGTCCAATTGTAGGAACATTATTAGTGGAAGCGGCTTCAAAAGGCGGATTAGCACCAATAATTGGAATGCTTGGTTTTTCATCGGCGTTAGCGTTACCTTTTATGTTGTTTGCAATGTTTCCAGGATGGATGAACACCTTACCAAAATCTGGTGGATGGTTGAATACCGTTAAAGTATCACTTGGTTTCTTAGAATTAGCGCTAGCTTTTAAATTTTTATCAAATGCCGATTTAGTAGTTCAAGCACATTTATTAGAGCGTGAAGTCTTCTTAGGAATTTGGATTGCAATTTTTGGAACTTGGGCAGTATATCTGTTCGGAAAACTTACATTGCCACACGATAGTCCTTTGACACATTTATCAATTGGCCGATTATTCATGGCGATTTTTGTAACCATTTTTACGATTTATTTAATCCCTGGAATTTGGGGTGCGCCTTTAAAAATTATTTCAGGATTTCCACCGCCAATGACTTATAGTGAAAGTCCGAATGGAATTGGAACTTCTTCAGGAAGTACTACTACAGCTATTGATTTACCTGAACACGCACATTCTGGCCCACACGGAATAATTGCTTTTCATGATTACGAACACGGATTAGCTTATGCCAAAAAAGTAGGAAAACCAGTTTTACTTGATTTTACAGGTCATGCTTGTGTGAATTGTAGAAAAATGGAAGATTTTGTTTGGTCGAAGCCCGAAATTTTATCCCTATTAAAAGATAAAGTAGTATTGATTTCGTTGTATGTTGATGACAAACGCGAGTTACCAAAAGAAGCTCAATATGTATCGAAAGAAACAGGTAAAGAAATCGTAACCATTGGTAACAAATGGAGCGATTATCAAATTACTAGATATAAAAACAATGCCCAACCGTATTATGTGATTTTGAATTCAGCTGGTGAAGATATTTCTAAGCCTATAGGCTACACTCCTGATGCAACCGAATACAAAAAATGGTTAGAAGAAGGTATTGCAAAATTCAAAAAATAAATTAAATCCCGAGTAATCGGGATTTTTTATTTCAAAAACTTTTCTATATTTGCATCTATATAAGCCATTAAATAGTATAAGCCATGTTAGTAAAAGTATTCGGTAGCGCCGTATTTGGCGTTGAAGCCACCACCATTACAGTCGAAGTTAATATCGACAAAGGAATAGGATATCACTTAGTAGGTTTACCTGATTCCGCGATAAAAGAAAGCAGTTATCGAATTGCAGCCGCTCTAAAAAACAATAATTATCAATTTCCCGGAAAAAAAATTACCGTAAATATGGCGCCCGCCGATTTGCGTAAAGAAGGTTCTGCTTATGATTTAACATTAGCGGTAGGAATTCTAGCAGCTTCTTCTCAGATTAAATCCGATATAATCCAACATTATGTTATTATGGGTGAATTATCACTCGATGGAGGTTTGCAACCCATAAAAGGCGCATTATCTATTGCTATCAAGGCAAAAGAAGAAGGATTTAAAGGTTTGATTTTGCCATTTCAAAACGTAAAAGAAGCCGCAATTGTCGAAGGAATTGATGTGTATGGTGTTGAAAACGTAATGCAAGTCATCAATTTTTTTGAAGGAAAGCACGATTTAATTCCAACAACAATTGACTGCACTGAAGAATTTAATAAAACCTTAGATTTTCCAGAACATGATTTCAGCGATGTCAAAGGTCAAGAGTCTATTAAACGTTGTATGGAAATTGCAGCAGCAGGCGGACATAACATTATTTTAATTGGTCCTCCAGGGTCAGGAAAAACCATGTTAGCCAAACGTTTGCCAAGTATTTTACCGCCCATGACGATGCGTGAAGCATTAGAAACTACTAAAATTCATTCGGTAGCTGGTAAAACAAAAGATGTTGGCTTGATGGTTCAGCGCCCATTTAGAAGTCCACATCATACGGCTTCTAGTGTTAGTTTAGTCGGAGGTGGAAGTTATCCGCAGCCAGGTGAAATTTCATTGGCTCACAATGGCGTTTTGTTTTTAGACGAATTGCCCGAATTTAAAAGAGAAGTGCTAGAAGTAATGCGTCAGCCCTTAGAAGATCGAGAAGTGACCATTTCAAGAGCAAAATTTACGATTACTTATCCATCGTCATTTATGTTAGTTGCCAGTATGAATCCAAGCCCTGGCGGATATTTTAATGATCCAAATGCCCCAGTAACATCATCGCCTATGGAAATGCAACGGTATTTGAGTAAAATTTCTGGGCCATTGTTAGATCGAATTGATATTCATATAGAAGTAACTCCTGTTCCGTTTGAAAAATTAACAGAAACACGAAAAGCCGAAAGCAGTACGGAAATTAGAAAACGAGTGACCCATGCAAGAATAATTCAATCATTACGATTTGAAACTATGGAATACATTCATTATAATGCACAAATGAGTAGCAAATTAATTAGAGAATTTTGTGTTTTAGATGAAGTTTCTTTGCAGTTATTAAAAACAGCAATGGAACGATTAAATTTATCGGCTAGAGCATATGATCGAATTTTGAAAGTTGCTCGAACAATAGCCGATTTGGAAGCGTCAAATTCTATTCAATCGCATCATATTGCAGAAGCTATTCAGTATCGCAGTTTAGATAGAGAAGGTTGGTTAGGATAGTAGATTAGAATAAAATCTACTAATTTTTCAATATTGAATGTAAAATATTATTCTAAACCACTTTCATCTATTGGTGATGCTTCTTTAAAACCAACTGATTGTGCATAAATTGCATAATACATTGAATAAATAAATGGAAGTGTAAAGAGAATACCAATACATAATACAAAAATTCCTAAAAGCATTCCTATACCAGCAATTATTAATGCTATTATTATGATAAAGGGTTGTTTAAAAAACAACTGAGCACTTTTTGTAATAGCTTCTAAATAATTTTGTTCGCCATAAATAATTAATGGAACAGTAAAAATAGTAAACAAACCAATAAAAATTTGAACCACCGAATTAAAAAATTCAAATCCAAGAAGAGTTAAAACTGATGTAATAAAAGCAGTTGTAAACCCAATAATTAAATAGCTTAAAAATAGTTGTTTAAAAAAGTACCCTTTGTAAAAATCAAATAAATTAGAAAAACTAAATTCTTTTTTAGTAGCTGATAAATGGTTTAAATGAATAAAACCAGCAGTTGTAGGAGCAAATAATGCACTAAAAAACATAGATACAACTGCATTTCCTATAATAAATGTTTTATCAGTTGCTAGGCTTTCAAGAGAAGTCATGGTTTCGGTAAAATTTGAAAAACC
>Ga0209443_1000213_pt1 | contig 38205 bp, 40 predicted proteins | sample LauGreBMM110DCMD_2_FD_187571 | JGI IMG/M metagenome (GOLD analysis project Ga0209443, IMG submission 187571) | Freshwater lake microbial communities from Lake Michigan, USA - Su13.BD.MM110.DCMD (SPAdes) (version 2) | ecosystem: Environmental > Aquatic > Freshwater > Lake | place: Lake Michigan... | reverse complement strand
ATATTCTACAGGGGGGTATGTGCAAATTTTGGTAGTTGAATATGTGAATTTGCCATGCTTAGTTGTATTATTTTAGTTTGACATAAAAAAAAAAAGCACAGAGCTACGACGTATGTTTTTTTTTTTTCGATGCATTTTTTTTAAGTAAACAATGTCGCGCACACTTCGATTTAAATCCGTCGTGATTAACGAGACTAGCAATGATATTGTTCCAACGGCGACGCATGTTAAAGTTTTCGGAAGCACGACATTGATTAGAACAATGTTTGAAACGTGTCAAAATATTCGTAGCCTTCAGTTGTATAACACAGCGGAAGTTCCAGATTGCAGAGGCACGTGCATCGAGGAGCTTATTATCCGAGACTGTCCGTTGCAGAACAGTTTAAGAATTGGGGCGAGTATGCGAGAATTGGTGATTGATGGTGTGGCTACGTTGTCTACATTGTTTAAGGACTCGGTGATTCGGCTTCACACGTTAACTGTGAGACGATGTTATAATCTTCAATGGTGTTTTGAGACGGACGAACCGATTGGATTAAAAGAGCTAAAATTGATTGAAAACGATAACATGCGGCTACAAATTATTCCTAAGTCTGTTACGGAATTGACGATTGTTTACTGCGACCGTATTATAGAAATTCCATTTGAACGCACTTTATTGCATCGGATCCGGCTTGCAGGATTCCCGTTGATCAAAGTGTTGTCATTGACGCAATTTAGTCGACTGATTGCAGTACACTTGCACGGATTTGATTCGCTTGAATCCGTGAGTTTTCCTGATGCAATAAAAGATGTTCAAGTAAATGTGCCGCATATGCCCAAAGTGTGCATTGCTGCGACAAACACGATCGATTCGCAAGTGTGGGATCTAAACGCGTCTGATGTTATTGTACGGGATGCTGATTATGTATAATATGGAATTTACGTCGTTGCCACTGGCCCCGGGGATATGAATTGAAACGGGAATTGAAGATATGACAACATACGTTTGTAAATTGCGCGTAATATTATTTACATATGGTTTAATTTAATAAATATATATATACTCGGTAATTATCCTGGTTATAAAGAAATGAAATCCTGTCCTGTTATTTTGATTTCGGCCCCGGTCATGCGAAACGGGGTAGCGCTGCAATAATGATTCTGGGCCCTGCTAGAGTGCCATGAACACGACGCGTCAAAAAGATTGAGCAAAACTCCCGTGGGTTCTCCGGCACAAAAATCGCCTTGGTGGTAGACGCCATTCCCACAGGCAATAATACCTTTGCCGTCGGGGTTTGTGTCCCATTCGCCCATGTATATAATTGTGCCGTGTTTGTCTTTGATGGATCCAAACCCTTTGCGGCGGCCGTACCAGAACTGGCCCGAGTAGACCGAGTCGTCGTCCGAGTATGTCTCGACACCGTAGCCGTGCGGAAAAAGGCTGTTTTTGTGGGCAGACGGGATCATTTCGCCGCGGTACTTTGTAGACGCGGAGGAGATGGTTCCAGCGACGCCGCTATGATGTGCAAAGCCGTCGACAACCACGCCGTCGTATTCGGTGTGAAATTGGCCGACCCTGATACGATAATAACTGTCAGCGTAAAACCCGGTGTTGGACGGAGAGTCTTCAAACTCTGCCGCCCCTGTATTGAGGAAAACGCCACAGGTAAAAGCTTCTATGATAAGTTTCGGATCCGTAAATGTCTGCAAACTTTGCCAGCCCATAAGGAATGCCGTAAGAACCTCGTTGCTCGGAAACATGTTTTTTTTGTGGTTCTCGCGTGTCCACGGAATGCTAAATTCAATGTGCCAATCAAGCGGTGCATTGGTTCGGCGAAATTTCCCAATTTCTGAGAGTACAAGCGTATTGTCGAGCTCTGAATTCCGTCGTTTGCTCGCCATAACAATTAAACAATATAAACAAAAAAAAAAGTGCCACGTGTTTATTTTTTTTTATAAAAAAAATCCAACTAAGCGTGATTGCGACATAGGTGACTGATAAAAAAAAACAGAAACTGCGTGGTCTCTATTAAATTTAAGTTTTCATTTTTTTTCTTGGTAAGCGTGTTTTAATATGAAAGATACGATTTTGAATTTAAATGCGCGTGTTTAATTATACTGTGTAAATCTTTTAAACTAAACATATGTGTAAACAAATGTAAAGGTCTACACGACAAACTTCAATTATATATACACGTCATATTACGTTTGCAAGTATATTTAATTACAAATGTTAATATATGGACTTTTTATACATTTGTTTACACATATCAGATAATGTCTACTTCATGGGCATCTGAATTCAAGAGAAGTCAACGTCCTGCGGTAGTCAGCCTTTTTGACACGCACGCGTTTGATTCAAGTGATACTGGATCCAAATCTGGCGATGCAACAGAGCTTGACCCGTCCGATAATGACAGCATTCGTACGTCGGATAATGACTTTATAGACGACATGATTTTAACCAAGGATGATTTTTTGATCAATCCGACTGACAAGGTTCACGTGTTTGAAAGCCGGCGGCTTGTACGCAAAACAAGTGTTGCGTCACCGGCTTCATCCGAAAATGATGAGAAGTCTGCCAAAAAGAGACAACGCAGAGAAGCAAAAGAAGCAGATGCAACAACCCGAAAAACTGCCAGATGTCGAGACAGTGTTTACTCGACTGTTGCCACACTCCGACACGCGTACGCGCGTTTATCCAAGGGGATTGTTGTTGGAGACGAATCAATGCACCCGGATATTTTAGAATGTGTCAAATGGGCTTTGATGATTGCGGAACTTGGGAAGGACGCAATAGGCCAAATGCCTGCAGAGTTTGGCACGGCGACACACAAACGAAAGATGGGCGGTGCGTTGAGTGATTAATTTTAAAGATCAAACGTATAGCTTTTATTAACCCGTGTAAAATATAAAAACAAATGATTTGCATGCAAATTTTAATTACTATTAAAATACATTTGCGTATTTTATCAAAGAATAGGTTTATGCTGTCGCCTCTTTTATGTGTTGCATGGCAAGTTTAACAGCATTTTCTGCAACTAGAGCTTGTTCGAACGCGTCGATTTCGGTACAAAGTTCGACAAATGCGCTATTTATATTACAAACTTCGACTACATCTATGCAATCAACGGCGATAGCGTCTTTGAAATCCATGTAAGCACGACGTACTGGAAGAACGATGCTACGGACGTAACCCGTGACACCAACAAACGGATAAGAGACTGTTACGAGAGCAGTATGCGCCGCCCTGAGCATTCCGCAAATGGATACGCTGGAATTACCACGGACAGCGTTCCGGAAATTGCGGAGTGATGTGTTAAAGTGACACTCGGTATGGCGGAGGGAGATTTCTGCTTTGATAGAGTTTACAGTCGCGTAAAGAGATGCACGTTTTATGCCAGTAGCGTGTTCCGCGTCATATTTAAGATCTGCGACGTTCGTGACTACATTGTCATAGTCATCGAAACAATCTCTGATGGTGATTTGTTTGTCATCGGCATAATATCTGATAAGGTTGTTTTCGTATCCACCCTCGAGCCTGTCATCGTAGTCCATTTTAAAATAACTATCCTTTAAACTAATAACAAAAAAAAAATGACACAAAAAAAGTAAAAAAACGAGGCATACACTTGTAATGATCCGTTTTTTATATCAAGATATGTGTAAACAAATGTATGAAAAGTCTATACGCAAATTTGCGTATAGACTTTTTTGAAAATATGTTTGCGCGTATATTTAATTAAAATTTGCAGTTATGCGGACCTTTTATACATTTGTTTACACACATAATGGGTATTCTGCGCATGAGGTGATTAATTTCACGTATTAAATGTCAATTTTTAATTACGGGTGCGTGTCTATGTAATAAATTATAATGTATGTCAGATGTTATTTAAAAGGAAAAAAATACTCTAACGCGCAGGGTTTTTGGGGCGTAGACGTTAAAAACACAATACGAGTCTGCGCTCCGGAGTAATCTCAACTTTATTTAAAGTGAAAAAAAGGTTCGTATGTAGGGTACGAGACTCGATGCAGCTGTCAAATAATTGTCGTCCATTTCCCGACGATCGGGAAAATCGGTATATGGATACGAGTTATACTCGTTCGTTGCAAGATCATATTGACTTTTCAAATACTGTGCCACTGTTATTGCGTCTGCTTTAATTCTGTCGCTTAAAGGTCTATTATCTTCAAGAGCTGTAAATCTGAGATTAGAAAATACCTTAGCATTAAGATACTCTGATTCCAGTTTGCCGGTCATTGTTACGTCGCCAATAATGTTGCCACTGAGAACTATGGATTCCAGTTTTTTGAAAGCTGCCAACGCACTTAACAATTCAACCGCCGTTGGATAATCAAGTTTATTTTGATTCAAATCGAGATCTGTCAGGGATTCACACAACCCGATGCTTTTGACCAATCGCTGCATTCCAATAGTTCCAATGTGCGTGTTGCTAAGAGTCAACGACGTCAACGTTTTACATCGTTTGCGCAAAGCAAATGATAAACATGTGGCATCGGAATCGGTAATATATGTATTAGAAATATGAATGTTTTCCAGTTCCGAAAGATCGGATAGCTCTAAAAACAACGCGCCAATATTGTTGACGTAGGTCGCGTCATCAAAACTGATGTGCAAAGTAGTTAAGTGAGTGCTTTTTCTCGCTGCATCTGCAACATAAGTTGCGTCGTCTAAATGCATTTCAGTCAAATACATTTCAGTCAAATCTTCTTGAAAAGACGCATCTAACGATTCAGATAATTTATCCAAATCAGTTGCGTCTTGTTGAAAAGACGCATTTAACGATTCAGATACGTTACTCAAACCAGTTGCGTCTTGTTGAAAAGACGCATTTAACGATCCAGATACGTTACCCAAATCAACTGTGTTACGATAGACCAAGGGCAAATCGAATCTAATCCGATGCGGGATGTCACTCGAAAACGGGGACCACACAATGGGTTTTTGAATTAGCGCGGGTTGAGAAACGGGGTCCACTGAAGATCGCATTGGTGTTTGAGCCGAAGATACGGACAAGACTCGTGGCGTGGATAGACCCTGTTTTCGAGCAGAACCCGTCCCATTGAATACGAACGTCGTATTGGATTTGACTGGGGTCGCCATTTCAGAGGCAGCCATTTGTTTGTACGTCAAACTGACATTTATGTTATACTCAAAAAACAATATATGTGTAAACAAATGTATGAAAGGTCTATTCACCGCAAATTTTAATTAAAATTTGCGTATGACTTCTTTAAAAATACATTTGCGCAAGCGTATTTAATTAAAATTTGCGTATAGACCTTTCATACATTTGGTTACTCACATGAAGTAGCGAGTATGCACTGAAGCGCGTCTGGACAGTCATAAAAACCGTCAGACAGACAACATAAATTAGTACAGCTAAAGCCATCGTCAAGACTTCCTGTCCCACAAAAGGCAATACACGGGGCCGGGGTCGGGGCCGGGGTCGGGGTCGGGGGCGGGGTCGGAGCCGGGGGCGGGGTCGGAGCCGGGGTCGGGGCCGGTGTTGGTGGCCAATTAATATTACAACCCGCAACAGTGGGGCAGCCATTTTTAAAATAAAGGTTGCACGGGCCATTTGTATTATAATTACAATTATAATAACCTGAATAACCTGGATCTGTATTAATTGTGCAGCCCGATTTACAAAAAAAATTACAGTATAATTCAGAGCCAAATAATGCATTTTGAAAGGGACAGGAAATATTCTGCCCAGGGGCCGGGGTCGGGGCCGGCGCCGGAGTTGGAGTTGGAGCCGGAGCCGGAGTTGGAGTTGGAATTGAAGTTGGAACCGTAGCCGGGGCCGGAGTTGGAGCCGGAGTTGGAGACGGATCCGGAGACGGGGCCGGAGCCGGAGCCGGAGCCGGAGCCGGAGTTGGAGTTGGAATTGAAGTTGGAACCGGAGCCGGGGCCGGAGTTGGAGCCGGAGTTGGAGACGGATCCGGAGACGGGGCCGGAGTTGGAGCCGCGTCGCAAAATACCAATTGCCGTAAGTTACAATTTGAATCGCAAATAAACGTGGCAATACCCGAAACGTTTGTGCAATTAACTTGTAACGCAGATAGCCAAACCATATTGGTTGGAATCAAATAATTGCCGACACCGGGTAAATTAACAACGGTACCGGCAGCAATGCATATCTGAGCACCATTGTCGTCTGGTGCAATTTCCAGTGAAATGTACGCAAGCAATGCAGCAATTCCGCAAATTAACACAAATTTAGTCAAATTGATTAAAAACGACCATATCCGAGAACCTACTGTAGAACGACGGTAATCATATCCCATGAGTTCGCTTTCTTCGTTTTCCCACATTCTTTTAAACATACACGCGCGGTTATGGATATACGCATATATACATAAATATTAATTTAAAACCAACAAATGTGTTATCACTGTTAATGCCTATATCCAATAAAGCAACACAGGACTTTAATTGAATGTTAAAGCACGCAATTCAAAATTTGGCGGAAACGCCGCCAAATCTTCCCGATTATGCCGGCGCAGCAAAACGGATTGTTAATATTGAACCGCCAAAGGCGGTTCTTGTTGGATCCATGGATATCGGCGTCTACGGTTCCGAAGGTCTGCGGCGGCTCCGGCGTGTTCGGATGCTGATTGAAACGCTCCCAACTCTTATGGTTGAGCTCGGCTACAAAAAGTTACCAAAAAAACAACAGAATGTCGCAGACGCCTTTGTTAGCAGTTGCGTCCCGTCAATTGTAGGTGTATCTGAATGGGTTGCTAATAGTAAGATTTTTATTGCCGAATTAGGACTATCAAATATTACCATGATGGGAGGCGTTATTGCGCCGCGGCAGACTGGAAAATCGTGGACCGTGGCAATTTGTGTTGCAGCAGTCGTGCTTGTAGCCGAGGGTGTGTCGATCGGGATTTACGCGTCAAAGATTGCCCAAGCAGAAGTTATTCAAGCATACGTTGTTCAAATTTTTGCAGCAATGAAACTTTCACTAGAGCGAAATACAAAAGACCACACGACAAGTTTCCGGTGCGGCAACGGCACTAGCTCGACAATTACATGCTTTGGATTTAACGCGTAAGCTATATGTGTTTTACATAAAACGTGTGTGTATTTAATAAAAATAAACATATATATATATATATATGTTTTATGTATTGTCGCTATAAACCGCGCAATGAATGGTACGCGGTAAGTTGAACCAAAAAAAAAAACACCGTGTTTTATATATGTGTAAACAACGGTATAAAAGGTCTACACGCAAATTTTAATTATATATACTTCATTTTGCAAATATCTTTAATTACAAATGTTAATATATGGACTTTTCATACATTTGCATCAAAATATGTTTTTTTGTTATGCGAGCGCTTTTTTTGATTTGTTCAATGGGATTTTTTTGACGACGGTATTCGGTTCGGTTGAACACGGTAAACACCCATAATATAAATTTGCCGCATCTACAAACTTTATTGCGTCCATTAACCATATTGCGAGCGGGGTTGTCTGCATGTAATAGCAAATAAACGGATTGTTGATACAATGAAACGCATCGATTTTTGCTTTGAAATAAAGAGAGTCTTCAATATGGGTAACTATTTCATAATCGGTTGCATCGATCCGGTACGACAAATTAAAATGGTGCATCATGTTTTGTCCGAGTTCGTACATGTTTAATATTGCAGTAACGCAGTTTCTATGTACATGTGTGTGTATAATTGATGTATTTGCAAGTCCTTCTTTAACACGTGTAATTTTTGCGATCCGATTATCAAAAAACTCGTTTGTCAGATGCGAAATGATGATATTGCGCGAATTCATTTCCTGCACAAGCTCGTTTGCCTCAAATTCGAGCCGAATGGACGCAATAATGGCAACAATCCCGGGATCTTTGTTACTTGACGCAAGTTTGAGTAGTGCTGTCATTTTTTCTTTGTTTACATTCCCGGTTTTTATGTAAACACGGATATCCCGATACAGACAATATATTACAAAATACATCTCATCTTTTTGTTTTGCGGCGGTGGCATTGTCCCATAGCAGCGGGTGTGGGTGCAATGAGCGGTACTCCTGTATTGTTGTTATATCTGCAGGCAAAAGGGCATTAGACGGCGACGGCGTTACGTGCGGAAACGATAAATGCAGAACTGGCCAGAACATGTCGGTATATTCATAAAGAATGAATTGTTCGTTTATAGATAATATTGTTACCAGGAATGCAGGACGAAGAATTCCCAGACGAAGTTATGACTGAACCTGATCCTAAACGGGTTAAACATACCGTAACAATGACAACACGTGATCTTCCTTTGCACGCATTTCCCCGTGACACCTTTTGTATTGCATGCATGTATCAACCACAAGATCAAAAATCAACAGAACTTCAAAACGCATTAACACAGTTAAACGCTCGACTTATTACGTCGCAGATGGGCCACGATTTTAAAATTCTTGCAGTGCAAAAATATTACGCTACGACCCTTCGAGCGTTGATGCCAGAAGACACGGAAGAATGGAGCGACATATCAATTGAAAACCACATGAACGGGCTACACGGAAATTCGTCATTGTCGGATATTAATAAATTAGATCTTGTGTTTAAACCCAAACTTATGAAATTGCTTGAAGGCGCGATGATGAAAATTAATCCGGAAACGGGCGAAACGGAATTAAATCCTGTCGTAGTGGCACTTAGATTAAAATTGTCTGCGACGCTGGCCACGATGCGATAATTTGATTATTGGGGATACAAACGCGTCAGATTAAGCTTTTGTTTATAAAAAAAAAAACGTATACACGCAACGTGTAAATAAAGGCTGCAAACAAATGTATAAAAAACCTAATTGCAACTTTTAAATTAAATATACACACGGATGTGTTTATAAACGTATGAAACAAACGTATAAAAAGTTTATACGCAAACTTTAATTAAAATTTGCGTATAGACCTTTCATACATTTGTTGTAATCTAATTCGGTGTAGTTGTTGTATCGCCAGAGCCGTCATCATTAGTTGAAAATGTGGTAGTTGTAATAGACGTGCTTGATATGTTTGAAAGAAATGGTGTGGTAGTTGTTGCTTGTGTTGGCATGTTTGTCAGTGCAATTGGAGTAGCCGCGGTTATTGTAGTAAACGCGGATGTTGTGTAGGAATCGGATGTACATGCATTCAAAATAGTAAACACAAACTTCTTTTTGTCTTGCGTGCATATTACTAGCGCGGTTAAATCAGAGGTACATGCTACAGATTGATACGTGCCCCAATACGCGCCAATTGGATTTTTAGAATATAAACGCGAAAATGGAACTGTACCAGAACAAACAATTAATGACTGGGGGGTTGGCGCTACATCAAACGACACAATTAAAATTGTGATTGCTATACACGTAATCGCGCTTACAATAATTATTGGAAAAATTGTCATCCATTTTGACACGGCAAGCCGTTTTTGAACGCGCATAATATTTATTAATAAAGCGTATGCGTTTATTTACTTATATACACGTAAACAAACTTACAAAATGTAATTAAAACTCGAAAAAACATACGAGGCACATGCTTGCACTCAAGTTGCCAGTATGCATACCGACAGCATCGACAATTTTGGGCGAGATCGCCAATGCTTGCATTTGGTTTTAATAACTAAATTCTACAGAGCTAGTCATTTTTTTTTTGTATTTCGGGAAAAATGAATCCCGTCCGGATCATTGATGCCGCCATTGCGTTTTTTAATGCTCACGAAGCTGTTGCCGCCCCTGTGCCGCATGTTTCATTATCAATCGCTTTCGGATCTCGTGGAACTAGTAGCCCCGTTGGCCAATTCAGCACAAAACTAAATGCCCAGTTCCTGATTTGTGAACTGCTGCTTGAGGATGCTCCATTCCTGCGACTTGGCGTAAAATTTGTTGTTACCGCGCCGCGAATCCAAGAATTTGTAACAAAGGCAGGTGTTAAAAATATGTGGAACATGTTGGAACAACGTGCAGCCGGGTCCGATCAGTATACGGCCGAACTTGATCGCATGCTTGACATGATTCTTCACGTCGATGCTGTTCCAGCGGACCACCCTTACCGTTCGCTTCTTACGGCGCGTATCCAGCAGTACATTGCCGAGTACCGTGTTGCCGCCGAGGCCGAAACGCGTATCCAGCAGTACATTGCCGAGTACCGTGTTGCCGCCGAGGCCGAAACTTCAATGGCCCGTTTTACTCTTTCCGCAGCCGATATCAACCACCGGGCCGATTTGTGGATCAACAATGTCATAACGGCCGGCCGCATTGATCTTGATGTGCCTTTTGCGCTCAAACATAAGGTTGCTAAATTGGGGGGTTTTTGGGACAGTGCAATGAAAGTGTGGTGGTGTCGACCCGAACTGATCCGGTCCTTTAACCGGTTCCTGCCAATCAGTGTGGCCCCCTTTTACTCTAAACTCCTTTTGCGAATCCCATCGGCACTGAAGAAAACGAAATCGGTCCGCCAGGGCCCTATTGATGCGTTTTTCCGATAAAAAAAACAACATATATTGAGCTACATTTATATAATTACGGCAACGATCACCGCGCCTAAAATTAAAGATAATGCAATATACGATTTTGAAACCAATGTACGGCTATTCACTAAAACCTAAAAGTCTTTTCGTACATTTGTTGATATTTTAGCCTCGCATTTATGCACTGTAAAAAAAAAAAATATTAAATATCTGTTATTTTATCTACCCGCAAAATGCCGTCATGCTTTGACATTCGGGGCCGCGGATCAACCGTGTCAAGTTCGTAATATGTAGTAACTGCCCCGGTAATTGCATATAGCGTGTCTTCTTCGCGGGTCGTCTTCACATTTTTTTCACTTATTTTGTATGGAAGAGACAGCTGGTTTATGCCATGCAACGTCTTTTGTACAATAACAAACAAATGCGGAATCTGGTCTTTGTCAATAATAATATTAACAAGACTAACGGAATCTTGAACATCGCAAAACCCTGCGGTTTTAAATCCGTCAATCTCTGCGTCGTCATCCGTGGTGTCGATGTATTTGGTGATATCAATGCAGAGCATGGCTGCGGCCTTTTCTACCGCCAACGGAACCGAGACATTTTTTTTTGATGTAAATGCCAACGCACATGCAATAAATGCAATAGCGATACTAATAGGAGCAAAAACAGCAATAAACGGGAGCAAAACCAAAATCAGTGTTTGTACACAATTCCGCACAGGTTTTTGATTATGCGTATCAAAAAGTCGGTTGTTGCGGTAAATTGAGCACATGTTAATAAACTCAAACTGCTTTGCCATTGTACCATATTTTGAATCGCACATTGACGTTTCAAGAATTTTGCACGCATTAACAAGAAATGCGGCATATGGAAACGCCAGTCTGGCTTTTCCTGTTGCGATATCTTCTAACCGCACCGTAAACGTGTTGTTAACGGCAAATGTGCCATTATTTCCAAGATTAATGGTTGATTTGATGTCCATCTTTTCTAAAAAAATGACAACACTAAACGCCGACCCTAACCCTAACCCTAACACTAAAACCCGATTTAAAATTCTGTATATATATATATATAGTGTTCTTTGAGACTCTGTGAATTCCCGTAAAATTGTGCCTTTGGATGTCCGTTATGTATACGTGTAAACAAAGGTATAAAAAAGTCGATACGACTGCAAACTTGAATTAAATGTAAAACAATGTATAAAAGGTCTATACGCATCATCGCACACTTTATTTAAAATGTGTGTATACGATTTAAAAATACATTTGCACACGCGTATTTAATTAAAGTTTGTATGCGTATAAACCTTTTATACATTTGTTTACACATATAGTATTAGTATGTTTAATTAAAAATGTTAATATATATAAAAAATTTACACATATGCTTAAGCGTGGTTTTTAATAAATTTATACGCATAACTGCAGTTATGCGTATAAATTTATTAAAAACGCCTGTGGTATTATGACAATCTGTTGACGTACATTTCGGGGTTTTTTTTTAAAAAAACAAATCAATTTCATAATGTCCGCACTACCATTCGTCGGGTAACGCGTCGTCGAGCTGCACAACATCCGTGTTGGCGTCAAACGATATTTGTGTGCGGGTAGCTATATTTGTAACGGTAATAGGCCTATATACAGTCGTTATTTCAGCAATCATCCGCTGCTTAGGTTTTGCATCCTTTTTTTCGTATTCTGTCATTGCCGACCCACTCAGCAAAACAAACAAATTCGTTTTTTGCGCGTGATACAGACGCGCTGTTGCGTCGTCGGCAATATCAGCAAGCAGACCGTCATACAGTTCCATGATTAGCGAACGCGGGGCGGCAATCGTCATTGCAATAAGTGATTGTGTTTCGTCGATTGGCACCATAAAACATTTATCAATTATCCGCGTATACTCGTGTGTTTTTTTAGGCAGTATATGCGCGCGCCGGTTGTTGTCCACATCCATAAAATATCGCAGCCAAAATCCAAACAACGTAGGCGCATATAATTCGTGTTTGTTTGAACTTTTGACGCGACGAAACAGTGGCACGGCTGTAAAATCAGACGGAATCTCGCGGTTAGTATTCGGTAAACGGAGTTTACTGTATTCGTCAAACAATCGTGCGTTATCAAGCCCAATACAGAACTCAACTGGAATTTGCATGTGTGGTTCCGGAATCAATGTCAGTGGCGCGATTTGCGCTTGGTTTACGTAAATGTAACCGGTACACATGTCCGCGTAAGTGCTCCGCGCAATTGCACGAGAAACTTCATCAATCGTAAGAAATCGACCAATTTTTTCGTCGGACGTTATTTCGGCACTAAAACTTATTCCGGCAAGCGGTTTTTCTGTTAACTTTGTGAGCGCCAATCGCGGTATTTTGTATACGTATCCGGACCCGCCTGTAATACTATCTTTAATTTCGGTTATAGTTTTTGGCGTCGACGTAGACGTAATCATTGTTACCGCCAAAAGCGTGTCGGGGGTTTCCGTGTGTACATGATTTATAAAGTTAAATGTCATGGACTCGATGCAAATATTATTAGGATCTTTGCTGTTTCGAATTACCGCCGACATTTTATTTTGCGGCGCAATTGATTGCATTTTACAACACAAAAACGAAGAATAAATTTCATGAAACGTAACAACTTTAAACGAACGGCCAATGTGGATTGAAATTGGGTTACATTCGTAGGCGTTTGAATCGCCACTTGAAACGTAAACCGTCGACGACGGGTACGGGATCAGTGGATATCCGTCTTCGGGGTCTGCAAACTCCTGTACCGCGTCCATAATTTATGGTAAATACATCACACACACAATAAAACTTCTATACATTGTATCCGAGCTTCTGATTTAAAATTCAGAAGCCGTATTATCCAAGCTTGTTTTTTTTTTCTCTCGATTTACGAACCCGGTCACAAAATTATCGTCATTTTTTAAAAAACTTTGAAATGGCTACTGCTCCTGTCGTCTCCGCTAACTTGGTTGATATTGTATCCCAAATTAATTCTTCTTCGGTGCCTCGCGTCGAAAAAAAGAAAAGTGTCAAGAAAACCCCCGCTGCCGTTGTTGTCAACATTACAGCGCCTGCCCCTAAACCGGTGAAACGCCTTGCCGTTATTTCAAAGACACATTTTAGCAAAACACTCAAATTTTACACGGACGACCCTGCTGCGCTCGGAAACACGGCGGAGGTTGTGTTGATGGCTCTGAAAGAAGCAGTTGCGAGTCGAGTTGTTGCACCAGTTAAGCAGCTCGTGTAGACGCGTACGGGATACAAATAAACTATCATACTATGTATATGTAAAGCAATATTTGGTTTTTAAAATTTAGTCTAAATAAATGTTGTTTTTTTTTGGAATTTTACCTTTGGTACGGAAAATATGCTAGTAAACAAATGTATGAAAGGTCTACGCGCAAACTTTAATTAGATATATGTGTCATGTTACGCCTGCAAGTATATTTAATTACAAATGTTAATATACGGACCGTTCATACATTTGTTTACACATATAGCGTTGCAACAAACTTTAAGATGTTGTTATATTTTTTATGCGTATAGACTTTTATTTGTTTACATGTTTTAATTTAAATATCTGCACGTATTAACGAAAAGAACGATATGTGTCAAATATTTTTCTCAATTGTTGTCTTTCGGCATCACTAAATTTTGGGTTTTTTACAAATTGGTCTTTGTTTTGCGGCAATTCCCGTGTTGCACTTAAATTGTCCCTTGATTGTCGCAGACTTGCATTTTTTTGGGTGGCGCGCAATTTATCAAGCTTCCGCAATTCCGCCCTCGCTTCTTCTTCTTCTTCATCTTCCTCTTCTATGTTATCAATTAACAAATGTTTGTCAAATTCTTCTTGTAGTAACCGAAGCTTTTCCTCTGTCTGTAAATTCGACAAAATTTAATTTTTTTTTAAAAAAAATAGGTGTAATACCAAAATATGCTGCCGAGAATTTGCCATTGTAAAGATATTATTATATTCTATTTAACGCTTATAGTCTGCAAATTTCAAAATCTGTTAAACTACACACACTTTGGAAATGACGTATTAGAAATAGTACTGCAGCACGGAACCGCTTTACCTCGGTCAAGATAGTGTGTAATTACAATAGATGCATTTATAATTACACGGGCTTGTAAATTTGCTGCAATAAACCCGTACTCTACAACACCAACGACGACTCTTGATTTACTAGTAAAAATACCCGCGTCGGTATTTGACGACCGGAAAAGCGTGCCACACATGTTTGCATTATTGACATGACAAACCGAATCAAGAATCGTTCCGTCGGAAAAAGCCATTGTTGCGTGACTGTTCCACATAGGTGTCGGACTGTACGCAGTCGGAATTAACGAGACAAGCACTCCTTTTTGACCAATAATTTCGGTCGGTCCAATAACCATACCGCCAGACGGATTAACATACAGTATTGCCGTGTCTGACGTTTTGTCTGAAATGCGCATCGACCCCGACGCTGTTTGATCAATTTTCCATGTGTTATTGACAAGAATGGGCGCCCACACTGATGCCGTGCCGCTGACACCGGCGCATGCTTGTCGCGACCCGACACACCACTGAAACGGAAATCGCAGCATAACAACATCATTATTAATGTCCCACGGGTCAACGCGAAACGATCGTTCTGTCATTTGCGCCCATAATATGGCCGTAACTACAACCAGAACGCTTAATATGAAATTAAACAGTAGCATGTTTGGTTTAACAAATACGTAATATTTAAAATATAATTTAGTATCTATATATGTGCCAATTTTATATGCGATGTACCGGAAGCAGAAGAAGGAATTTAATTTTAAAATACGATATATATATACTGGTATTAAAATAAACCAACCGTATTTTATTGCCATCAAACCTATATCTTTGCAATATCTTCATCGATCAGCGTTGAAACGCATAAGGCTTGAAAGAGGTACAAGAAATCATAATAGTAAATACTTTTCCACTCAACTTGACCGGAAATCCGGAACATAGCCAACATGAAAGCGACCAACCGATCGTTTTCGTCGAAGCTGCCGTGCGTTTTCTCGGACCAAGGGCGGATACAAACAAGTCGGTGCTTCAGCCAATATCGCTCATTGTAGGCTTTCTTTTTAATCATATATGGCACAACATGCTGAAAATATCCAGCCACGCAAGGCGCAGTCATAGCTGCCATAATTGTGTCGGTGTGATCGATCTTAAACTTGGCAATCTCGATATCTTCAAGAATCTGTTGGAATTTCTGACCGCGGATTTGGACAACACTCAAGTCGGATGCAATTGGCGTTGTATATAGTTCACGACACAGATCTGTGCATAAAGCATCAAGGCGCAGTCGCTTAGCCGACATCGTTTTTTTTTTAAAAAAAAACGGAGGTTATTTGCTACCACGTGTTGTAACACGGAGACCCAATGTTTTTACGATTAAACGAATGCCAGAGATACGAGGATCCATTTTTAACAAATGTCTGTGGGTGCTACAGAAGAAGAAGTGCAAGCCGTGTTTAACAAACATTTCAAAGAATTCCTTTTATCGGAAAGTGCAAACCCTACAGCACCGCGTATTACACCGGGGATGTCGCCTTCTGCAATTTGCGCAGTTTTAAACACCCCTTATTCATTGGAAGAAAAATTTGCGAAGTTTCTTCTTCAACCCGTGACTCAAATATCGTACTCGGAGTTTATTGAAACAAAGCAGATGAAGAAATCGACGCCGCCCGCGGTTGCTGTACGAAGGGCTGGTGACGGCGTTGATAAAACACAATGGGCAGGGTACAAGCTAACCAAACCAAAATATGCAACGTAAGCGAATTGCAAACTCGAGAATTTGATTTGAATCGTGTCATATAATAATGCAACCAGTTTTTAAAAAACCCAACGGTTTGTGTTTCTACATATGCAATTAAATGTCATTCTTTGCTCCGATTTTTACGCAACCCTGAATGTGGGGTAAAAAGAAAGTGCCGCGTAATCGTATATCTTAAAAAACAAACACGTAGGTTATAACTTCCGTATAAATGGATTTTATTGATAAAAAAAATGTCAACACAGACAACGTTATGTCTCCCGACAGCAGTACGTTGAACACATTTAAATACACGCTTTTCAAAGGGCTTTTGATACACGTTGCAATTAAAGTATTTGGGTATAAATTTGTGTTTCCGGCTTTAATCCGCGGGTTGTTTGCAGCCGCAGAAATTGCAGTTATTTTGAGTCTTGTTTTTGTTGTAGGTTGTACATTAATGTCAACCAAAACTCGACACCTCAAGACCAGTTAATTTTTTTAGTCATTTTTTCAAAACATGGACGAAGGCATTCAATCGATTGTTAATTTAGGAAAAGGCGGTGCTTTTACAAGTTCCGCAAACGACGACGCACGTGATACATTTACCGTGCGTTTGGAAGATCTTGCAATCGGCAAAGTCGCGCTGGCGTTTCGACATGCCGCATTTTTGAGAAATGCGTGTGAAATTCTCGGGAAAATAACCGGCGATTCGAAATACAATGTAATGGAAACACAATTTAAATTTCTTGACGAATGTTCCATAAGTCGCAACGAGCGATTATATTTGCTAGATAGTGGAGTTGACATGCGCGTTGTTTCGACGTCCATTCGGGCTCTTATGGAAGGCAAAAACGCAGATATTTCATGGTCTACTGAGTTTAGCCATTATGTTATCAAGTTAACATGTATGATTGATAGAGCTAAAACGCTTGGTGTCGATGTTGCAAAATACATTGACGTTTCAAACGACGACGCCGAATTGGCCGGTTTTAATAATCCGTGGTGTCGTGACATTCAGGATCATGCCGTCGAAACAGGCGACCTTGTTAACATTATTATTGACGCAGCCAAAGATCCCCATTTGATTGTGATTCTACGCAAGTTTTCTCCCGGAATCAACCAAGTTGCACTCCCTGGCGGATTCCGGGAGACATTCGAGACCATACAAGAGACGTGTCTTCGTGAAGGTATGGAAGAAACTTCATTTGAATCTACTGGTATGATGACTACGTACCACTGTCTCGACACTATTACGTCGAGTAAGTCTGACCCGCGGCCCCGTTTTTCAGCACATGGCACCATTGCAAATGCGGTATTGCGTGTGAATACAGTCGATCCAAATGTTTAATGTGTTTTTAGCGTATATATATAATTAGCCACGAGATAGTTAGAAGCCAAAAATATGATACATATTAAACATAAAAATTTACGAGAGAACGCACCTTTTATTTATGGTAACCAGAAATTTATATTTTAGTCTACTATTAAAAGCAACTACATACAAAAGCGTTTAGGTTGTGTATACGCACATATACAATTGCGTCAAGTATTTGGATTATTTACCATGCCCAGCCCCCAAAAACACGTAGACACGGATTATAGTATTGGCTCTACGCCCTTTTATGAAACAATTATCGGGTTTTCCGACACTTCGTCTGAGTTGTATGACAATTCAATGCAAGATGACGAAGAAGTTTACGGGCCGCATGTATTTTTATTATACATAGCGTTTTTTTTTTAATACACGTTTAATATTTTTTTTTTTTTTAGCAGATCCCGGAAAATACGTACGAAACACCCATACAGGTAATAAAAAATAGGCTGTATTTATTTTGTTTTCGATTTTTAACACAGATCTAAAATATCTTTTTAGCAACCCAAGGCGTACCTGGAAGATGACGCAATTGTGCCGGTAATAAAACCTAGAATGCATTAAAATGTATTTAATGTTTTTTTTTAAATGCAGCAACTGCCGATTCGCAACAAAGAACCGGCGCATATTACGGTACTCAAAAAACAACGTTTAATGTACTAATGTGTTTTTAGTATGAGGTCAAGTTACAGCCTAAATACCAAAAACTATTAAACGGCGTCGCAATAGGACTTGCACTTTTTGCCATTATTGGTAGTGCCGCGCACATATATGACCGGTCGTTGTCTCAAAATGTAATAGCCGCCGCAAGTGAAATTACGAAAAACGGTACAGCCGAAAATGGTATTACTGTGGAATATTTAGAACAATCTCGCGCTATGATGGCAGAATCCAAAATTGTTGATGATTTAAATTTAGAACAATCTCGCGCTATGATGGCAGAATCCAAATTTGTTGATGATTTAAATTTAGAACAATCTCGCGCTATGATGGCAGAATCCAAAATTGTTGATGATTTAAATTTAGAACAATCTCGCGCTATGATGGCAGAATCCAAAATTGTTGATGATTTAAATTTAGAATCCTCTCACGCTATGATGGAGATATCTGATTTTGCTGATGATTTAAATTTAGAACAATCTCGCGCTATGATGGCAGAATCCAAAATTGTTGATGATTTAAATTTAAAATCCGCTCACGCTATGACGGCAGAATCCAAATTTGTTGATGATTTAAATTTAGAACAATCTCGCGCTATGATGGCAGAATACAAAATCGTTGATGATTTAAATTTGGATTCCTCTCACGCTATGATGGTGGAATCCAAATTTGTTGATGATTTAAATTTAGAATCTTCTCGCGCTATGATGGCGGAATCCAGAATTGTTGATGATTTAAAGTTAGAATCTTCTCGCGCTATTATGGTGGAATACGGGATTGGTGTTAATTTAAATACGGAAATATCTCGTGCAACGCGTCAAGATATTTCGTTGACAACATCTCTAACAACAGAAATTGGTCGTGCTGCATTTATACGAGCAAACGACGTTAATAAAGCTGCTGCAATCGACTCGACAATGTTTGCATCCATTATTATCGTTGAAACGGCCATAGCCGCATTGTCGCGTAATTTGACTTTGATGCACGCACTGTTTACGATCAAAACATCCGATGCCCAGCTGACAGCAAATACCGCGCATAACGAATTGTCAACTTTAGAACGGTGCTTAGCGTCTGCGGTTAACCAATCTTATTATAATGACACAGATGGTAAAGGGTTTCGCGCTGCAATGAAAAAGTCTGAATGCAATATAATGCCATAATTGTTTACGTTGTATAAAGAGTAAACACTAATTTGTACATGGCTTGTAGTTTTACATATAAGATTTGCGTAAAAAGCGCCGAAATAACATTTGGCTACCATAATAAATTGTAACACGGTATCAGCATCCAATCGTATGGGAAAATGTAAATGCAATAAACTTCCGTATGGAAGGTTTATTGCATTTTATGCATATTTAAAAAAAAATACAGAAAACAAGAACAAATACAGGCCGATCATGCCTCCGACAACACTGCGAACGTCTGGTGCAATCACAATTTGCGGGATCTCAGGACCCAAATCTTGGCACGGATACACGTGCGGAATTCCGCACGAAAATTGATTGCTTGTGTTTACAATACATCGTATAACAAAATTTGAAACAATTGCAAACTCCTCTCCGTTGCGGATTGGAATTGAATCACATGTTAACGAATTCGGCGGGGCACTGATTGTACCGCAGTTTTGTATTTTATAATTTACATATAACAAAAAGGTTAGATCCGTGTTATAATTTAAAAAATGGTCTGAATACACATAACGGCTGGTGTTATCCAAAATCCACGCAGAATCGTTCGACACTCGGACCGCCGCGTAAACGCTGCTTATTAATATTGCCGCAATAAGCATTTGCACTAGATATATATATATACATGGTATTAATTTCTGTTATAATACACAAAAATGAGCGAGCTTGACGAAAAACTCGACTCGTCAATAAATCTTATGGATATGCGGGTGTGTTTGCATCTTTCCGACCAAACCAAATGCGAAAATTCCATCCATGCAATCACTGGCAATTCTGCGTCTGAGCACACATTAAAAATGCATTTGTTGCGATTATGGTCGCGACATCGGCGCGCATTGACCGGACTGTATGGAATAATACATGCACTAGGAACAATGAAAGATCAAACCCGCATGCGGGGAATCCATATGGAAATGAAAGACGTCGTAAAACAATTTTGCGATACAAATCAGCACATCCAAACAGACGTGATTGCAACCGATGCCGTAATGGAAAGTGCGACAACCGTTTCGCTTCAGATGGATCAGCTTACCGAAATAATGTCTGGGTCGTATTTAGTAGAAAATGGCAACAATATAAGCACAGATGAACAATTAATAGCAGAGTTTGGCCAAACAAACACAGTTGACGCCGATATATCAGACCCGGAATGTCACAACATCGATTTACATCGCGGACATGCGAGTCAGTCTGTGAGACAAAGATTGTAGATGTGATATCGTTTTTGTTTGGAGCAGAATGCCAATCCGAATGGATCCCGTCAAACGACGTTCCTGATGTACTTACAGCGGCACAATGGAAACAAATTGATGATGCGATTCCAGGAGTTCCAACTGATATAATTATCCAAACCGTTGCAAAATCTCACGCATGCGACGTCCCTGGTGCCCGACTTGTGCAATCACGGGCCGGAACTTTTGGCATTAGTCCCGCGAATTTATTTTTGCTAGAAACATACCATTTAGAGACGCTTGTGTATGAGCGTTTTGATCGGCTTGTTACCCGTGTTGCAATAGCCGCGCCCTCTCCAAGTATTACGGCGCAAGGACGGGTCCGGACGTGGTTAAAAGAAACCGGAATCAACCTCGAAAGCGCTGTGATCGAAACACTTATGCTTGAGGCGTTTTGTGCAATCAAAACCCCGTTTATTGTATCTATGCGTGCAGCAAAGGACACTACAAGATACGCATGTTACCGGGATTTTGACAAAGTGTGCCCGCAAGCCGAGTTTATTCAAGAGATTGGAATGCTCATGCTTCGGACCCCGCCGCAATTTATTACCCCAGAATTTAATAACACGCTTCCACAAATTGCCGCGGGACTTGCAATTGTATTAAATTTTGTAGATACTCATACAGACTTTAAAACATCCGTGACCAATCTTTCCAATGTTGACAATTGGTGCCCGCCAAATTCAATTTTTTGGCACGAGACGCTTGGAATTTACATGCGAGCAGGAGATACTATATACCGCATACCGTCATCGTGCATCATTGAAACAGTATACGCGTTTATTGTAACAATTTCGACAATACACGCAAACAGTGTATTAAAATCGACGGCATACGAGTTTATTACCGACACACCCAATCCCGATTTGCTTGATTATTAAAACAACGATGTGCGGGGACATGATATGCTGCTTAATGGTAATAGTGGCTTTGGGGGTTTTGGTGTACGCATACAGTACGGGAGTCTTTTCCGTCTAAGTTCCTTTTCATCAAAATACATTTGGGCAATCTTCATTTTCTTGTAATTTAAGATTGTAAACGGGTAAAACGTTTATAGATGGCAGACTGGACGGGAATTGAAAGCCCCGTGTCTATTGACTCGCTCAAAACAATCGGGCGGTGGTATGGCTATGAAATACACAAATTACGGGTACCGGAACACAATCCTTCAAACTCGCTATTTGTTGGAACAAATGGCAATGTATCGTTTGTGGTAAAAGTAAACTCAAACGAAGTTGATTCCAACCCAATAAAACACGAACTTGCCCTGCTTGCGTCGTTTGGGCGACACGTTAATATCGTGGAATTGTTAAACGTTCCCGGCCTCAAAAATTTCATTGTGATGCCACAATATTCAACAACGCTTACGGCGTTTCTTTTTCCTGCAAACATTCACACCGTAACATATGCTTCACGCATATATCTTATGACTGGAATTGTAGACGCGTTGATTTTTCTCGTTGCTCGCCAACTTGTACATAACGACATTAAACCTGACAATATTATGATTTCTGATAACGGCGCTGCAGTGCTTGCAGATTTCGGCTCCTGTATGCCGGCAGACCGCGCAATTCCTACGCAGGAGCGTTTGAATCAAATGATGATAATAGCAAATTACACCGTTGAACACGGCGTCGGCATGCAAGCCGCCGGCATGCACATGTTTTTGACCGACGCGATTAAGGCAACTATTACAATGTTAACAGTGCTTGACATAAGTGTCAACGCGAATTTGCGAGACGGTATATATGTATATGCACGCGGCAAACCAATCGAACTCGTGGGTGCCACATTGACACAGATGCGAATTTATAACCGCGCAATGTCGGACATTTTGCTCATATCGGAAGTAATCCGATCACGCATAAATCCAATGCGACAGCCTCGAAATGCAGCGTTTGTAGACGAAGTGATACGCAACCGATTTGCTGGCATAGGGCCGTTTGGAAAATGGTGCGTAAAACAGCGCATCGTGCATTACATGTTAACAACCCTTGTCCTGTTTAACAGAAACAACACCATATATCACACAGAGACTTCGTGGCGTTTACTTAAAACAGAACTTTGCCGAGTTGCATCAAATATGCGATAATGTACACGATGTGTTTAAACAAATAACTGCAAACGTTAATTTCCGCAGATGTGTTTTTAAAAAAAAAAGTATAAATACATAAGAGCAATTTTTAATTAAAAATCGCATGTAGACTTTTCACTTGTTTATATAACCGGTCAAATTACAACATTATAAGATCCGTTCCCGTGGAAAAATGAATTGTCACGTCCCCGTTGGCATCCAACACAAAAATGTTCTTAAGTTGGGAACATACCATGTCGTCCGGCAGCAAAATACGAGTTTCATGAAACATGTCGGCACAGATTCCGGAAAATGTATGGCGTGAACGGATATCGTCAAGTACTGCAGCAACTTTTGTATCGCAAAACACAAGGTAATTCCCCCTGTGATCGGTGTCGATATAAACATGAATAAGCATTGTTGTCGGAGCCACTTTGCGCGATTGTTCGACAAGCAAATTATACTGCTTATTGCGCTCGGCAAGTTCTGCGGTTACCTTGCTGAGTTTTTCCGATAAATTCGATTGGCGCACTTTCAATGTACGCGGCTTCTTTATTTTTACAATCGGCGAAACGGGCGTCGTACTTTTGAGCGAATCGTCGATTCGTTTCATACCCGCGTGCGGAAAAGAGTGGTTACTCGCCATGATTAAAAAAGAAAATGATAAAATGTAGCTTGTTATTGAAATTTACGGGGTGCTGAGTTGGAATTATTTTTATTAAAATGTACAATTTTAAGGGGTTGCTGAGTTGGATTTTTTTTTTTGTAAATTCAAGTGTTGCGCAATTTCGTTGGTGCTAAAATAGTCATTTTATAAAATGGGCATGGGTTGCTCTAAGGTTGTTGCGCCACCGCCTTATCACCCAACGGTGGAAAGTATGAAAGATGCAATTGAACAGCGAATTGGCAATGATGGACGACTTGGTCATGGGTTCTTGCAATGTTTGCTGGCCACGACGAACCAATTGCAGAAACGCCTTGATGCAAAACAAAATTTAGGTCAGTTTAAAAGTATCATGATCATGTTGCAAATACAGGCAGTTACTGCCAAGTCCGTATTCGCCTCCCAAGCGTGTGAAACCGATATTAAGAATGCGGTGGAAGTTCTGTACAACCTCATTCCCACTATAATTCAACGCGGAAATGGTGCTGCCGATGATTTCGGGGAGCTTGCGATGCAAATCCAGAACACGCGTATGGCTGTGTATCATATTGCATAAAATTCAATACGTGTAAACAAAATGGATACACGGTCTCATAACTGTACATTTGTAATTAAAATTTGCATTTGTTTACACAAATGTATGAAAAGTCTATACGCAAACTTTAATTAAATACGCTCGCGCAAATGTATTTTCAAAGAAGCACATTTTAATTAAAATTTGCGGTAAATAGACTTTTCGTACATTTGTTTACACATATAATGTGTTGAAAATACGCAGTATTTAATAAAAGTTTGCAATTATGCGTATAGACCTGTCATACATTTGTTTACACATAACCATTTTTAAAATTTGCTATAGGTTTATTGACTAAACCAGCCGGTTTGTCGACATGTATATTGTTACGGTTCCCGCCGCGTCTGCAACAAACATTTCCGAAAGGCGACTACATACCAGGTTTTTTGGAATAAGCACCCGCGTTTTGTGTAGTTGGTCCGTAAACATTCCAGAAATTACACAAACTTGTGAAATATCCTCAATTATCGTGACCACCAATGCATCACAAAACACGCGATAATTGCACCGCGTTACCGTATCAATCACAACATTGACCAATCTCGTCGATGGCAAAATTGCCGCCAAATATAACAAAATCTGATTGTTGCATAAATCAAAATCAGGGCACGGCGGTTTGTCGTGTAACGTAAAGTCTAAACCACATTCAACCGGTTTGGGCGCGTTGTAGTTTGCAGTGACCAACGCGGTCGCCTTTTCACGCTCTTTGTGTCCGGCAATAACCGCGTCCAATCGCGCTTGTTCCTCACGTAAAAATTTTACTCTGGCCGACAAAGTAAGTTTCTGCCGTTTGACGGGTTTACCTGGCGTAATCAACAATTTACGAACTGGCTCATCGCGTACTTTCCTGGCGGGCACAGCCATTGGTTGTTTTTAAAAATGGACTGTTTGTAAAAAACCAAATTGTAATTTTTTTATAAAAATCAAATATATATATATAGTTACGTAATTATATATAATTTTTATTTTTATGTAGATCATGTATATACATTTGTTTACAAATGTAAGGGGTATTCAGCAAAATATGGTTTATTGCAGAATAAACCCCAATTCCGATACATTAACTGCAACTGGCAGTATGTGCGTATCAAGGATTTTTCGAACACTTGCAATATCGCGTCGATCGCTGCACTCGTAATCGGACCGAGTCATTGTCGGTGCTTTCGCGGTGTATCGTGCAATATGCGTCGCGGCTGTTAAAATGTTGCCAACAGGTAGAGTGCTTGGTTTTGCAGATGCAAACGCTGTACATATTTGTTCAAGTGTATCAAGCTTTTGGCGTTTCTATAAACGAAATTAAACAACAAACAAAGAAAAGATGGACGAATTAACGGTGCTGGAAAAAATTGATAAATTAGCAGTAGAGCTTAAGCGATTAAGATCAATGGTTGTAAATGTAACGGACCCAGTATCAACAATTACACTTACCCGGGACGATTTTTTTCCAAACGTAGACGCACTTATCGCGGTCATGCCGTCTATTGCTGTTACGGAATACGGAATCGCCGACATGTACAAAGACAAGAAAATGGCACATTTAAAAGACATGCGCGTGTTTGCGACAAAATCATCTGATGAGACCCCAATTTTGTGCATTGGACCGGGTATTTATGTAAACGATGACAAATCATACATTGAGCCAATGTGGGGTTTTGCGGGCATATACCCGCACTTGATTGCATCGGGTCATGCGTTTTTTAACGGACATCTTCCATTAAGTACGCCTGACACATATGTAGAGTTGCTGTTTAAAATGGCTCGCAAATCTGCCGGGCGGGCAATTGTTACACTGTATCCGCGGCCGTGGTCGCCGTTTCTTGAGACGGCGCTGCTTGTGTACATGATTTCAACGGGCAGCCAACACGTGTATGCTGTAGGACCGCAATACCTAAAAGATGACGCGACAAAATGTATTGACATTAAATCGTATCAGAACATCAACGGAACATATTGCGGATCCGCGTCTCCCCGTGACCGCAGAATCGAAGTTGCGACAATAACAGAGTCGTTGCTTCGAGATTACAGCAACGCGGTAAAATCGCCTCGTTTTTTACACAGTTTCCATGCTTCGCCAGGACCGGATGCAAACGTATGGTCGCTGCGCGATGATCTTACAAGGCACGCCAAAAAGCAAGATCAATTTGATACTCTTGCAAACGTGATTACTCCAAAAATGTTTGATTCCGCTGGTCTGATTTCACAAAAAACACGGGAAGCATGGCACGCTTCGAATTTTGCAATGTGTTATACCGACATTGGCGTACTTCTTGGCTCGATTTTTCGCCTTGGGTTGCTTACGTCATCTCAGGTCCCAGACACGCGGGCATTGAAGCTTGCACAGTCTGCGGCGGCTGCGACGGTAACGAGTTTTCTTCGATTGCCAACAAAGCCAGAACACAAGGACATATATCCCGTAATCCTTTTTTTAAATGTATTGATGCCCGAAAATCTGAAAACTTTAATTTTATAATGCGAACAAGTTCTTTAAACGTATCGGATTCCGTAATAGTAACCGTAAACGCGTGCAATTTATACTGTCGGGGTTTATCAAACCGATAATGGTTAATCGATTTAAATGTACCAATACACGCAAAAAATAAATAGTATAAAAACAGACTTCCGAAAATAACCGTTATTAATTCGTTTTTCATTTTTTATTAGCGTAACCCGTGTTTGACTCTTATTCATCTAATATCTGCTCTTTAACTGTATTTAATGTTGTACGGAAACGCAAATTCTTCTAAATGAACGTCGCTGAAAAACAGTAACACTGCAGCGTCCTCACGCGTGATTGACGTTATTTCCGCCGTTGACATCACAGCCGCCATCTTTTCTGACACACTGTTGATGCAAATTCGGATTTTTTCCGGAAACCGCACGAGGTTTGTTAAACCGGCTTGCTGTTTGCCAGTTTGAACTGCGAATTCCGTAACCAAGTCTGCCGATGTAGTGGATGTCTGTATAAATATGTTTTCGTGTGTTGCGCCAAGAATAGCCATTTTTTGGTAAAACGCCACTGGCCCTAAAGCTTGTAGTGCGGCAATTCTGGCGTAAAATTTAGTTTCAAACCGAGTCCCATCAAATATATTTCGCAGTACAAGTATTTCAAATGGAGTGTCGGCATTGTGGATGTCGTTGATAATTGACCGAAATCTTGATATAAACTTTTCCGTAATTGGAAGCGCGTGCCATGTTTGGCCATCAGATTTGCGTTTTAGAACCGACAACGGAAACCCGGATCCATCGCATTTAAACATGGTTCCAGTAAGGCCTAATCCATTAAAAAACCACGGAATTAGCATCGTATTATCATTTGACATGACTGCAGTAACCGCTGGCGAACCAACTTTACACCAATGTTTAAATATATTTATAACGTCGCATTTTTCTATATCCATTTTTAAAAAATGAAGCATCTAAAAAGATGGTATAAGCATAATTATAGTTACGCGCCAATATAATAAAGAAAAAATGGACAAACTAACCAAGTGTGATCCATTTAATCCGTCCATATTTTCCGGTATCTCGTCTTCGTGCGAACTTGTAACAATACATGCAACGTTTGCACACGTAGAAAAACCCAAAATACCGTCACGTGATAACCTTTCGCTGATTATGTTTGCATGCCCGCTCAAACAAATAGGCGATTATGCTCAATTGTCACTGAATTTTGATGTCGGAGGAGAAATTTTGTACGGGATTGACGTAAAAGAAAACCTCGTACAACCGAAAAATGGACTTAGTCTCAAGGAGTGTACCGAAGAATGCACCATGAATGTCTGTATCAGTAAAACCAGCACTGGTATAACAATGCAAATTGCCGACGCAGAACCAACTACATTATTTGACGAAATGCCCGAGTCAGGTGTTTTTTTTGTTTGCTTTAAAAACGCAAGTGGGTCTGTCCTACTAAAATCAGAATGCATGTCAGGCGTTTGCTGGGCACAAGGCAGTGATCTTAAACCGGGCGTATCTGGAACACGAGTTGTTACGCAATCGTTTGATCCAAACGTGCCGAATCAAATGCGGCGTAATCAAAACAGCACGTATTCTACTCGCGGCCAAACGCGTAATGATCAAAACAGCATGTATTCTACTCGCGGCCAAACGCGTAATGATCAAAACAGCATGTATTCTACTCGCGGCCAAACGCGTAATGATCAAAACAGTAAATTCGCGAGTAATCCGTCCCAACAATATGGGTCTAGCCGGTCTGCAAATCAACCGCCCCAACAATCCAGATTTGACCGGTTTGAGGATAAAGCCGGTAATGATATGAGGCAATTTGCTCACAAAACTGGAGTTGAAATGGACAAGGTTGGTCGCGCAATTGAAAGGGATGCTGGAATATTAAAAGACAAAGCCAGAGATGCATACGAAAAGTTTAAGCAAAAAGAATCATCGATGATGGTTTCGTCATCGGAGACACTTGGCGACGATTTTTCGTTTAATCAGCAACCGCACCAGCAATGGGATGCTCCAGTTGAACGACAAAATACTGCAAAGCAAGAACCACAAACGCCGTCTATTACATGGGACGGGCTTATTACCATGTTGTCAATCGAGACATTAGATTCAATTGCGGCAAACAGTATTGACAATGAAACGTGCAGGACAATGACAACCCATGGAAACAAAAACAAAAAATGTGTTATTAAATTGTGTCCTGTAGGAGATCGCAGTCTGTATGTTATGCAAATTAACAACAATACGAATTTGCCTTTGTACATCAACAAATTTCATATTGGACAAATTATTGCGGTTGTAGGCGACAACCCTAAAATCAAAATACAGACTGGTGATACTGAACACCCTCTGATTCCACTGCCGCACGACTGTTTATTTGCAATTGATATGGAGGGAGCGGATTTAGGGTTGCGTGTTGCCACCGCAATCATCGAAAAGGACGAAGAGATGTCATTTATTGTTAGCAACGAAGATGTATTAAAGGCGTCGTTTGCATACAATAACGAAGACAATATCGTACAATTTATTGTGCCTCCGATGGAAACGTTGTCATCTCGATATTAGTCTATTGTGTAAACAAATTTATGAAATGTCCGACAACGATGCAAACTTTAATTAGATATACGTCGCCTGCCTGAATTATAGTTAATTACAATTAATATATGTGTAAACAAATGTATGAAAGGTCTATTCGCCGCAAATTTTAATTAAAATGTGCGTACTACTTCTTTAAAAATAAATACGCTTGCGTGCAGACCTTTCATACATTTGTTTACACTATTCGGGTATCATTGCCATTTTAAGCCACGGATACAATAATACAAGAAGCGCCCGGATATCATCATGCTCGACAAGGCCGACTACAAGAAAGGCCCCCTCATAAAAAAACGTAGCAGCGCCTTTTATAGTCGTGTTTCTGATTCGTACACCGGGAAACACATCCTGTTCATACACAATAATATTGTTACTGTCGGCTTGCGCGACCAACTGAAGTCGCGATAAATCAAATTTTCGAGAAAAATGTCCACACGTCGGGGCATTTACCGTCATTAAATTTGAATGGCACGTAATAACATCCGGGCTGTACATGTTTGTGTTCATAATGCGGCTTGTTGCAGCAACCGAGTTTATTGCAGATTCCGCGTTTGGAGATCCCGTTGATACAATAACACCCGTTAATGATATTAGCACGGTGTTGCGTTTTTTTTTTTTTCGGTTCCCGTTGTTTTTTCCAAACGTGCTGATGCCCAAAATTAACTGCCGTTTAAACCGGACGTCTTGCACCGTCCGCGTTGTTTTTGTTAGATTAACACGATGTTTTCCGTCGGCACCTAACAATGAATAAACGGTTCCTGTTTTTCTGTCAATCATTGTGTGGCGCGTGACCGTGTTTGATTGCGCAATTGAGATTAATTCGGGCATGTCGGTATTTAATGGCCGAATACGGTCCCATGGCATTAAACACCCCGTATGATTTTTTTGTAATGACATACAAAGAAAAATGACATTTTAAAAAATTAGTTTAGATTTAAATTTTTTTTATTTTGCTATTAATAAAATTGATTATAACCAAATTTATATGAATAACAGCGCAAACGGCTATTATTTTTTTTTTCAATAAAAAAAACACGATTAAATAGTTTTTCGGACATGTGTATTAAAGGTCTACATAATGCAAACTTTAATTAGTCATATTACGCCTGCAAATATATTTAATTACGGACCTTTCATACATGTGTTTACTTAAATATATTATAGTATGGACGTTCTTTTTTAATACAAAAATGAATTTTCAGGCTTCTTCCATCCGTCAGTCTTGTTGCGAAGCCCAAGGAATAAAACGTCGGCCAGGTAAAGTGCGATGTTTGTTTCAGTAATTGGGACTAGCCGAACCCGCATACTAACAACGACGCCTTCTGGGTATGCAAACATCGCGTCTTTTACCGGAACAGGAATCATTTCACGACTGACATTTCTCCACGCAATGTTGGTCGGGTACAAAATGTGTTGCTGGCCAGACTTTTTTCCGGGTTTTGTTGCAGCAGCGTTTCGTGTTATAATTTCGTCTTTCATCTCATTTCGATGATCGAATCGGAGTGTCGCAGATATGTTCGACTCTGCCGGTTGCTCAAGCCCGTGATTGAACTCGTCCGCAAAATAATCGTCGCACATTTTTAATGCGTCTTTGGACGTTACCCCGAATGCAACGGATGGCTTTGTAGGGTCATTAATTTGCGTTTTACTTGCATGCGTTGATCGCGCTGTAAATTGGCACGGATACAAATTGGCACTGCTTGGTTGGCGAATCGTTGGCTGATCGGTCCGTGACGGTCCATCATTTTGTTGGCCTCGCGCTGCAATGACTCGTGGTATATCAAATCGCGCGCGAGCTTTGCCGGTCGGATCTTTTGAAATGAGCTGTGTTTGTAAATCTGTAATAAAATCCGAAAACGCTGCGTGCTCGGGTGCAAGCAATAGAGTCAATGGATCCTCGGACTCGATTTTGTGTACAAGACATCCGCTCAGAGTTTCGCCGGCAGTAAGAGGGTCGGTTTTTGGCTGTCGATCTGTCGGGTCTTTGTAATTACTGCCGCTCTTTTTGCTTAGCCACAATGGCGGAGACAAGATGTCTTCATGGATAACATCGCCCGTTGCAGAATTTGTGAATTCAAGTGTGCGGGTTATCTTTCCCTTGTTGTCGGTCTGGCAACGAATTGTTCCCGTCACGTTTCGAAAATACGACGGCATCTTTTTGCTTCGCTCAATTGCATCTTTTACTAATTCCGTTGTTCGTTCAATTTCTGGTACGCTGATTTCGCCCTGTGAAATGCGACGAATCAGAAGTTCGGCACTCTCCCGCGACATCCATCCCGGTTTAACTGTCATTTCAATCTTACAACGCTTTGCCGCATCTGTCATTTCTGAAAAAATGACCAATTTTCAAACCCACATTCGCAATACACTAAAATTAGAGTTCAATTGTACAACTCAGCTTGTTAAAATGTACGTCGTCTGACATCAAACAATATCCAAAATCCCGGTTTCCTGGATATTTTTCAATGCATTTAAAGAGTTGTTGCTCGTTATTTGCAGACAATCGCATCCCAACAACGGCGTGTTCGTACATAACCGGTACAACCCGCATTTGTTCGTACTCGTTAAGTTCGGCATTCCATACATTTGTTGCAACAATCCATGTACAATCGCGATACGATTGCAGATTCCATTTGTTTTCGGCGGTTATTGTTTCAAATTTTTCCATTGTTATTGGTTTGACAAATTTTCCGTGATAAAACAAATACTGTTTGTCTATGGGCAGTACCCGCAGTTTGTCGCCAAAAACTATTGTGTTTCCCACTTTGCCTGGATGCCTTCTGACAACATCAACGCCGTTTCGGTGGGTCCTTGCTGTGGGTGGCATATTATAATTTCTTTTTTTATGTCGTCATTTAAAACACTACTTGGTAGACAATACTCGTCTGCTCGCTTAAGTACATATACTTTTCCAGACATATTCCTTTTTTGAGCATAATGCACATAAAACTGGTATAAGCGTAAGTTGTGATATGACACTGTAAACTAATAGTATGGACAATTCGCGTTCATACGGAAATGTTCCGATTGTGCAAACGCATGAAACCATCAATGAAGGAACCACGTTTTTTCATACGCGGTTCTGGATGTCGTCGTATCTGGTCCCAACGGCATTGACGGCCGTGGTGTTTCCAATTTTTCCACACGATAAAGAAACATTGTCGCATATTTCGCACCGCATTAAATCTCGGCGTCTCGGGCCACACACACACCAGGGCCCACACCAAACAGGGTTTTCGCGGTCGGTTAAAATGGATTTCGACATGGAATGGTTTGGGGCCATGTATAGTATCGACTCTAGCGTGATGCAGACGTCATCGGCCGATTTTATTCGCGGACAACATATGCAGCTTCTTGCTTCCGGGCTTAACATGACAATCACACAGAAGATCGTCGAAGCAATTATGAGCAAACCGAATATTTACGACTTGTATCGAAAAATGCTTGAAACGGGTGTGCAACAGCGGTACACAAAAGAAGTCATCGACACCCTCGTGATGGATCTCCGAGAGCGCGTTCCCGGGTTTATTGGCGGACAAGGGTGTTCTTCTCAAGTGCTCGACCGGAACGCAGACATGTATCGCAATATTGCGCCGTCGATTTCAAGTTTTTTAATGACTGCAGACGAAATATTGCATACAATGAAAGTCGCTGACACACTCGTCCCCACTTTTTTTATGATGGGGTCGTCCACGGCCCGCTCAATTAATGTAACCGTCACGGCCGAACGACAGCCGTCGGAAACAAGCAGCAGGGCAATTGCCGTTTACTTGAATAAAATGAACACGACTGAAGATATTTCACTTGCGGCAATGAAAACCGTCACGCTTGGACAAATTACAACCGGAGTGTCGCTGATTCCAATTGAGCCAATCAGGGAGGACACCGGCGTTATAAATTTACTCGCCGACACTATGACTACCGGGTTAATGTACCCGGTGCGAATCCCGTACAAAAAACATCTACCGATTGCATTAGAGCAGTTTGAAAATGATGCAGGAAGTTTTCGGCCGGCAGTAATTGTAAGCATTCCGGATTTCGAGCGCAGACAGAATGTCGATTTACGTTTTGAACATCCGCTAACAATTTCCGAAAATGAATTTGAGGGGACAACTGTGACTGTAGGGGTCAACAAGGAAATAGTTGCAACAAAACCTGGTGAACCTGGTGAAACTGAGGTAAATGCTATATTAACGCAGAAACAAGCAGCAAGCTATCATATTGGGACACGGTTGTTTAAATATGTAAATGATAAAACATATTTACCGTTGAATTTTTTAGTGGTTGCCGCAAGAAACAGGTTTTGGGTAGATCAGACAAAAGCCCCCCCAAGATTTGATGAAACCTTTTGTGCAGCGACGGATATGCTTAATTATTATTTTCTTGAGCATAAACGCAAATTTTACCACACGCTTGATATTGCACCCACCGAAATCGAACTATTTCCCGACACCGACGATACCAAAACTAAGACATTAAAACGTGTTAAAGATTTGGAACATTTTAAACAAAGACACGACATTCTTTTACGTACTGGAATAGGACCCAGAATAAAAGTTGACAATTCAACTGGGAACGCAATAAAATATGATCATTTAGTCAAAAACATGTATATTATTGACACATGTTTTCGAGGAAATGTTGCGGCCGCACCAAGGGACGATAATATAGAAAGTCTTGACAGATCTTTAGGGTTTATATTGCAAAGTGACACCGATGCCCCAAATGCCAGATCTGAAAATTTAGCATGTGTTCATAAAGACTTACAGGATACGTTGACAGATGGTGATCTATTTAAGTCTACGTATCATGCACTCCAATTTATATTAGATGCAATTTTTATTACGGACAACGTCGAGTCAAACGTTTTATCATTCCCCCCGTCCGTCCGCGTCAAAATGGGTAACAATGAGTTTATTACACCGGCGGACCCAAATTATGATATTATAGACATTATACAACCAAAAATTGCTATAAATACCGAAGCTATTGTATACGGCATTGGCGGCGAGGACACGGGGGTAGTTGCACTGGGGCAACAAAAAATTGACCGGTTTATGGTGCATAACGAACAGCACGAAGAAGTGCACATTACGGCCCGCATGCTAGTTGCTATAAAAGAGCCGGATCATTTGGTTATTGTTCCAGACGCGGCATATCGTGGGTACCTTAGTGGCGCGTCTGCTCGAGTGTATGGTTCAGACTCGTTTGACTCAAATTATGCTACAACATTTACCGACCGACCATCTGCAGGACTTCGCCGAGCAAAAACCGGAAAATTAAATACCGCAGATGTGGTCGCAGTTGTAGCGCCCAAATATGTAAAGTATCGAGATTCTCATACTTTTAAGGTAAAAGATGTGATGGAGGAAATAAGAAATTCGAATTCAACATTCCCTGATTTTGATGTCTTGTCACCGTCTGACATAAAACATGTTCGCCAATTTTCTAATATTAATGCGCAAATGACAGACAAACCTATTCAACCAATTTACAAGCCGTATTGTGTCTTTCTTTCAAACGGAGCGCCGAGTTTTGCATTGTTTGGGAATACATTAAGCAAAAAATTTACTACTAAGGACGAACTAATCAATACCGATATAACACTTACGCCAATAACAACAAAACAGCTGCCATGTTTAATATGGCGGCATATGCCTAATAAAACAGTTGCAGATGTGCGCGCGTTAAACAAACTCGGAAAAACGTTTTCCGAGTTTGATCTGCAAGCAATCAAAGACCGTCAGAGTGCAACCAATAGCGAGACGGTGTCTCGCGGCCCGCTTCGTTATATTACAGCGGAAACGGGCATGGATACTTTTTGCGGCAGGCCCGTTACTGCCACCGTTCAGATGGTTCAAACACAGTAGAATCGATTATGTTTAATATGATTCTACTGCGTTTTATAAAAAAAAAAATATCGCATACTTTAACAAAACCCATTTGTGTAAACAAACGTATGAAAGGTCCATATATTAACATTTGTAATTAACTATACTTTAGGCAGGCGTAATATATCTAATTAAAGTTTGCATTGTCGTGTAGACTTTTCATACAGTTGTTTACACATTTATTATATTTTAAGCACGCGGTTAACTGTAGATATAAATATATATACTTAGATTTATAAAAGAACCACTTATTTTTGATTAAAATGGATCCAATGCATTTTTGATCATATTTAGTATATAATTGCCAATATTATTGAGAAAATTGATTATAAAGTTAACCGCGTCAACAAAAATTTGTTCAATGTCAAGCACGCCTTCAATGATATCACCAATTGATTCTGTAACAAGCACTACTGACAAGCCTACGATTTCGAGTATTTTGCCGAAAATAAACGCAAGAAGAATATGCGTTAATAGTTTAAACCCGCCAATAATAATAAAATTAATAAATCCTTCTATGACTGCAACCACAAGTTCGGCGCCGTCGTCAACTGCCGCGTGGACGCCCGGGTGTTTTTGCTTGGTCATATTTATTGATATATCCGTAAGACAATTTAGTCTGCCTATATACAATAAAAGAATGAATTATTTATTCTCTGGTGAAGATTCACTATTAAAAAGCAAAATCCCGGTACATTATCAATCATATATCGCCACTGCAATTAATACTGCTCCGCTCGTTCTTGCATGTATAAGCGGATTGCTTGCAATTGCAACGGTTAGGATGTTTGAAACGGGCGGAAAAGGGATTGTAGATCCGGACACAACAACCCAAACTGATGCAGATAGCGCTATTTCGTTTTTGCTTGGCCTTCTTTTTGCTGCAGAACTTGGAACGCGACTTTTTTCGGTTGTAGCGTTTCAGCATCAACTAAAACTAGCCGGAAATTTAATGCCGCAAAACGCGCGGGACCTTTTTGTAAGAATCAGCGAGCCAACAAAAGAAGGCGAAGGAAAACAACCAATTTCAACTGTAGGCGTCGATTTTAAGGAACCCAATGTAGCCGCGTTTCTATCCGCTCTTTACAATACAGGCGGTATAAACAGCATTAAAAATGAAACGCATTTACGGTGGGTGTTATTTGATTTGACCGTTTTTTATCATGTCATTATTCGCGCATACGTGTTGGCAAACCAGGAAGAAATGACCGAAATGAGTATATTTACTTCAGTTTTTTCGCGATCGTATATGCACTTTTTTGTAATTATGATGATGTTTTCAACAACTGAGAGCATACACCAAATATACCACATAGATCATATATCGGATCTGATTAAAGTGCCATCAAAACACATGTTTGATTGTATAAAACTATTGTTAAAATACCCCGATTCAGATACAAAACCTTTGTTGTACGAAAAGTTTGAATCATTGCGTTTTTCTAAAATCGAAGCTCGCAAATCCAATCAAAAAAAACCCAGCTCCAACTGGTTTCGTATAAGGGCAGTGTCGGCACATTCTGTGTAACTGTTCATTATGCAGACGGTATTCATTGGTTTGTTTTTAATCAATTATTTGCATGCAACTCCGTTGTTTGCAGTACGGTTTGATTCGTCTGGACCAATACAAATACTTCCGGATGGATCCCATCGAGTTCAACAAAAAAACGGCAAAATTGCAAAATTTAGAATCGACGGCGGTGTTTCATCGACCGCGGACGTTTTGTGGAAAATTCCAAGCCCAAACGACAAAATTATAAACAGCGCAGGCTCAATAATTAATTCAACAGTTGCAGAACTCGTGCACGGTAAATGTAGCGAAATTGATATACAAGTAACATCCGTGGTTAAAATCGTAGTAGGAACAAAACACGCGTGTGTTTTGCGTCAAAACGGTGATGTACTCTGCTGGGGCGACAACAGTCACTGCCAGCTTGGCCCAAATATCCCGCCGGGGGTTTTTACAACAAAGGCGGTAACTGTGTTACAAAACCAATTGTATTCCACACTCGAGGTATTTGGGACGGTAACGTGCGCATTAAACAGCACTGCCGGTGTGTGCTGGGGTGGGATTCATCCAATCAAAACGTTGTGTTCTGGCCGTATGTATAATGTACCAAAACTTGACGCAAGTCATTTGTTGCGATTAATGTACGCACTCGTGATTGTGTCAGATACGGGCAATTTTACTATTACGAAAACTATCGTCGGTGGTACGATGTACAACGGTAGGATTGCTGCATCTGAGACTGAAATTGTGAACGACCCATCGGCCGTGTGTTCCATTTCAGATTCGTTAATTGAATGTATTAATATCCACGGATTTTATGTTGGAAACGTATTTCCGCTGTTGTCAAAACCGTATTCCGAACCCCTAAGTCTAGACGGGCCAATCTTATTTGGTCAGCCCGGATGTGGTTATAAACTTGTGACTAAAGACATGGAAATTTATCCAGCCGACGCCGGAAAACCACGCGAATACCAAACACGGGATGGTTGTCTCCGAATTCTTTCGTGCGCAACCGCGCTTCCGGACAATTTCCTTAGTGTATCAAATAGTGTAGTTGAACTTGTCTCTGGCGATTTGCATGTATGTTTTCTTGACAGTGCCGGTGACGTGTTTTGTCGCGGCGATAATTCCGCGTGCCAGTTTATTACCGCAGATTATACATCAAATGCTTGGAAAAAAATTGATTTACCGTTTAAAGCGTCTGGTTTGGTAGCATCCGGCAAAGTTACATGTGCGTCTGACCAAGACAGCGTGTTTTGCACCGGATGCATTTCAACGGGCTGCGTGTGTAATACCCGTGTTACGTTTCAAAATATTGACGGCATTGTTGATATCACAAACACTTCCATCTGTGTTAAAACCAAATGCATTGGCACACGCGGCGTTGCAACGTATAGTTATACGGGATGCATAACCGACGAGAATTGGATTACGTGTGGTGCGTTTGGATACGAAGCCAACGTTTTGGCGTTTGCTGAATCAAACAATGGGATCATCGTGTTTACGACACGAGACGGTTTATTATGTGTATCGGACAACGGACTTCGCAGTGTTTTGTGTAATTAGGCATGCATATTTTTTTTAAATATAAATTCACATATCCAACTACAAATATTTGCACAGACCCCTGTAGAATATATATATATATATATATATATATTAAATAATATTAATTATTATTTTTTAAATTATATATATATATA
>Ga0209443_1000212_pt1 | contig 38212 bp, 31 predicted proteins | sample LauGreBMM110DCMD_2_FD_187571 | JGI IMG/M metagenome (GOLD analysis project Ga0209443, IMG submission 187571) | Freshwater lake microbial communities from Lake Michigan, USA - Su13.BD.MM110.DCMD (SPAdes) (version 2) | ecosystem: Environmental > Aquatic > Freshwater > Lake | place: Lake Michigan... | reverse complement strand
TTGTCCGGGTCCGTCCCGCTCGATAGCGTCCCGCCCGATGAGCAAAGCGTTCACGCGCGAAGACGACGACGCTCCGGAACCGCCTCCACGGCCGCGCCGGATTTCTTCGCTGCCCTTCGGGACGAAGAACTACATCACCGCGGACGGGGCCGCCCGGATGCGTGACGAACTGGCCCGCCTCGTCGAGGTCGAGCGTCCTTCGATCGCCGCCGCGACGGGGGATCCCGAGGGCATCGAGCGTCGCTCAGCCATCGACGCCCGCATCGTGGCGATCCAGCAGGTGCTCGGATCCGCCGTGGTCGTCGAGCCACCGGCACCGCCCTGGGAGGAGGTCCGGTTCGGTGCCACCGTCGGGACCCGCGACCGTCGTGGCGAGGCGGCCACCTACCGGATCGTCGGCGTGGACGAGACCGACCTGGGAGATGACCATGTGAGTTGGATCTCTCCGGTGGCCAAGGCGTTGTTGAACGGGCGGATTGGACAGCGCGTCCATCTCCGCCTTCCGGGCGGCGACGAGGACCTGGAGATCACCGGGATCCGCTACCGCTGAGGTGGCCTTCGGGCGACCGGGCAACTTGGCCGTTCCCCTCGGCCTTGGACGCCGGTAAGCATCGCCATGCTGAAGTCCATCGCCGTCGCCGCGGTCTGCGCATTCGTGTCCTGTCCACCGCCCGCCACCGCGCAGAACCTCGCCGAACGGCTCGGCTACCTGGCCACCGACAAGCTGCTCATCGTGAACGGCGACGATGTCGGCATGTGCCACACGGCCAACCTCGCCACCATCGATGCCCTGGAGCGCGGCCTGATGCGGAGCGCCACCATCCTCGTGCCGTGCCCGTGGTTCCTGGAGATCGCCAACTATGCGAAGGCGAATCCGGAGAAGGATTTCGGAGTGCACCTGTGCCAGACCAGCGAGTGGCAGACCTATCGTTGGGGGCCGGTGGCGCCCAGGAACGAGGTCCCGGGCTTGATCGATCCCGAGGGCTACTTCTGGCACGAGACGCCGCAGGTCTATGCCAAGGCCACGCCCGAGGAGGCGTACCGGGAAGCGCGGGCGCAGGTGCTGAAGGCGCTCGCCGCCGGCGTGGACGTGACTCATCTCGATTCGCACATGGGCGTGCTCCAATACCGGCCGGATTATCTGGAGCAGTATCTCCGGCTCGCGGTCGAGTTCGACCTGCCGGTGCGGATGGCGTCGCAGGCGACCTTCGACAAGAACGGGCAATCCGGCTGGCGCGAGAAGTTCGCGGCGAAGGGCATCTTGTTCACCGACGATTTCATCTTCGACATCGAGTACCAGGGTGCGCAGGACGTGAAACCCGTCTGGATGAAGCGCCTGACCCAGCTGAAGCCGGGCGTCACCGAGTTGTTCATCCATGCCGGCCGGCCGACGGACGAGCTCAAGGCCATCACCGGGAGCTGGGCGGTGCGGTCGGCGGAACACGAGACGTTCACGACGGACGGCGACCTCAAGGCGCAGCTAGAGCGCGACCACGTGAAGCTCATCGGCTACCGCCCGATCCGCGAGCTCCAGCGGAAGCTGCGCAAGGAAAGCCGCGGAAAGTAGCGGGTTGCCGAAAGATCCGCTCCGCAGGAGCCCACGCGAGGAGACTCTCGGTCTCCGGCGAAAAACGGGACCCGCTGCCGCGTCTCCTACGGGCTCGGAATTTTTTCGGCGGCCCGCCAACCTCGGCGCATGTCGAAGAAATCAGCCAAGATCGCCGAGCTCGTCGCCGGCCTCCAGGGCGGCCGGTTCGACGCCCGTTACCTCGGGTATTTCGCCTGCTTCAACCAGCAGCTGTTCTTCGAGGCCCATGACGTGCTCGAGGAGCTCTGGCTCGCCCAGGGCAAGACCGGTCCCGACCACGCCTTCCACAAGGGCCTGATCCAGCTCGCCGGCGCGTTCGTGCATCTGCAAAAGCAGCGGCTGCGTCCGGCGGTCGCGTTGTTCGACCTCGCGGACGCCAATCTCAGGCGCTATCCCGTCGCCCATGCCGGGCTCGACCTCGCTGCCGTGCTCGCGCTGGTCGCGGATTGGCGCGCGCGGGTCGTGGACCACGGGTTCGAGGTCAACCCGTTGCGTCCCGAGGCTCCTCCGGGGCTCGCGTTGCCGGCCGCGTGATCAGTGGCGGAAGTGGCGGTGGCCGGTGAAGACCATCGCCATGCCGCGATCATCGGCGGCCTGGATGACTTCCGCGTCGCGCATCGATCCGCCCGGCTGGATGGCGGCCGTCGCGCCGGCCTCCGCAGCGGCGACCAGGCCGTCGGGGAAGGGGAAGAACGCGTCGCTGCAGACCACGCTGCCGGCGAGGGAAAGTTTCGCCTCGCCCGCCTTCCACACGGCGATGCGGCTGGAATCCACGCGGCTCATCTGACCGGCACCGACGCCGAGCGTGCGGTCCGGACCGGTGTAGGCGATGGCGTTCGACTTGAGGTGCTTCACCACGCGCCAACCGAAGAGCATCGCCTTGAGCTCGGTGTCGGTGGGCGGGCGCTTCGTGACGATCTTGAGGTCGGTCACGCGGGTCACCTTCAGGTCGCGCTCCTGCCAGAGGAACGACTCGGCGCCGACGCTGCGGACATCGCACGGCGCGGCGGCCGCGGGGTCCTTGAGCACCTTGAGCAGGCGCAGGTTCTTCTTCTGTTGGAGCAGCGCGAGGGCGTCCGGCGTGAAATCCGGCGCGATGATGACTTCGCTGAAGATCTCCACGATGGCCTCGGCGCAGGCGCGGTCGAGCGTCTGGTTCACCGCGATGATGCCGCCGAACGGCGCCTGCCGATCGGTCGCGTACGCGCGGTCCCAGGCCTCGCGCAGCGATCCGCCCTGGCCGACACCGCACGGATTCGTGTGCTTGAGGATGGCCAGGGTCGGACCGTCATCGCGGAATTCGCCGATGAGCGCCGCGGCGGCGGTGAGGTCGAGGATGTTGTTGTAGGAGAGCTCCTTCCCGTGAAGTTGCGTGAAGTAGTCGCGGAACTTGCCGTAGAGCCCGGCCTTCTGATGTGGGTTCTCGCCGTAGCGCAGGGGCTGCACGAGCGGCGCGGAGATGGCCAACGAGGGCAGGGGACCGGTCCCGGAAGAGAACTCCTTGGCGAGATGCGCCGCGATGGCCGCGTCGTAGGCGGCGGTGCGGGCGAAGACCTTGGCGGCGAGCGAGCGGCGCAGCTCCAGGGTCGTCTCGCCGGTGGCCTTCACCATCTCGGCGACCGGCGCGTAGTCGGCGGGATCGACGATGACTGTGACCGAGCCGTGGTTCTTCGCCGCGCTGCGGAGCATCGACGGTCCGCCGATGTCGATGTTCTCGATGGCGTCATGCAGCGTGACGTCCGGCTTGGCCACGGTCTGCTCGAACGGATAGAGGTTCACCACCACCAGGTCGATGGGCGGGATGCCGTGCCGCTGCACGGTCGCGACATGCTCCGCGTCCTCGCGCAGATGGAGCAGGCCGCCGTGGACCTTCGGGTGGAGGGTCTTCACCCGGCCGTCCAGCATCTCCGGAAAACCGGTGTAATCGCTCAGCTCGATGACTGCGAGGCCCTCGGCCCGCAGGGCCTTCGCGGTGCCGCCGGTCGAGACGAGCTCGACACCCGCTTCGGCGAGGACACGGGCGAAGGGGACGAGGCCGGACTTGTCGGAGACGGAAAGCAGCGCGCGGGTGATCTTCGGCATAGAAGGCGCGGAGATTTCGCAGCGGACAACCGGCCGTCAACCGTGGAAACCGACCGCGCGCGGACGCGGTCAGATCCGCGTGATGACATCCTCCGGCAGGAAGCGGACCTTCTGGGTCGTGGCGTATTTGTCGTCGTCGGCGCGATAGCCGGCGGCGCAGGCGACGACCGTGGCGTAGCCGGTGCCGGCGAGGCCGAGGACGGCGTCGTACTGGGCGGGATCGATGCCCTCCATCGGGCAGGCGTCGACCTCGAGCAACGCCGCGCCGGCCATGAACTGTCCGAGCGCGATGTAGATCTGATGCGTCTGCCAGGTGTCCAGATAGCCGGCGGCGCGGGCCTTCTCGATGCTCCCGAGCATGACCTTCTTGAAGCCGGCCAAGGTATCCACCGGGATGCCGCGGACCTCGGCGGTGCGCGCGAGGTAGCGGTCGAGGTCGGCCTCGCCGAGACCTTGCTTCACCGCGAACACCACGAAGTGCGAGCATTCGGCCGGCTGCTTCTGGCCCCATGAGATGGGGACGAGCGAGGCCTTCACCGCGGGATCGGTGACGACGATGAACTTCCACGGCTGGATGCCGAACGAGCTCGGGCTGAGCACGAGCGCCTGTTCCAGCGCGGACCAGAGGTCGGCGGGGATCTTGCGCGCGGGATCGAACTTCTTGGTGGCGTAGCGCCAGTTCAACGCGTCGAGCAGCTGGGAGGACGGGATGGGGGTCATGGGGACGGGAGGAGGTCGGTTCGTGTCGGGGTCGCCGGAAGCGCCGGCGAAAGTAACCGCCGCCGCGGACCTCGCAAGGGGATGACGATCTTTCGGCGCGCCCATCCGGGGCGTGTCTTCGCGCTCGGTGAGGACGCACATCCGCCGAAGGAATCTGTTTCGTCTTCGCCGCCGGGGCCGGTAGGTTCCGTCCGTACCTCGATGCACTCCCGGCCCTTCATCGTACTGCTTAATTCCGTCCTCGCGGCGGCTGCGTTGCTGTCCCCGGTGCGGTCGGCCGCCGCCGAAGCCAAGTTCGATCTCGAGGCGCGCAAACAGAAGCAGGCGTGGCTCTGGGAAGCTCCGAAGCGGCAGGTGCCGCCGGCCGTGAAGGATGAACGCTGGCCGCTCGGCGCCGAGGACCGCTTCATCCTGCGTCGATTGGAGGATGCCGGGCTGTCACCGGCGCCCGCTGCCGACGACCGGACGTGGCTCCGGCGCGTCCACTTCGCGCTCACCGGGCTTCCACCGGGCCTGGACGAGGTCTCGGTCTTCTTGGCGGACACGCAGCCAGGTGCGCGCGGACGGGTCGTCGAACGCCTTCTGGCTTCACCGCATTTCGGGGAACGGTGGGCGCGGCATTGGATGGACCTGATGCGCTATGCGGAATCCCGCGGGCACGAAGGCGACTACACCATCGCCAACGCGTGGCACTATCGGGACTACCTCGTCCTCGCCTTCAACACCGATGTCCCGTACGACCGGTTCCTTGCCGAGCATCTCGCCGGCGACCTCGTTCCGGAGCCTCGGCTGCGTCCCGGCACGGACATCAACGAATCCGTCGTCGCCACCGGCTGGGCCTTCCTCGGCGAGGAGAACCATTCGCCGGTGGATATCCGCCAGGACGAGTGCGAACGGGTCGACAACAAGATCGATGTATTCAGCAAGACCTTCCTCGGCCTGACCCTTTCCTGCGCGCGCTGCCACGACCACAAGTTCGACCCCATCCGCGCGCAGGACTACTACGCGATGAGCGGATTCTTCCTCGGCTCGGGCTTCCGGCAGGTCCGCTTCGAGGCGATGGAGAACAACCGCAAGATGGCCGCGGAACTCACGGACCTGCGCCGGCGATCCGTCCCGGGCATCACCCGTGAGATCGCCGAGGCCAACCGGCCGGGTCTGGGCAAAGTGGCGGAGATGCTGGTCGCCGCGCGCGATGTCCTGGCCGACGCCTCGCCGGCCGCGGTGGGGACCGTCGCCCGCAAGCACTCTCTCGACCCGGAGAGGCTCGGGCTTTGGGTGGCGCGGCTCCGCGATGCGACGAACCACTCTTCGGATCCTCTGCATCTCTTGGCGACCGGGTCTTCGCCCGTCGCGACCGCGGCGGGGCTGCCTGCCGGGGCGCGGGTGGTCGCCGATTTCACGGGCCCGGGCAGACAGCCGTGGAAAGTGGATGGCGAAGCGTTCGGACCGGGGCCGGTGGCCGCCGGCGAGATCATCTTGGCCCACGGCACGAACGGCCCCGTCGCCCGCGTCATGCGCCACGGCGCGGCACGGCGCGACCTGTTCTGGTCGCGGCTGAAGACCACGCCGGGCAACGAGGATGATTCGGGCCGGTTGGCCGCGACGTCGCGCTCAGGCCAGACCTTGTCCACGCCCACGGTGACGCTCGGTGCGGGCAAGCTGCACTACCTGATGCGCGGCAAGGCGCGCGTCTATGCCGCGGTCGATTCGCACATCATGCTCGAAGGCCCGCTCCATGGCCGGCTCGTGCAGAAGTTCGACAGCGGCCCGGGCGCCGGCCCGCGTTGGCTCACCCATGACCTGACCGATTACAGCGGGCACCGGACCCATCTGGAGTTCGGTCCCGACGGCGACGCCGAGCTGGAGGTGCTGATGGTCGTGGAATCCGCGACGCCCCCCGGGTGGCTTCCCGCTGGAGCGGCCGGAGGATCCGCTTCCGTCTCCGCCGCCGATCTGCCCGGCGAGATCCAGCGCGCGCTCATCGACGCGAACGAAGCGCTCGCCCGCGGCACGGTGAAGTCGCCGGCGCTGACCGATTGGTTGCTGCGGGACCCGGGCTTGTTCCGGAGCGGATCCGATGCCGGGATCCGGCGCGCAGCGGACGCTTACTTGGCCGCGCAGGATGACATCGCGCATCGGGTGCGCTGGGAATCCCGCACGGCCGTGGCGTTCTCCGACGGCACGGGCGTGGACGAGAACATCCTGACGCGCGGCCGTCCGAACCAGCCCGGCGCCATCTCGCCGCGGAGCCTTCCCGTCGTGTTCGCCTCGGCGCGGCCGGTCGCGACCACCGCTTCGAGCGGCCGGGACGAGTTGGCGCGGCAGTTGGTCGCATCGTCGAACCCGCTGGTCGCGCGCGTCATCGTCAACCGCGTCTGGCACCATCTCTTCGGCCGCGGCCTGGTGGCGAGCGTCGACAACTTCGGCGCGTTGGGCGACCGGCCGTCGCATCCGGAGCTGCTCGACCATCTGGCGTGGCGGTTCGTCCACGAGGACGGCTGGTCGCTGAAGCGCCTCATCGGGCGGCTCGTGCTCACGCGGACCTTCGCGATGGAGAGCCGGGCCGGCGATGCGCGCGCCGAGGAACAGGACCCGTCGGACGTGTTGCTCCACCGGATGCCGGTGCGGCGGCTCGAAGGCGAGGTGATCCGCGATGCCTTGCTCGCGGTGTCCGGTCGTCTCGATCCGGCGGTCGGCGGTCCGCCGGTGGCGATCCATCTGACCGAGTTCCTCGTCGGGCGCGGGCGTCCGGATAAGAGCGGTCCACTGGACGGCGGCGGGCGCCGCAGCCTCTACACGTCGCTACGGAGAAATTTTCTCCCGACCTTGATGCAGACCTTCGACACGCCGACGCCGTTCTCGACCGTGGGCAAGCGGAACGTCACCAACGTCCCGGCCCAATCGCTGGCGCTGATGAACGACGAGCTCTTCCACGAGCAGGCGCGCGTGTGGTCGCGCCGCTTGCTCCGGGAGACGCCGGGCGCAGGCGACCCGGAGCGCGTGCGCCGGATGTTCGGCGCCGCCTATGCGCGCGAACCGTCGCCGACCGAGACGGCCGATTGCATCGCCGCGCTCGGCGAGCTGCGCGGGTTGCATCGGGGCGGAGCGGATCCGGTCGGCGAGACGTGGGCCGCGCTCTGCCACGCGTTGTTGAACGCCAACGATTTCATCTACGTGAAGTGATATGGGCGATCCCCGGCAGAACCCCTTCTTCCTCGACCCGCGCATCGACCGGCGCGAGATGCTCCGCCGCGCCTCGAACGGCTTCGGCGCGCTCGCGCTGACCGCGCTGCTCGGCGGCCGGTCCAGCCTCCTCGCCGCGCCGGCCGCCGTGCCGCGCCGGCCGATGGCCCCGAAGGCGCCGCATGCCAAGCCGAAGGCGAAGAGCGTCATCTTCCTCTTCATGGAGGGCGCGGTCTCGCAGGTCGACAGCTTCGACCACAAGCCGTTGCTCGCGAAGTACCATGGACAGGATCCTCGCAAGGCCATCGGCAAGCTGGAGAAGACGCAGTTCGAGGCGGTCGGGCAGGTGCTGAAGTCGCCGTGGCAGTTCCGCCAGCACGGACAGTCCGGCCTCTGGGTCAGCGAGTTGTTCCCCCATGTCGCGAGCCGCGCGGACGACCTGTGCGTGATCCGCTCGATGACCTCGAACTTCCCCGAGCACACCAGCGCGAACTATTTCCTCCACAGCGGCAGCGGGCTGCAGGGGCGCCCCAGCATGGGGGCCTGGGTGACCTACGGCCTCGGCAGCTCGAACGACGACCTGCCCGGCTACGTGGTGCTGAACGGCGGGCAGATCCCGTCCGGCGGTCTCGACACCTTCGGCAACGGTTTCTTGCCTGCGACCTACCAAGGTTCGCTCCTGCACGCGCGCGGCACGCCGCTCGCCAACGTCGTCCCCAGCGAGCGCTCGGCGCCGCTCCAGGAAGCCAAGCGCCGGTTGGTCGGGCGTCTGAACCAGCACAGCCTCGAAGATTCCGTCCGGTCCGACGCGCTCAGCTCCGCCATCTCCAACTACGAGCTGGCCGCGCGGATGCAGGTGGCGATCCCCGACCTGATGGACCTTGCCGGCGAGAGCGAGGCCACCAAGCGGTTGTACGGCATGGACGCGGCCTTCGAGCACACGCGCACCTACGGACGCGAATGCCTGCTGGCGCGACGGTTGGTCGAGCGCGGCGTGCGCTTCGTCGAGCTGACCATCCCGATGGTCGACGGATATTCGCGCTGGGACGCGCACGGCGGGTTGGTGAAGAACCACGGCGACAACGCCCGCGCCGTGGACCAGCCGATCGCGGGCCTGCTCATGGACCTCCGTCAACGCGGCCTGCTCGACGAGACGCTCGTGGTCTGGGCCGGCGAGTTCGGTCGCACGCCCTTCGCGCAGGGCAGCGACGGACGCGACCACAACGAGTTCGGTTTCAGCGTCTGGATGGCCGGTGGGGGCGTGCGCGGCGGCATCACCTACGGCGAGACCGACGAGTGGGGCTACAAGGCCGCCGTCGACAAGTTGGAGATGCACGATCTCCACGCGACCATCCTCCACCTGCTCGGCATGGACCACGAGAAGCTCACCTATCGCTTCAGCGGACGGGACATCCGGCTCACCGACGTCCGCGGCGAAGTCATCCATCGCATCTTGGCGTCTTGACCGCGTGTCCCGGGCATACGAAGGGATGTTGAAAATGCTGCTAGGCAGCGCCGATGTCCCGAACCTATCGTGCCACACAATCATCTCCCGCCCATCTTCATGAGCCATCCTCGTATCGGTTCCCCATGGTCCTCTCCCCGGGCAGCTTCGCGGGACGGGTTCACCCTCATCGAGCTGCTGGTCGTGATCGCGATCATCGCCATCCTCGCGGGCATGTTGCTGCCGGCGTTGTCGAAATCGAAGGAGACCGCGACCGGTGCGGCGTGCTTGTCGAACCAGCGCCAGCTCCAGCTCGCGTGGAACCTCTACGCCGGCGACAACTACGACACGATGCCCGGCTACACCTTCAAGGTCGACAACGGCCCGGCGGTCGACCTGGACGGCGGCGGGTTCTGGCCCGGCCTCCTGGGCGCGGGCAAGGCCGCCAATCTGACCAACGTCCAGGCGGGCATCCGCAAGGGGCCGATCTTCCCGTACGCGAGCTCCGTCCAGATGCATCACTGTCCGGGTGATCCCCGGCTCCGCCGGAAGATCGGGCAGAAGGGCTGGGCCTTCGACAGCTACAGCCGGGCGAACGGGATGAACGGCATCCCCAATTGGGAGGCGGCCGCGCCGCCGGTGGCGAAGATCAGCGCGATCCAGCTGCCCAGCCAGATGTACACCTTCCTCGAAGAAGCGGATCCGCGGGGCCATAACTGGGGCACCTGGGTGCTCTCCGTCAGTTCTCCGGGCTGGATCGACCCGATGGCGATCTACCACAACAACGCGAGCAGCTTCTCGTTCGCGGACGGCCATTCGGAGATGCACAAGTGGCTGGAGAAGACCTCGCTCGACGCTTTCAAGAAAGCGGTGCAGCAGGGCGTCGATCCGTTCGGTTGGACCCCGGCCGGAGGAAGCGCCCTGAAGGACCGCGACTTCAAGTACATGATGCGCGGCTATACTTGGCGCGATTACCCGAAGTATCTGCCGGCTTCGTTCCAGTGACCGGCCGGCGACGGGAGCGGCTCCTGACCGGCCCGGCCGTCGGCCGGCAGGCCTGGCAGTTGTTCCGTCTCACGGGGCAGTTACCGCTAGGCAACGCCCGTTCCTTGCCCCTAGTTTCCCGCCGCGTGTCGAAAGTCGTAAAAGCCGCCGCGGACGGGATCCCGTTCGAGGAGGCGCTGAAGAAGCTGGAATCTGTCGTGGAAGCGATGGAGTCCGACGAGCTTCCACTGGAGCAGCTCCTCGCCAAGTTCGAGGAAGGCACCCGGTTGGTGCAGGTCTGCCAGTCGCGGCTCGCCGAGGCGGAGGTCAAGGTCCAGAAACTGGAGCAAGACCTCGCCGGCGAACCCGGCCTCCGGTCCGCCACGTCGGGAGACCCCGCCGCTGTCGCGGCCTGAGACACGTCCCGCAGTCATCTATGAGCCGATTTCTTGATATGGTGGATCATCCGTCGCACGTGAAGAAACTCACGCCGGAACAGCTTTCCGAACTGGCACAGGACATCCGCCACGAACTCATCACCAAGCTCGCCAAGAACGGCGGCCACCTCGGGCCCAACCTCGGTGTCGTCGAGCTCACCATCGCGCTGCACCGGGTGTTCACCACGCCGCACGACAAGTTCGTCTGGGATGTGAGCCATCAGGTCTACGTCCACAAGCTGCTCACCGGCCGCAAGGACCGCTTCCACACCATCCGCACGACCGACGGACTGAACGGCTTCGCGCTGAGGACCGAGAGCGAGCACGACTGCTACGGCGCGGGCCATGCCGGGACGGCTCTCTCCGCTGCCTTGGGCATGTGCGCCGCACGCGACCAGAAGGGGACCGACGAGAACGTCGTCTGCATCTTCGGCGACGCGGCCCTGACCAACGGCGTCTCCTTCGAGGCGTTGAACAACATCTCGGGCACCACCAAGAAGTTCATCGGCATCCTCAACGACAACGAGTGGTCGATCGCCAAGAACGTCGGCGCCATCGCGACCTATCTCGGCAAGCTCACGACGAATCCCCACTACAACAGGCTGACCAAGGATTTCGGTACCTGGCTGCGCAAGCTCCCCAAGGGCCAGTTGGTCTCGATGGTCGGCCAGAAGACCGAGGAGGCGATCAAGGGCATCGTGAGCTCGGTCGGGCTCGAGCATACGCCGTCGCAGCTCGATCCGGACGGCCGGGGCGGCCACGGGTCGGCGCTGCTGTTCGAGGAGTTCGGTCTGCGTTATCTCGGCCCGATCGACGGCCATGACCTGCCGTTGCTGGTCAGCACGCTCGAGTTCGCCAAGACCTGCACCGAGCCGGTGGTGATCCACATCCTCACGCAGAAGGGCCGCGGCTACGAGGCCGCGCTCAAGCATCCGGAGAAGTTCCACGGCCTCGGGCCGTACGACGTCCAGACCGGCCAGACCCCGTCGCCGAAACCCGGCGCCGCGCCGATGTGGCAAGAAGTCTTCGGCAAGACGATGGTGAAGCTCGCCCGGCAGAACAAGAACGTGGTCGGCATCACCGCCGCGATGCCCACAGGGACGAGCCTCAAGCTCTTGGAAGCCGCGGTCCCGGGGCAGTATTACGACGTCGGCATCGCCGAGGAGCATGCGGTCATCTTCGCCGCGGGGATGGCCACGATGGGCTTCAAGCCGGTCGTCGCCATCTACAGCACGTTCCTCCAGCGCGCCTACGACTGCATCCATCACGACGTCTGCCTGCAGGACCTCCCGGTCATCTTCTGCATGGACCGCTCGAGCCTCAGCGCGAACGACGGTCCGACGCACCACGGCCTGTTCGACATCTCGTATCTTCGCTGCCTGCCCCAGATCATCGGCATGGCGCCGGCGAACGAGGACGAACTGCAGGACATGATGTTCACCGCGACGCTGCAGACGCATCCGGTCGCCATCCGATATCCTCGCGGCAACGCTGAAGGCGTGCCCGTGAAGGAGCAGCCCGCGGTGATCGAGATCGGCAAGGCCGAGGTCGTCCGCCATTTCTCCAACAACGGCGGCAAGAAGGTCTCGCTGTTCGGCCTCGGGCCGATGCTGACGCTGGCGAAGGAGGCCGCCGAGATCCTCGCGGCCGATGGCCTGGATGTCGCGGTGATCAATCCGCGCTTCTTCAAGCCGCTCGACAAGGACGTGACCGAGTTCTTCAGCCAAGCGGCCGACGTCGTCGCCACTTTGGAGGACCACGTCGCGATGGGTGGCTACGGCAGCGCGGTGCTCGAATGTCTCAACGACGCCGGGATCAAGACCCCGGTCGTGCGCATCGCTTGGCCCGACCAGTTCATCGAGCACGCCAGCAGCGTCGATTACCTTCGGACCAAGCACGGCCTCACGACCGCCCGGCTGGTCGCGGATATCCGTGTGCAATTGGCCGTGGGCCATGCCACCCGGGTTTCGGGCGTCGCAGCGGCCTGAACCCAGCTGCTCCAGCCATCGAGCCAAGAGGACGCCCCGGGCGTCCTCTTTTTTCTGCTTCGAGGACTTAGAGGTAAACAGATCGTCGACCCATCCCGCCGAGCGTGGGTGCGCCGCGGTATCCGTGTTCCGAAGAGCCTATGTGGCGCACCTCGGCACACCGGAGCAAAGCGATGCTGGATCGCTGCCCACGGGAATCCTGTATAAATACGCTGGAGCGCCCGATCTGCCCACTGGCACAAGCTCCGCTAGGGGTGGTGTACGGATGGCTCGGATGACACAATCGATGGCTCGGACCCGGACGATTCGACACCGGTGCGTCGTCCTCCCGATGGTGGCGTGGGACGCGCGTTGCACCGGTGTCGATTGAACGTCATCCATCGAACGTCGTCCTACCACTCCACAACCTACGGAACCATGAAAGCGAACCTTCCCCTCGCCGTTAGCGGGCCTCCCATCCCATCGCAACGCGACACCCGCGTCCGGGCGCCTCGGCCGACCTCGGTCAAAGCGACTTCTCGGCGTCGGGTGGTGCCCTCGGCGCTCCGGAAACCGGCTCCTGTCCTGCGGCGACGGGCGTCCGCGGTCGAGCCCGGGCGTGCTCCGTCCAAAGCGGCGCCGGAGACGACGCTGGTCTTGCCGGCCGCGACGGTGGCCGACGCGAGCGTGGTCTTCATCCCGGAGGTCGCTCCTGCCGAGCTCCCTGTCGCCGAAACGGTCCGGCCGAAGTTCGTCGTCGAGCCGTTGCCCGAGCGTGGACCCTGGGACGAGAACACCTCTTTGCGGCTGTATCTGCGCGAGGCGGTCGCGACCCCTTTGATCACGCCTGCCGAGGAGGTCCTGTTGGCCCACCGGATCCAGGCGGGAGACGAGGCCGCCCGTGAGCACATGATCAAGGCGAATCTGCGTCTCGTGGTCAAGATCGCCCGGGAATACGAGGACTACGGTCTGCCGCTGCTCGATCTCATCAACGAAGGCAACATGGGCCTCATGAGGGCCGTGGAACGTTTCGACCCCACCAAGGGCGCGAAACTCTCGACCTACGCGGCTTGGTGGATCAAGCAATCCATCAAACGGGCGCTTTCGAACCAGGCGAAGTTGATCCGGCTCCCGATCCATCTCGTCCAGCAGATCGCCCAGCTCCGCCGGGCCGAGAACGCGCTCGAGGCGAAGCACGGACGTCCGGCGAATGACTCCGAGCTGGCGGTGATCCTTGAGATCTCCGAGGACGACATCGCGCACTGGCGCGAGAGCTCCATGGTCGGCACGACGTCGCTCGATGCCCCGCTGGGCAGCGATGCCGATTCCGGGCGCGTCGCGGATGTCATCGCGGACGACAACGCCCAGATGCCTTGGACCCGGGTCAGCGAGGAGTCCAATGCCGAGATCATCCGGGAGCTGGTCGGGACATTGAATGCGCGCGAACAGGTCATCCTCCGCCGGCGTTTCGCCCTCGATGGCGGGGAACCGGTGACCCTCGAGGAGATCGGCGTCGATTTCGGTCTCACCCGCGAGCGGATCCGCCAGCTCGAGGCGGCGGCCCTCAAGAAGCTCCGCGACCGCATGGGATCCCGGGACCCCGGATCGTTGTGACGCCGGGGCCGTCATCGCTTGGGCACGGGGGTGACACCGCGCGGAAGCCGGCGGCTTGCGGAGGGTGACGCCAACGTCTAATCATCCTGGGTGACCAGCGATGCGTTCGAGGTGGTGCGGTTGTTCGTTTCCACGGGCCACAACTTCGTGGGCCACCATGGACGTGAACCGTCGGAATATCCGATGGCCGAGGTGGCTTCCGTGGGTTGCCTCGCCGGCCGAGGTCTGGAAGGCGACCGTTTCTTGGACCACAAGCCCGGCTACCCCGGCCATGTGACCTTCTTTTCGGAAGAGGTGTTCCTTGGCCTCTGTCGCTCGCTGGACCGGCACGACCGTCCGCCTTCGGTCTTGCGCCGGAACGTCATCACCCGCGGAGCCGACCTCGACACGTTGATCGGCCAAGAATTCTTCGTCCAAGGAGTCCGGTTCCTCGGCAAGGAGGAGTGTCGGCCGTGCCACTGGATGGACCGCGCGTTCGGGGCCGGGGCGGAAGCTTGGTTGAAGGGCCGGGGAGGTTTGCGCGCGCAGATCCTCACGGACGGCTGCTTGCGCGTCCCTTGACCGGCCGCCGGTGTCGAGGGGTTCCTGATCCGGTCACTTCGGCATGACGGCGGCAAGGTCGGCGACGAAGGCTCGGACGTCTTCCTCCTGGGTGTCCCACGAGCACATCAACCGGCAGCCGCCTTCGCCGATGAAGTTGTAGAACATCCAACCTTTGGCGTACATCGCCTGGATGGCCGGCTTGGGCAGTTCGACGAAGACGGAGTTCACCTGGTGGGGGAAAAGGACCTTCACCCCGGGGATCGCGGAGACCAGGTCGTGCATGAGCTTGGCCATCGCGTTGGCGTGGGCGGCGTGCCGGAGCCAGACGCCGTCCTTGAGCATCCCGAGCCAAGGGGCGGAGACGAAACGCATCTTGGAGCAGAGCTGGCCGCCTTGTTTCGCGCGGTAGTCGAACTCCTTCGCGAGCTCCCGGTCGAAGAACACCACGGCCTCGCCGACGTGGATGCCGTTCTTGGTGCCCCCGAAGCAGAGGACATCGACGCCCGCCTGCCAGGTGATCTCGCGGGGAGCGACGCCGAGCGCCGCGACCGCGTTGGCGAACCGCGCGCCGTCCATGTGGAACCGGAGCTTGTGCTGCTTCGCCATCGCGCCGATCCCACGCAGCTCCGCCGGGGTGTAGAGCGTGCCGACCTCGGTCGCCTGGGTGACGGTGACCACGGCGGGCTTGGGATAATGGATGTCGGTGCGCCGTTTCACCGCCTCCTCGATGCCCGCAGGCGTCAGCCGACCGTGCTCGCCCGGGAGTTGGAGCAGCTTGGTGCCGTTGCCGAAGAACTCCGGCGCACCGCATTCATCGGTCTCGACGTGGGCCACGCTGTGGCAGAGGACGCTGTGGTAGCTCTGGGTGGAATGGGCGAGAGCGAGCGAGTTCGCGGCGGTGCCGTTGAAGACGAAGAACACCTCGCACGGCGTCTCGAAGACCTCGCGGATCGCGTCCGCCGCGCGTCGGGTCCACTCGTCATTGCCGTAGGCGGGGACGTGATAGGAGTTGGCCTCGGCGAGGGCGGCCCAGGCCTCGGGCGCGATGCCGGCGTAGTTGTCGGAAGCGAAATGTCGGTCGGGCATGGGATTCGGTCCTTCAGCGGGCCTGGCGGATTCAATTCGGTGTCCGGTGTCGTATCAGCGGTCGAGGCGGACGCTCGTCGGCCCTGACGTCCGATGGTCCCGGAGGGCCGTCACCGCGGGTGGAAGCCTTCGGGGCCCCGATCCAGGGCCCGACCGGGCGGACATCACATCGTCGACGCCTCACCATCCGCAAGGGCGACCGGGCTGGCAAGGCGCGCTTCATTCGCGCGCTTCATTCGCCTTCGCCTGCCAGTTTGCGGTAGAGGGTCGCCAAGCTGACGTCGAGGAGCTTGGCCGCCTCCTCCTTGTTCTGGTGGGAGAGCGTGAGCACGTGGTTGATGTAGGCGGCTTCTTGGTCGCGGGAGAACTTCTTCAGGCTGACGACGCCCAACGGCAACGGGGGGCCGGGAGGCGGAGCGATCGTCCCAGCGGTGGACTTCGGCTTCATGGAAGGGTTCGAGGCGGGGCCGACCAGCGAAGCGAGCTCAGTCGATTGCTTCTCTTCCTTGCCGTCGTCCGCCGGTGCCTTTCGCTGGACGATGGGCGGGAGATCGACGACGCGGATCAAAGGAAGGTCGGCGAGGATGGTGGCGCGTTCGACGGCGTTCTCGAGCTCGCGCACGTTGCCCGGCCAATCGTAGGCGCAGAAGGTGTCCATCGCGCGCTGGCTCACCTGGATCGGCTGGCCCGAGCGGCGGTGGACCTTGTCCTTCACGAAATGGGCGACGAGCATCGGGATGTCGTCGCGCCGCTCGCGGAGACCGGGAAGGGTGATCGGGACGACGTTGAGGCGGTAGTAGAGGTCCTCGCGGAACTTGCCGTCCTTCACCAACTGCTCGAGGTGCTCGTTGGTCGCGGCGAGCACGCGCACGTCCACGTAGGTGGGCGTGTTGTCGCCGACGCGCCGGACCTCCTTCTCCTGGAGCACGCGCAGCAGCCGGCTCTGGAGCTGCGCGGGCATCGTACCGATCTCGTCGAGGAAGATCGTGCCGCCGTCGGCGTCGTGGAAGAGGCCGTTCTTGTCGTTGACCGCACCGGTGAACGCCCCTTTGCGATGCCCGAAGAGCTCCGATTCGAGCAGGCTCTCGGGCAGCGCGGAGCAGTTGATGGGGATGAACGGACCCTGGCCGCGCCGGGAATTGTAGTGCAAAGCCCGGGCGACCAGCTCCTTGCCGGTGCCGCTCTGGCCAAGGATCAGCACGGTGGAATCGGTGTCCGCCACGCGTTCGACCATCTTGTAGACGGCCTGCATGGGTTCGCTGGCACCGATGATCTGGCTGAACTGGTAGCGCTTCTTGAGCTCCTTCCGCAGCTGCGTGTTCTCGGCGACCATCTGCGTGTGGTTGAGCGCCCGGGCCACGCAGAGCTTCAGCTCGTCGAGCTTGAAGGGCTTCTCGAGATAATCGTAGCAACCCAGCCTCATCGCCTCGACCGCGCTCTCCACCGTGCCGAAGCCGGTGATCATGATCACGACCGCCGGCGGCGAAAGCGCGCGGGCGCGCTGCACGATCTCCAGGCCCTGAGGCTTGGTCTTGTCGAGATAGAGGTCGGTGATGACCAATTCCGGCTGCTTTGCGACCAACGCGTCGGCGACGCCGTTGAAGTTGGTGAAGGGAAAGACCTCGTGGCCCCCGGCTCGGAGCACTTCTGTGATCATCTGCACCATCGTCAGCTCGTCATCGACGAGGAAAATCTTGGCCATGCGAGCGACGCTAGCGGCAGTCCGTCCCGCGACGGAAGGGCAAATCGGGACGGGCTCCCCGGGGTTCTGCGGGAGACTTCGCTTCTCCCTCGTTGCGACGTCTTCGGAGCGCCGGCACGATGTCCTCCGATGTGGCCGGTCCTACAACGTGAGCTGCGCGAACAGGCCCGACAACCGGCCGGGCATCGGCTCCGCGTCCTAGGAGCTGCCGTGGTGCTCGCGGTGCTGGCGTTCGGTTGGGACCCGCAGGTGTTCGCCCGGCAAGGCGACGGGCGCGGCATGTTCGCCGGGTTGAACCACGTCCTCGTCACCGCCATCTGGCTCATCGCGCCGGTGCTCACGGCGGATTGTCTCAGCCGGGAGAAACGCGAGGGGACGCTCGGCCTGCTTTTCCTCACGCCGCTCAGCGCGCAAGAGGTCGTGGTCGGCAAGGCGTTCGTGCACGCCTTGCGCGCTTTCACCCTCATCCTCGCGGCGACGCCGGTGCTCATGGTGCCCGTGCTGCTCGGGGGCATCGGTTGGCTGGACGCCGCGCGGATGTTGCTCCTGCACCTGGCGGCGTTGGCGATGGCGCTGGCCGCGGGGCTGCTGGCATCGTCGGTGACGCGCCGCTGGGTCCGCGCGCGGTTGCTCGCCTTCGTCCTGGTGCTCGGCGCCGCCGCGGCGTTCTTGGCGCTCAACATCACCGCGAACTCGCTGATGATGTGGCACGCGATGGGCGGGACGGCGTCGAGGGCGACCTTCGGCGCGATCTGGGCCGGGCACCTTCGGGACTGGGGCCATCGTCTCGGGTACCACGGCGCGTCGGACAACAGCTTCTGGCTGCCGGTCGGCGGTGCCGGAGCGTGGTGGGGAAACGTCGCCTTGGCCGGTGGCATCTTGGTCGCATCGCTCGCGATGGTCTGGCTCGCGGTGCGGTGCGCGACGGCAGGCGTCCGGCGGACCTGGCAGGAGGCCCCGCCGTCGCCGAAGACCGCCGAGGCCGTCCGCTACCTGACCCGGGTGAGGGCGCCGGCCGGTTGGTGGCGAAGGCGCACGGCGCGCCTGCTCGACCGCGATCCGGTGCTCTGGCGCCAGACGTCGACCTGGGGCGCGCGGTTGACGCTCTTCGGTTGGCTCGGGCTGACGATGGTGCTGGCGTCGCAGGCGATCATCCACGACGGCTACGCGGACGCGGGCGCCGGCCAATGGCTCGGACGGCGGTTGCTGTGGGTCGGGATGGCGTTCGCGGCAGCGGCGAGTTTCCGGGAAGAGAAGGGGAACGGCGGCCTTGAACTCCTGTTGGTGACGCCGCTGTCGCCGTCCGCGCTGGTCGATGGGCGGATGCGCGGATTGGCGCGTCAGTTCGGTCCTTCCGCGGCGGTGTTGATTGTTCTACAACTGGTCCTGTCCATCTTCGCGTACCCGCTCCAAGAATCGGGCGGACCGTCGCCGGTGGCCGTCGGGATGCTGGAAGGCCTTGATTTCGTCGCATGGCTCGGCGCCAGCGCGGCGCTGGGGATCGCCTTTGCGGTCGGACGGACGGGTTTCCTTCTGGCTCTGTCCGCGACCCTCGGAGCACGCCATGCATCGACGATGCTGGGGGATTTCGTCGCGTTTTTGGTCCGGCCCGGATCCGCGACACCGTTCCCGCCGGGAGCGCGACCGGAGTGGGACGCCACCTCGACCATCGTGTCGCTCGTCGTCGCTGCCTTCGTGTTCCCGGTCGCGCGGCGGATGGCGGTCCGGCGGTTGGCGGAGCGCCGTTTCCTTGGACGATGAAGGGCGGGTCCGAGGTCGCGGACCGGGATGCCCAGGATGGCGTGATGTGTCCTCGGTGCTGGATCTCCATCGAGCCGCCGGGCAACGGGACAGCCTGCCGGTTGGGACGTTCTCGTCCTCAGCCGGCTTGCCAACCGGGCCGACCTCCGTACGCTGTCTCCCGACATGGATTCGCAGTTGTCGCAATACCTCCCGGTCCTCCTGCTGTTGCTCGTGGCCACGGGCTTCGCGGTCAGCACGCTCATCATCTCGGTCGTCGCCGGCAAGCTAGGCCGTCGCACCAAGACGAAGGACGTGCCCTATGAGTGCGGCATGGTCCCGGAAGGCCCCGGCAATTCGCGCATGTCGGTGAAGTTCTACCTCGTGGCGCTGATGTTCGTGCTCTTCGACATCGAGATCGTGTTCATGTATCCATGGGCCGTCATCTACAAGGAGATGCTCCACGAGAACGCTGCGCTCATCCTCGGCGGGATGGTCAGCTTCATCGGCGTGCTCTTCGTGGGCTATCTGTATGCGCTCAAGAAGGGCGCCTTCGATTGGAAGAGCTGAGCCGAAGGCTCTCCATCGGTTCTCTCCACGCGCGGCCGGTCCTGTCGGTCCCATGGCGGCCGCGGCCGGGAAATCCGCCTGCCTGATCTCTTGGCCCCAGGTCCTGGCCCCCCGTAGAGCGCGACCGGGATGTCGACCTCGGGGGGGCGATACCAGGCTTGGGCACGCGACGGCGTTGCGGTAGCCTCGGTCCCGTGAACGTCACCGTCCGAGGGCGCAAACGCCCGTTCCGCACCGTGGGTTTCGACACCGCGAAGAACGCGGTGCTGCTCGTCGAGCAGCGCCTGCTGCCGCACGAGTTCAAGGTCGTGGCCATCCGGGATTTCCGGGCGACCGCGGCGGCCATCACCGACATGGTGGTGCGCGGGGCAGGGGCCATCGGCGCGACGGCGGCGTATGGATTGGCCCAAGGAGCCCGGGCGTTCCGCGGGAAAGACCTGTCGAAGTTCATCGCGCACGTCGATGCCGTGCAGCGCACGTTGGCCGAGGCGCGTCCGACGGCGGTGGATCCGGTGAACGCCATGATCGACGTCCGTGCGGCGATGGCCGTCGGCACGACGGTGGCCGAGCAGCAGTCGTTGGCGCTCTCCGCCGCGCAGCATTTCGCCGACGAGGACGTCGCCCATTGCCGCGGGATCGGCATCCACGGCGCGCCGCTCATCCGCGACGGCATGCGCGTGCTGACCCATTGCAACGCCGGTTGGCTGGCCTTCGTGGACATCGGCACCGCGACGGCCCCGCTCTACGCGGCGCAGTCGCTGGGACGGAAGTTCCACGTCTTCTGCGACGAGACGCGTCCGCGCTGTCAAGGCGCCTCGCTCACCGCGTGGGAGCTCGCGCAGCAAGGCATCGCCCACGATGTCATCGCCGACAACGCGGCCGGGCATCTCATGCAGCGCGGCGAGGTCGATCTGGTGATCGTCGGCAGCGATCGCGTGCTCGGCCGCACCGGCGAGGTGGCCAACAAGATCGGCACCTACACCAAGGCCGTGCTGGCGCATCGGCACAAGATCCCGTTCTACGTGGCCATCCCGCTCTCGACCATCGATTGGCAGATGGCCTCGGGCATGGACATCCCGATCGAGGAACGCAGCGGCGAGGAGGTCCTGGGCGCCTGGGGCGTGGTGCGCGCGGCGAAGCCGGGCTCCCGTGGTCTGGCGGCAGGGAAACGATCCTATGTGCGGATCGCGAACCCCACCAGCACGGCGCGCAACCCGGGCTTCGACGTGACGCCGCCGGAACTGATCACCGGGATCATCACGCCTCTGGGGATCTTCAAGCCGCACCAGTTGTCGAAGCTGCCGCGGTGAACCCGCTCGCCCCGGCATCAAAAAGCCGTCCGCCCCGGTCTTTCACGGAGCGGACGGCCCAACCTAGAACCGACTCACAGCGCCGGAGGCTGACATCCACCGGCAAGATCGGGAGATGCAGACGGTGTGCCAACCGGCCGATCCTCGATCACGCGGCTCAGTTGACGACGTTGAGCGCGTTGGTCCGCCAACGATCGGTGGTCGCCCAGAGGTTGATCGGGGCCACGGACCGGCCGTGCTTGAGATAGCGGGTGCTGCCGTCGGTGAACGCGTAGTTCGAGCCGCCGCCCTTGCCCCCGGTGGCGGAACGCACCGAGCTGTTGTGGACGCTGTGGTTCAGCGCCTCGACATCGTTGCCAAGCTTTCCTTCGAGGAAGTCCATGAAGTAGTGGCCGCTGGTGTAGAGCTTCTCCCCGAAGAGGACGGTGTCGGACGGCTCCTTGATGTCGGTGTCCTTGATGGTCTTGCCGATGATGGTGGCCATGTTGAACTCCGCGCCCATCCGTTCGCTGAGGAGATCGTTCCAACCGTTGATGATGTAGCTGCGCGGCGCGGAATCCGCGACGAGGTTGGTCCGCGTCTCGGCGGTGGCCGGCTTGTTCTTGCCGTCCGGGCCGAGGTCGCTCGGGCAGACGAGGATCTTGACGGTGTGGTAGGACGGCAGCAATCGCTCGCACCAGCGGGGGCCCACGTTGCGCTCGGGCAGCTCCGAGCGGTTGTCGCCGGCGTACAGGGTGGAGGCGAGACCGATCTGGCGCAGCTGGTTCACGCAGGAGATGCGCTTGGCGCTTTCCTTCGTCTTGCCCAACGAGGGCAACAGCATGCCGGCGAGGATCGCGATGATGGCGATGACCACCAGCAGCTCGATGAGGGTGAACGCCGAGGTCGGGGTTCCTTTCCGCGGGGTGAAGATGTCGTTTCTCATGGTCTGTTTCGGGTCCGGATCCAGGTCTGCGGCGACCGGGAGCATGCTCTCGCGGGATTGTCTCGAATGATTCCCCAACACGCCCGTCTGCACACGCACATGCTGACCAAGCAAACGTGGACACTTCTGGTGCTGGCGATCGTGCTGGGCGTGCTCTACGTCGTCCGCTTCACGGACTTGGGCAGCAAGCAACGCATTCAGATCAATGTCTCCGTCCGGCCCTTCATGCCCGACGCAGGACCGGACGACGTGCTGCCGCTTGTTTTCGGCCTCGACAAGGAATGGGCGCTCACCGGTCTCAAGGTCACGCCGGTCGCGGAGGTCGGCAACGCCAAGCCCCATGCGGTCTGGCAGCTGGTCGCCAAGACCGTCTCGAAGCCGACGCTCGGCTTCGTCTTCGGCGACGAGATCCCCGGCATGGAAGCGCCCGGCGGCGTGAAACCCGACAAGCTGTTGCCCGGCGTGCTGTACCGGCTGGAGCTGACGGCCGGCCGCGCGATGGGGCAGGCCGACTTCACTCCGCAGCCCGCTTCGGCCGACCGATGAGCCGCCGGCCCAACTCCGGACGTGACACGGGCCGGGACGTGTGGCTACTTCCGGCCGCCATGAAACGCCTGTTCATCGCCGCTTTCCTCTGCCTCGGCTTCGTCGGCCTGACCGCCGCGCGTGCCGAGGACAAAGCCGCACCCAAAACTGAAACCAAGAAAGAAGTGAGCACACCCGCTACCCCCAACGAAGTCGCCATCATCAAGACCGCCAAAGGCGAGATGGTCGTCGAGTTCTGGTCCGACGTCGCCCCGAAGACGGTCGAGAACTTCAAGAAACTCGCCAAGGACGGCTTCTACGACGGCACCGCCTTCCACCGCATCGTCAAGGGCTTCATGGTCCAGGGCGGCGATCCGCTCACCAAGGACGCCTCGAAGGAAGCCAGCTGGGGCACGGGCGATCCCGGCTACAAGATCAAGGCCGAGTTCAGCTCCCGTTCCCACCAGCTCGGCGTGCTCTCGATGGCGCGTTCGGCCAACCCGGATTCTGCCGGCAGCCAGTTCTTCATCTGCCTCGGCGACGCCTCGTTCCTCGACAACAAGTACACCGCCTTCGGCAAGGTCCTGAAGGGCGAGGACGTGTTGAAGAGCCTCGGCGAAGCCCCGACCCGCGTCGCGGGCGGCGGCGAGAAGAGCCGTCCGACCGAACGCCAAGGCGTCGAGAGCGTCAAGATCGTGGACCGCGCGACCATCAAGTGAGCTGAAGTCTTTTCCCGCAGGCGGACGGTGCGAACCGTCCGCCTGTTTTGTTTCTGCCATGGACCTCGGACCTCTTGCCCAAGCGCTCGTCGCCTTCGGTTGTCCCGCCGCCAAGTCGGACGAGATGGCCGCGCAGCTCGACAAGCGCGCGCATCAGCTCGCCGCCGCGAAGGGCCGCACCTACGAGGAGGCGCTCACCCACCTGCTGAAACTCATGGCCGCGGGAGGCGCGGGCGGAGGAGAGCGGAGCCCGGTCGAAAGCGAGCGTCCTGCCGCGGTCCGGCCGTGGAAGACCCTGTCGTCCACGCCGCTCGCCGATTACCGGATCTTCCGCGTGCGTTCCGACCGGAAGACGGATCCTCGCACCGGCGCCGAGCATGATTTCTTCGCGATCGAGTGCGTCGACTGGGTGAACGTGGTCCCGGTCACTTCCGACGGCCACGTCGTGATGATCGAGCAGTTCCGCCACGGCTCGGACACCATCGAGCTCGAGATCCCCGGCGGCATGATGGATCCGCACGAATCCGATCCGGTCGCGGCCGGCCAGAGGGAGCTGAAGGAGGAGACGGGCCACGAGGGCGACCGGGCGCGGATGATCGGCTGGGTCTATCCCAATCCCGCGATCCAGACCAACGTCTGCCATACCTTGCTGGTCGAAGGCTGCGAGAAGCGCCACGAGGTGGAGTTCGATGCGAACGAGGACCTCGCCACGCGGTTGGTGCCGGTCGCCGAGATCCCGGGGCTCATCCGGACGGGCCGCATCCGTCACGCGCTGGTCGTCGCGGCCCTCACGCACTTCTTGTTGGACCAAGAAGGATGATCCGGATGGACAGAAGGGGCCCGCCGTCGCGGCCCGGGCCCATGGCTTGATGCGGGGCGCGGACGGTCACGTCCGCGATGTCATCGAGCGGGCCGAACGGGCGGGCGTTTGGTTCCAAGCCATCCGTTTTGGATGAGGCCGTCCGCGCTTCTTTGAGGCCGTTTCCAGCGGATCCTTGCGGGCGGATCGGCGGCGAGCATCTGCCCGACGCGCGTTGCCGCCCCTCCCGGCCGGTCCTGGGCATCCGGTCCGTTCTTCTGGATCACGCCTTCTTCCGCCACTCCACCTTCGGCGGCTCTTCTTGGCCGAGCACGCGGTAGCGGGTGCGGAAGTGCATCTTGGCGACCTTGGGCAGCGCTTCTGGTCCGAGCTTCGCGACGAAATCTCTCCCGGCGGTCTCGACCGCGGCGGACGCGCCCTTCGGCAATGCCACGCCGAACTGCTTTTCCAGCGCCTTGAGCCGGACGACGAACTCGTGCCTCGCCAGGATCGAGGCGGCGGCGACCGCGATGTCCTCCTCCGCCTTGTGCCGCTGGACGAGCTCGATCTCCCGGCCGAGGTTCATCAGAGCTTTCGACACCGTCGCCTTGTCCTGGGCGAACTGGTCGCTGATCGCCCGGATCGGCGGTGGCTGCATGCGGTCGCGCTGGAGCATCAGGTTCTCGATCACCCGGGCGTGGCCCCAGGCGAGCACGCGGTTCACCGAGCCGGTCGTGGCGTGCATCCGGTTGTAGGCCTCGCAGCCGATGGGCACGACCGAGGTCACGCAGCCCGGCGTGTCGAGGATGATGCCGGCGAACTTCGCGATCTGCGCGTCGCTGCCGATGCTCTTGGAATCGCGGATGCCGCTGTCCTTCCACGCGGCGATCACCGCGGCGTTCACGTACACGCCGGCCACGCAGAGCGGGCCGAAGAAATCGCCCTTGCCCGATTCGTCGACGCCGAGCCGCGGATGGAGCAGCGCAGGGTCGTGGACGGCCTCGTAGCCGAGCTTGGCCGTGCCGATCACCTCGGGCTCCAGCACGAACTCGACGAACGCCTTCGTGCCCTTGCCTTGCACGACGACCTTGCCCGATTCGTAGAAGGTGACGTTGTGGTCCGGCTTGGTGCCGCTGAACCGGGCGTAGGGCACGTCGCGGAGCTGGTAGCTGCCGCGGACGATCTTCTCGAGCGCGTCGGCCTGGGGTGAGGTGAGCTTCGCGGTGTAGAGGGTCATCGTGGTCGGCCGCCCAGAGCGGGCAGGACAGCGGAAAACTACGGGCGACGGACTCAGGACAGCAACGGGGCATTCTCCGCGGCGGGTTTGACCGTGGATCCGCGGCCGAGCTAACGTCCGCTCCGGTGGAACGGCTCGCGGAGCCTGTCCAGTCTCCGGGCGGGCGTCCGGCCACGACCAGACAGGTGCTCTGGCGGTGGAAGGAGATGCCGTCGTTCGCGGGAAAGTCCGTCATCGCGGAGGGAAACCCTCTCCCGGTCCGAAGAGCGGTCGTCCGGGCGGAGATCGCTCCCGCGGTCGTCGTCCTGGCCGTGGTCCGGAGCCGGGAGATCACTGGAGAAGAGTTCCGACAAAGAAGATATGAGCGAGATCGCAGAACGCCGGTTCGTCACGGCGGCCGAGAGCGTCACCGAGTTGTCGCCGTTCACGTTGAACGCGTGGCTCTCCCGTCCCGACATCGTTCCGTGCGCCGGATTGTTGATGGTGCGCGCCACCATGGATCCAGGCCGGTGCCATCCCTTCCATCACCATCCCGCCCGCGAGGAGATCATCTACGTCCTCTCCGGCCAGGCGGAGCAGTGGTGCGGGGACCAGCACCGCGTGCTCAAACCGGGCGAGATGCTGCTGATCCCGAAGGGCGAGGTCCACGGCACCTACAACCCGTTCCGCGAACCGGTGGTGTTCTTGGCCATCCTATCGCCGGTGGATGCCGAGGGGCCGGCGATGGTCGATGTCTCGACCGAGGAGCCGTGGGCAGGACTGCGGCAGGGTTTCACGCCCTGCACCTGAAACGGCACGCCGATCTTTCCGCCGATGTATCGACCTGCCAGTCCTACCGATCCGGCCGCGGGCGTGACCCGGCGGCTCGAGAAGCTCCACGCGGATCTCGGTCGGTGGTGCATGGTCTGGGGACTCTCCCGCTTGGCGCGCGAGGCGGATATCCAGTTTACCGATGACCTCGGCATGGCGCTCGGCCGGTGCGATCCGCGTTCCGGCCGCATCGTGCTGAACGGCGTGCTGCTCGCGCCGGAGAACGAGACGTTGTTGGCGGAGACCCTGTGCCATGAGGCGGCCCATATCGTCGCCCATCTGCGGTACGGTCCGCGCATCGCCGAGCACGGTCCCGAGTGGCAGGAATACATGACGAAGGCCGGTTTTCAGCCGCGTCCGGTGATCCCGATCGGCCAGGTGGCCGGAATGGCGACCCAGCCGGAGCCCGGTCCTCGTCTGCCGGCCCGGTGATGAGGTTGCTCCCGGGATCGCCCCCCTGAGAAAGGCGAGGTTTACGTCCGCGGCCGGCTGAGGCAGGTTGTTCCTTGTTCCGGCGGCCGGACCCAAGGCCCCGCTCCGAGCAACCCCTGCCGAGGCTCCACCCCTTGCCCGGCCCCGACGATTCCCACTATGAAAACAGGCTATCTGATCGACATGGACGGCGTGATCTACCGCGAGAACCACCTCATCCCGGGCGCGGTCGAGTTCGTCGCGGCACTGCTGGTCACCGGCACCCCGTTCCTTTTCCTCACCAACAACTCGGCGCCCACCGCCGAGGACCTCGCCGTGCGGTTGCGCCACCTCGGCGTCACCGGGCTCTCCGCGCGGCACTTCTATACCTCGGCGATGAACACGGCCGATTTTCTCGATGAGACGCATCCGAACTGCACCGCGTTCGTCATCGGTGAAGGCGGTCTGATGGCGGCGCTGCACGAGCGCAAGATCGCCAACGACGCGATCAGCCCGGACTACGTCGTCGTCGGCGAAGGCGCGTTCACCGCGGAGAAGCTGACCAAGGCGCACGAGCTGATCGAGAAGGGCGCGCGTCTCCTGGCGACGAACCCCGACAACTGGTGCCCGGTCTCCAGCCAGAAGACGCGGCCCGGCGCGGGATCGATCGCCGCCTTCCTGGAGGCCAGCACCGGCCGGCGCGCCTATTATCTCGGCAAGCCGAACGGATACATGTTCCACAGCGCCTGCCGGAAGCTCACTGAAGCCGCGCTCAGCCCGGTCGGGCGCGTCGTGATGGTCGGCGACACGATGGAGACCGATATCCGCGGTGCGGTCGAAGCGGGGCTCCACAGCTATCTCGTGCTCACGGGCTCCACACAGTTCGAAGATGTGGGCGACTATGTCTACCAACCCACGCGCGTCCTCCAGAGCGTCGCGGACCTGGTGGAAGAGGTGAAGACCGGCAAGACGCCGGAGAACGCGGAGAACCCGGCCCTCGGCAGCAACCGGCACTCCGGCGGCAAGCTCGGCACGCGGCACCAGACCGATGTCCTGGCCCTCTACAAGCCACGTCCGCGGCCGGCCATGACGAAATAGACCGGCGGCCGCGGATCGCACGGATCGTCACCTCCCGGCCGACCGGCGCAGCCACGATCGACCGCTGGCAGCCGCGGTCGTCACGAGCGAGGCGCCACGCGATGCCGCGTGGTAGCGGAGCTCGGCCTGTGCCTTCCGCATCGCGATCGGGTCCGGCGCGAGCCGCGCTTTCGGCCCCTGGACCTTCGAGACCACCGCCCCGCTGAAACCCGGGTCCATGGGGCTCGTCAACGGGACCGGGCCAGGGCGGTTCCTTTCGCCGAAGAACCACGGCCGGTTGCATCCGTCGGTCGGGGCGGAGACCGAAGCGGCGGACGGAAGCGTCCTGAGCGCGGACGGACCGACATGAGGAGACGGTCATCGCTCGGCCCGTCGGGGTCCTGCCCCCAGCGGGCCGAGCGGCGATCACGAGGCTCAGGCCGCGTCCACCGGGACCGGACGTCGCCTTGGATGCCCGGTCACTTCAGTTCGTGGGAGGAGACCTTGACGCCCTTGGCGAACTTGTTGAAACCGAACATCTGCGGCTTGAACTCGCCGACCGGGGTGACGTCGGCCTTGGCCGGGACCTTCTGGCCGGTGAGGTCGTAGCAGGCGTTCACCAAGAGGCGGCGAAGGTCCTCGCTCAGGAGGTCGGTCGCGGCACCGATGGTGGAGCAGAAGTAGCGGCCGGTCTTGCCGGACGGCGTCTTCACGTCGCGAAGCCATACGAGCGGCATGGTCGCCTTGGTGAGGGTCGGACCGTCGTCGGGCTTCATGCCTTTGAGCACCTGACCGTAGAGCAGGACCGTGGCGTCGGCCGGGAAATCCGGGTTCACGCCGTAGACATCGGTCGGCCCGAAGACGTCATGGACGCCGTTGAGCATCGGGTTCTTCTGGTTCTTGCCATCGATGATCCCCCGGGTGGCCTCGCCGCCGTGGTTGCCGTGATGGTAGGTCCAGCTCTCGCCGACGGTCATGCCGCCGAAGCCGCCGCCTTTCGCGGTCCACGAATACTTCGCGTAGGGGCTCTGCTTGTTCCGCTCGTAGTTGAAGGCGTGCGTCGCGGTGCGGAGGACCATCATCGGCTTGCCCGAATCCATGTAATCGACGAAGTGCTTCATGTCGGCGTCCGGCAGCTCACGGAAGCGGAACTGGTTGACGACGAGATCGGCCGATCCGAGCAGGTGCATGCCCGGGATGTTGGTCTGGTTGTTCGGGTTGATGCTCCCGTCGGCGTCCTGGCTGAAGAGGACGGTGCATTTGAAACCATGGCGCTGGCTCAGCAGTTTGCCCATCTGCGGCAGGCTCTCCTCGGACCGATATTCTTCGTCACCGCTGAGCAGGACGATGGATTTGCCGTTCGCCTTGTCCGCTGGCGGATTGTAGGTGACCCACTGCTGGGCTTGGGCCAGCAGCGAAGACGCGACGAGGCTGAGGAGGATCGGAAGTGGTTTCATCGGAGAGAGGGTGCCAGACGGATCCGACGCCGACAATCTTCAGACTGAACTTCGTGTTGACCCTGGAAGCCTGTCCTGCGAATGAGCCTCCCGAATCCATGAGGAACCTTTCGTCCCACCGCGCCTCCGTGCTCATCGGCATCCTGCTGGTGTGGGGCATGGATGTCGTCTTCGCCGCGGGGCTGGCCGGCCAATCGTTCGAGGAGGCCCGACGGCACTGGGCGTACCAGCCGGTCCGGCGTCCCGTGCCGCCGACGGTGAAGGCCACCGACCGGGTCCGTTCGCCGATCGACGCGTTCCTGCTCGCGCGGCTGGAGGCGAAAGGGCTCGGCTTCGCGCCGCCCGCGGATCCGCGGACGTTGCTCCGTCGCCTCTACTACGACCTGATCGGCTTGCCGCCCACGGCGGACGAGGTCGCGACATTTTCCCGTTCCGCTCCCGGTGATACCCGTGCCGCGATCGCGTCGGTGGTGGACCGGTTGCTCGCCGACCCGCGCTATGGCGAGCGCTGGGGACGCCATTGGCTCGATGTCGCGCGTTACGCCGACACCAAGGACCTCGTGCTGCTCTACGGTCGGGATGCCATCCGGCCCTACGCCTACACCTATCGCGACTACGTCGTCCGCGCGCTCAACGACGACGTCCCGTACGACGAGTTCATCCGCGACCAGCTCGCCGCGGATCTTGCCGGACCGGACCTGCCGCGCTGGCGGCTCGGCGCGCTCGGATTCCTCACGCTCGGCCGGCTCTTCGACAACAACCCCCACGACCAGATCGACGACCAGATCGACACCGTCACGCGGGGACTGCTCGGTCTCACCGTCGCGTGCGCCCGCTGCCACGACCACAAATACGACGCCATCCAGGCTGCTGATTACTATGGGCTCTACGGCGTCTTCGCCTCGACGGAGCGACCGTATGCGCTGCCCCTGATCGAGGATCCCGCCGGCGTGCCCGGCGGCGCCGGGTCCGAGGCGCAGCTCGCGAAGGCCCGCGGCGAGCTTGAGAGCCACATCGATGCTGAGTTCACCTGGCTCACCGAGGTCCTCCGCGGGCGGATCGGTGATTATCTGGTCCGTGCGGCGACCACCCCGCCGGACCTCACCGAGACGGCCCAGTTCGGGCTCTCGCTCACGCCGGATGATTTCCGTCCGACGCTGGTCCAGCGCACCCGCCGCTTCATCGCGCAGCGCGCCCAGCCCGACGATCGCGTCTTCGGCCCGTGGGCGGTGCTGATGGCCCTGCCGGACGCCGAGCTCGCGAGACCGGGCGCGGTGAAGGCCGTCTTGGAAGGGAAGAGCGGGCGGACCGGCGAGAAGACCATCGGACAAACCTGCAATCCGCTGGTCGCGGAGGCGCTCATGCGGGCGACCATCGCGGACAAAGCCGGGGTCGCCCGGGCTTATGGCGGACTCCTCCTCGGCGTGTACGAGCGATCGAAACCGATGAAGGACGGCACCGCCGCGCTGGACGCGGATCATCGTGGGCTGCTTGAGGTCGTGACCGGCAAGCAGGGGCCGGTCTGGTTCGCGCGTCGCGACACGCCGGACCATATGTCGCGCCCTGAAAAGGACCGCTTCGGTGGTCTCGCGCTGGCCTTGGACAAGATCGCCGCCCACGCCACGAACGTCCCGCCGGCGCGTGCGATGGTCGTCGCCGACCTGCCCGAGCCGTATGAGCCGCGGATCTTCGTCCGCGGGAGCCCGGCGCGTCCCGGCGAACGGGTGCCGCGCGGTTTCCTGCGCGTCCTGAACGGCGGCCGGGAACAGCCGTTCGGCGCCGGCAGCGGCCGCCTTGATCTCGCCCGCGCCATCACCTCGCCGACCAATCCGCTCACCGCGCGCGTCTTCGTGAACCGCGTCTGGATGGAGCACTTCGGCGAACCGCTCGTCACGTCGCCCTCGGATTTCGGCGCGCGCAGCACCTCGCCTTCGCACCCGGAGCTGCTCGATTGGCTGGCGAGCGAGTTCATCCGGTCCGGCTGGAGCGTGAAGCATCTCCATCGCTTGATGGTCACGAGCGCGGCCTTCCAGCAATCCTCGGGCAACGCCGGAACGGGCCCGGACGCCGTGGCCGGGGCAGGGGAGAAAGGGCGCAGGGGCGCAGGGGTGCCGGCTGCAGGTTCCATCTCCCCTACTCCCTCTCCCCCCCGCTCCCCTGCAACGAGGGAAAGTCAGAGCCTCGTCACCTCGGCTGCTACGAGTTCGGAACGTGATCCTGAGAACAAGCTTCTCTGGCACTATCCGCGCCGCCGTCTGGACCTCGAGGCGATGCGCGACACCTTGCTCTTCGTCTCCGGACGATTGGACCGGACGCTAGGAGGCCGGCCGGTGGACGGCGCGGGCGATCCGGCCGACCGCCGCCGGACGGTCTACGGGCTGGTCGACCGGCAGAACCTCCCGGCGTTGTTCCGCGCCTTCGATTTCGCGATGCCCGACCAATGCGTCGAGCGCCGGTCGCGGACGACCGTGGCGCAGCAGGCGCTGTTCGCGATGAACTCGCCGTTCGTCATGGAGCAGGCGCGGGCCTTGGCCGAGCTTTCCGTGACCGAGGCCGGCGCCGACCCGGTCCGCCGGGTGGACGCGCTGTCCCGCCGCGTGCTCGGCCGCTCCGCCACGCCGGCCGAGACCGGACAGGCGCTGCGGTTCATCGCTGAGGCCACCGCCGATCCGACCGCGCGGCAGGCGCCGTGGGAACAGTTCGCGCAGGTCCTCCTCGCCAGCAACGAACTGGTCTTCCTCGATTAGCGGTGGCCTCATCCGGGCATGACGAACGGGTCCCATCGATCGGAGACGGAACTCGCCGCGGGTCTCCCGGCCATCCTGCTTTCGCCGGCCGACAGCGGCACGCTCGCGATGATCGTGGTGCGGCCCGAGCGCGAACAACGGCACCTGTCCGTGTCCGCCGAGCTCACGCCGGCCGAAGGGCTGGTCGGCGACCGATGGTCCCGGCATTGCACCCGCAAGCTCGAGGACGGACGGATCAACCCGGACACGCAGCTCACCTTGATGAACGTCCGCGCCGCCGAGTTGGTCGCGGGATCCCGGGACCGTTGGCCGCTCGCCGGCGACAACCTGGTCGTTGATCTTGATTTGGGCATCGAGAACCTTCCTCCCGGGCAACGGCTGAAGATCGGGAGCGCGGTCCTGGAGATCTCGCTCGAGCCGCACACCGGTTGCTCGAAGTTCGCCAAACGTTTCGGTCCGGCCGCGCTGAAGTTCGTCAACTCGCCCGAAGGTCGGAAAGCACGGCTCCGCGGCGTGAACGCGAGCGTCGTCCAGGCCGGGGCCGTGCGGGTCGGGGATCGCATCGAGAAGGCATGACGCAGGCCCGGGTCCCGCCGCTCCCGGTGTGGCCCCGGGACGCTTTCGATGCTTTCCCGGACCCCGGACTTCGCCCAATGTCCTGGCACTCCACTCCCCGCGCATGGATCTCTTCGAACATCTTCCGCCGCGCTTCCTGACCCGACGCCAGATGTTGCGGCAGATGGGCACGGGCCTGGGACTGCTCGGGTTGGCGGGCGTGCTGGGCGACGCGCGGCTGCTCGCCGATCCCCGACCTGAAACTTCAAACCTGAAACTTGCGACCCCGCTTTCCCCGCGCCCTCCCCGGTTCCGCGGCCGGGCGAAGCGGATCATCCACATCTACCTCAACGGCGGCCCGTCCCAGGTCGACACGTTCGACCCGAAGCCCGCGCTCGCGAAGTACGCAGGAAAGTTGCTACCTTCGGGCAACCTCACCACGGAACGACCGCTCGGCGCCGCGTTGCCGTCGCCGTTCGCGTTCCGACGCCACGGACAGAGCGGCATCGAGGTGAGCGAGATCTTCTCGCGCACGGCGCGGCACGTGGACGACATGTGCTTCATCCGTTCGATGCACGCGGACACGCCGAACCACGAGCAGTCGATGCGGTTGATGAACTGCGGCGACGAACGTCTCTCCCGACCGAGCTACGGCGCATGGATCACCTACGGGATGGGCACGGAGAACGAGAACCTGCCCGGCTACATCGCCATGTGCCCGGGCCTGCCCGTGTCCGACGTGTCGAACTGGCGGTCGGCGTTCCTGCCCGGCATCTACCAGGGCACCCACATCGACACGCGGAAGACCCGGCCCGAGGACCTGATCGAGAACATCACCAACGCGCGGCTCCCGATGGGCGCCCAGCGGCGCCAGCTCGACCTGCTCGCCGAGATCAACGCCGGACACCAGCGCGCCCGCGGCGACGACCCGCAGCTGGAGGCGCGCATCCAGTCCTTCGAGCTCGCCTACCGCATGCAGCTCGCGGCGACCGACGCCTTCGATGTCTCGAAGGAACCGGCCCATGTCCGCGCGATGTACGGCGACACCCCGCAATCGCGGCAGCTGCTCATCGCCCGCCGGCTCATCGAACGGGGCGTCCGGGTCGTCCAATGCTACCACGGCGACGTGCAGCCCTGGGACAGCCATGACATGATCGCCGACGCGCATCGGAATCTCGCGGGCCAGGTCGACCAAGGGATCGACGCGTTGCTCACCGACCTGAAACAGCGCGGGCTCTTCGAGGACACCTTGGTGATCTGCGGCGGCGAATTCGGCCGGACGCCGGCGGTGGAGATGCCCGCGCCCGGGACACCCGGCAACGGCAAGGGGCGCGACCACAACCACCACGGCTTCACTGTCTGGCTCGCGGGCGGCGGGGTGAAGGGCGGTCACGTCCACGGCGCGACCGACGAGTTCGGGTTCCGCGCGGTCGACCAACCGGTCCACGTCCACGACCTGCACGCGACGATGCTGCACCTGATGGGCTTCGACCATGAGCAGCTCACCTACCGCTACGCCGGCCGTGACTTCCGTCTCACCGACGTGAGCGGCGAAGTGGTGCGCGGGATCCTGGCTTAGAGGACCGGCGCCTCGGATCCGGAGCCATCGACCTTTCAGCCACGGACACGACGGACCGCCGTCCTGACCAGGGAACAGGCGGACGCTTCGGTCCAAGCTCCGGACGCAGGATCGGATCGACGCCCGGAGGGACCGAGGGGATCCCTCCTGCCCGAGGTCACTTCGGCATGGCCAACCCCACCTTGCTCGCCACCTGCATGACGTCTTTGTCGCCGCGGCCCGAGATGTTGATGATGACCAGGTCGTCCTTCGACATCTTCGGCGCGCGCTCGATGGCGGCGGCGACGGCGTGGGCGCTCTCCAGCGCGGGGATGATCCCTTCGATCCGCGCCAGGCGCATGAAGGCCTCGAGCGCCTTGTCGTCGGTGGCGTAGGTGTAGTCGACGCGTTGCTGGTCGCGCAGCCACGCATGCTCGGGACCGACCGCGGCGTAATCGAGACCGGCGCTCACGCTGTGGGTGCTCTGGATCTGGCCGAACTCGTCCTGCAGGATGTAGCTGCGCGTCCCTTGCAGCACGCCCAGCGAGCCGCCTTGGAAGCGCGCCGCATGTTTCTCCGGGAAGATCCCTTCGCCGCCGGCCTCGACGCCGAGCATCTTCACCGACGGGTCGTCGAGGAACGGATAGAACAGACCGATGGCGTTGGAACCGCCGCCGACGCAGGCGATGAGCAGGTCGGGCAGGCGCTCCTCCTGCTCCAGGATCTGCCGGCGCGCCTCGTCGCCGATGATGCGATGGAAATTCCGGACCATCACCGGATACGGATGGGCCCCGTAGGCGGTGCCGAGGATGTAATGCGTGCTGCGGATGTGGGTGACCCAGTCGCGCATGGCCTCGTTGACGGCTTCCTTGAGCGTCTGCTGGCCGGCCTTCACCGGCACGACCTCGGCGCCGAGCATCTTCATCCGGTAGACGTTCAGCTCCTGCCGGACGCAATCGACCGCGCCCATGTAGATGACGCATTCCATGCCGAACATCGCCGCGACGGTCGCGGTGGCCACGCCGTGCTGGCCGGCGCCGGTCTCGGCGATGATGCGCGTCTTGCCCATGCGCTTCGCCAAGAGGACCTGTCCCATCGCGTTGTTGATCTTATGGGCGCCGGTGTGGAGCAGGTCCTCGCGCTTGAGGTAGATTTTCGCGCCGCCGAGCTCCCGCGTGAGGCGTTCGGCATGGTAGAGCGGCGTCGGGCGGCCGACGAACTCGCGCAGATAGTAGCTGAGCTCCTGCTGGAACGCCGGGTCCTTCTGCGCGCGGAAGTACTCCTCCTCCAGTTGTTGGAGCGGATGGACCAGCGTCTCGGGCACGTAACGGCCGCCGAAGTCACCGAAATGACCTCGGGCATCGGGCATCGAAGGTGTGGCGAACGGGGCGGCGGTGGCGCTCATGTCGGGCGAAATTACCTCAGGTCGCCACGACGGAAAGCGGGAAAAACTGCGCGGCGGACGCGGCGCATCGGGCGGAGAAGGCCGCACTTCTCCGATGGACCCGCGCCCGTCCGGGTCCCAGCGTCGTCCCGACATGGAGATCTCCGAGACGATCCAATGCCCGTACTGCGGCCAACCGATGGAGCTGGTCGTGGACACGAGCGTCGAGCAGCAGCGCTTCACCACCGACTGCGAGGTGTGCTGCCGGCCGTTCGAGGTCTTCGCCGAGTGCGAGCCCGGCGAGGTGCTCTCGCTCGACGTGCAGGCGTGACGTCGCCCCGGCCGACCGGCATGCTCCGGGCATGACTCACCGCATCACCTCAGGCTTCGCCGACCGGCTGAGACGCGCCATCCCGTTCGGGCTCGGCCAGACCAAGCCCAAGCATTTCCGGGACATGTTCGGGATCATCTGGCGGAACCGCGACAACCTGCCGCACGCGTGGCGGGTCGTGACCCGTGGCGTGTGCGACGGCTGCGCCCTCGGCGTCGCCGGCCTGCACGACTGGACCATCCCCGGTGTCCACCTGTGCATGACGCGGCTGAACCTGCTCCGTCTCAACACCGCGCCCGCCCTCGACGTCAAGATCCTCGGCGACATCGCCGCCCTTCGGAAACGCCTCGCCTCCGAGGCCCGTCCGGCGCCGCGGAACGGTTCCGGCGACCGCAACCTCCGGGCCGGATCCGACAACCCGGCCTTGCTCTTCGACAACGCCCAGCTCCGCGAGCTCGGGCGCATCCCGTATCCGCTGCTCCGTCGCCGCGGCGAACCGGGCTTCCGCCGCATCTCGTGGGAAGAGGCGAACGCGCTGCTCGCGGAGCGCATCCGCGCCACCGACCCGAAGCGCCTCGCCTTCTTCGTCACCGCCCGCGGCGTGACCAACGAGGTCTACTACGTCGCGCAGAAGGTCGCTCGTTTCCTCGGCACCAACCACGTCGACAACGCCGCGCGTCTCTGTCACGCGCCCAGCACCGGCGCGATGAAGCACGCCATCGGCTACGCCGCCTCGACCTGCTCGTACAAGGACTGGTACGGCACCGATCTCATCGTCTTCTTCGGCGCCAACCCGGCCAACGACCAACCCGTCACCACCAAGTATCTGCACGAGGCCAAGGAGCTCGGCACCAAGGTCGCCATGGTGAACCCCTATCTGGAGCCCGGCATGAGGCGCTACTGGGTCCCGAGCATCGCGAGCAGCGCGCTCTTCGGCACCGACATCGCGGATTGGTGGTTCCCGGTCACGCAGGGCGGCGACATCGCCTTCATCCACGGCGTGCTCAAGGTCCTCATCGAGCGCGGCTGGGTGCGGGAAGACTTCATCCAGAAGCACACCGAAGGGTGGGCGGATCTCCGGGCGGCGGTCGAAGTACTGGGGTTCGAGGCGCTCGAGGCCCAGGCCGGGTTGCCGCGTTCGTCGATGGAGGAGTTCGCCGAGCTGCTCCACCGCTCCAAGAACGCCGTCTTCGTCTGGAGCATGGGCATCACCCAGCATTCCTACGGCGGCGACGCGGTGAGCGCCGTGCTCAACCTCGGCCTCGCCATGGGATACGTCGGGCGCGAGAAGACCGGCCTGATGCCCATCCGCGGCCACAGTTCCGTGCAGGGCGGCGCGGAGATGGGCTGCTACTCGACCGCTTTGCCGGGCGGCAAACCGCTCACGCCCGCGAACCTCGCGGCGTTGTCCGCGCAGTACGGTTTCACCCTGCCCGATTGGCCCGGGCTCGATTCCGTGGACATGGTCGAAGCCTGCGGCGACGGACGTCTCGACATCCTGTGGTGCCTCGGCGGCAACTTCCTCCGCACCTTGCCTGAGCCCGGCCACGTCGCCCGCGCCTTGGAGAAGGTCCCGTTGCGCGTCCACCAGGACATCATCCTCACCGACCAGATGTTCCTCGAACCGGGCGAAGTCGTCCTGATCCTGCCGGCGCAGACGCGCTACGAGCAGGAAGGCGGCGGCATCGAGACCACGACCGAGCGGCGCATCGCCTTCTCGCCCGAGATCCCCCGGCAGGTCGGCGAGGCCCGGGCGGAATGGCGCATCCTCCGCGATGCCGCCGCCGCCGCGTATCCCGAACGCGCGCCGCTGCTCGGCTGCCGCACCGGCCAGTCGATCCGCGAGGAGATCGCCCGGGTGGTGCCGTTCTACGCCGGCTGCGAGAAGCTCTCGAAGACCGGTGACGCCGTGCAGTACGGCGGCCCGCGGCTGTGCGACGACGGCGCCTTCGCGACGCCGGACGGCAAGGCCCACTTCAAGGTCGTCGCGAACCCGAGATCACCGGTAGGGACGAGCTGCCGCTCGTCCGAAAATTCTTCTTCGGCAACCGCCCCGGCAGCCGATGGAAAAATGGGCGGCGCGGCAACACCGCCCTACCCGAAGAAGCGATTCGTGGTATCGACGCGTCGCGGCAAGCAGTTCAACTCGCTCGTCTACGCCGAGATCGACCCGCTCAACGGCGCTCCCCGCGACGCGGTCCTCATCGCGCCGGAGGATGCCGAGGAACTCCACCTCGTCAAAGGCGACCGCATCGGGTTGGTGAACGACCTGGGGCGGTACGAGGGCAGCGTGTTCCCGGCCCCGATCGCGCGCGGCAACCTCCAGATCCATTGGCCCGAAGGGAACGTCATCCTCCGCCACGGCATCACCGATCCCGCCAGCGGCGTGCCGGAGTACAACGCGATGGTCTCCATCGAGCGGGCGTAGCGCCCTCTTTTGAGGTGTCCCACAAACACTTTCACCGGATCCGCCCGCCAGCTTTGAAGCTCGTCATCATCGTGCCCCGCGTGACCCGCATCGTCCGATGGAAGACCGGCAGCGCACCGGTCCCGACGACCGACCGACTCGCGCCGGAAAAACCGCTGGAGATCCGCGTGGACTCGCGTCCGGTCAGCGTCACGATGCGCAACCTGCCCCCCTCGCGCGACATCACGTGGCGGTCGGCCTCGACGCCCGCATCGCGCGCATCGCTCGATGACGAAG